>JAAUYK010168801.1_pt1 | contig 30787 bp, 26 predicted proteins | sample 7278021 | NCBI WGS metagenome assembly JAAUYK01 (sample SAMN14350223, study PRJNA611818) | marine sediment metagenome | isolation source: surface marine sediment (1.8m) | place: French Polynesia: Moorea | collected 2018-08
CACGCCGTTCAGGGTCTGGCCGACGTCGAGGCTCAAGCCGAGGCACGGATCCGCGACGAAGAGACACACCCGGATCTCCCCCTCGAGCGGCATCGTTTTCGTCAACAGCCCCGTGGCGCTCTGGATCGCACCCGAGATGGGGAAGAAGATCCCGCCCTGGAGATCCGGCCGCGCCTGCACGCTGGTCAGGTTCACGGCGACGATGCCGCCGGCCGTCACGATCGGATCCGTCACCGGGATCGCGCCGCTGAGGACGGGACCCGGAGTCTCGAGCTGCAGCGTGGTGAGGTGGCCTTTCGGGCCCGCGCCGTTCACCGTCGCAACACCCGTGGCCTCGGAGCTCACCGAGACCTTGCCGAGGTTCGAGAACTTGAGCTCGAAGAACCCCTCGTACGCGAGCTTCGCGGCTCCGGCCTGGCCAGCGAAGAGCAACAACACGGCTACGGCGGCTAACAGGCAGTTGAATTGCTTCATACTCGATCCTCTCCTTGATCTTGCCTTTGATCTTGCATCTTGCGGTTGGAAGTCGGCGCCCCGCGGAGGGGCACCCCGGTAAACGGAACTCGACGGGATTCGACGGCACCAGCCGGCACCAGACAGCACCCGGGTCCACCCCAGGGGTGAACCCGGCGGCATTGTATCCCCGTCGCCTCGAAATAGAAAGCAATAACGGTACCAGGGCCGGCTTTTTCCAAGTCTCCGAAAACAAAGGGTTCCAGTACCGACCGACGGCCTGGAGGGGAAGCCCGATGCCGCGCGAAGGGAACCCCGCTTCCCTTTGGGCAAACGGTCGCAACTCCCTGCACAGCGCAGCCCCAGCCGGCGCGGAGGTCCCGCCGCCCTGTCCGACCCCGACCGACCCCGACGGCCCGTGGCGAGTCCGAACGATCCCGACGGAGCCCTTCAGCCCGATTAGCGCAGGCGGCTTCGACCGAGGATCGCGAGCCCGAGCGCTCCGGAGCCGAGCAGCAGCAGCAGGCTGGGCTCCGGGATGAAGTGCAACTGGAAGCTGTACAGCTGCCCCGTCTTGTCGCCGTTCGGCGCCGGGCTGATGACCGTCGTCTGGTTCGCCGTGATCAGCTGGATCACGCCCGAGGTGGTGGCCGTCGAGGAGGTTCCGGACGCCGGACCGTGTGCAAAGCCCACCCCGCTGAAGGTCGTGATGTCCGCGCCGTTGGTCCGATTCGAGACGCTCACCGTCTTCACGGTCCACGGCGCGCCCAGGATCGAGACCCGGAGGAAGCCGGCGCCCCCGATCGTCTGGATGCCGCCCACGCCCACGCCCACGAACACGCCGTTCACCGTCGCGGCCAGGTTGATGTCGAGCGCCGTCGAGCAGTCGGGATTGAAGATGCAGATCCGCGAGACACCGGTCTGGGGCATGGTTTCCAGCGTGAGCACGGTCGCGCTCTGGATGCCGCCGGAGATCGGCGCGAAGATGCCGCCTTGAAGGTCCGGAGCGAGCCGTACACCGATGAGCTGCGCCTGGACGGGACCACCGGCCGTCACGGAAGGGTCGGTGATCGGAATGGCGGTGTTCAGCGTCCCGATCGGCGTTTCGAGCTGCAGCGTGGTGAGATGGCCTTTCGCGCCCGTGCCGTTCACCGTGGCGACACCGGTCGCGGTCGTGAAGGTGCTGATCTTCCCGAGGTTCGCGAACTCCACCCTGAAGGTGCCTTCGTACGCGAGCCGTGCGGCACTTGCCGCTCCGCTGAAGAGACCGAGAGCACCTAACAAGAAAACGAGCTGAAGAAGGATCACGCTCCAAGGAGCCAAGCGCTTCGTGTCCACCATCGAATGCATCATCGAATGGTTCCTCCCGCGCAAGGAACCGGCTACGACGCCGGTCGAGCCGTTTCCCCTATCTATCTACCACATCGACGCCTCGCCTTGTGGAGCAATTCAGCGCACCCGGGTGTCGGCTCGAGATCCGCCGGGCACGCAGGAGCAACGCGAGAGCCACCGGGACTACGACCCGGGCGGGAGCCGGATGCAGCGCGACGCGGGGCCGCTCCATGCCTCTCACCCGGCGCTTCGCGCCGAGTCCGTCGCGAACGGGGGACGGCACCCGGAAGCCGCATTCCGGCAACACGCCGGCGCTGTGCCCGGAGACGGCGCACGCAGTGCGCGATCGATTTGGCGGCCAGGACGAGCGGTCCGGACTCGCGCACACGCGTACTCGAAGTGGAACGAGACGTGCAGTATCGTAACGGGGCGAAGCGAATCGGAAATCGGGACGGGCCGCATCCCCGGGTCGAGCGAGCGCGAATGGCTCGACCGAACCCAGCGCGCGCTCCCGAGCCCAGCCGAGCCGCGAAGGAGGACCTCAGCCGGTGCGAGCCAGTTCGCCGAACGGGTCGAGCCGGCCGAGTGGCCCGGGCGCGCCGAACGCGTCGAGCGCGGGGCGGCCGCGGAGCGAAGAAGCCCACAAGGCCATCCTGGACGCGACGCTCGATCTGCTGGTGGAGGTCGGCTACTCGGCGCTGACGGTGGAGGGCATCGCGCAGCGTGCCGGGGTCGGCAAGGCGACGATCTACCGTCGCTGGCCGTCGAAGCTGCCGCTGGTGATCGAGGCATTCGGTCGGCTGCCTGCGCTCGAGGAGGCCGACACCGGGGATCTGATCACCGATCTCGAGAGGATGCTGCGCGACTACCTGCGGCTGTTCAACTCCTCCCCTCTGCGCGCGGTGCTGCCGAGCCTGGCCGGCGAGCGCGCCCACAACCCGGAGCTCAGCGAGCTGTTCGCCCCGGTCGTGCGGGATCGGCGTCAGCCCTTGATCCGCGCCCTCGAGCGCGCCGTGGCGCGCGGCGAGCTCTCCGCGGACCTCGACCTGGACCTGGCCGCCGACCTGATCGTGGGTCCGATTGCCGTACGGCTCTTCTTCACCGGAGGGAAGATCCATCCCCGGATCGTGCGGCCCATCCTCGAGCTGGCCCTGGCCGGACTGCGGCAGGGACCGGCACGCGGGGCTCGTGGAGCGTCAGCCTGAGCTCGGTCTCGATCGACCGAGCCAGAAGCTCGCGCCCTCCACGGCCGGCGACAGATCGAAGGGGAGGTCCCAATCCTTGTGAACCTCCTCGTAGAGCCGGTCGAGGATCAGATCGGAGTGGGCCGGATCGTGGTGGAAGGGAACCAGATGGCGAACTTTGGCCGCCGTGGCGAAGCGCAGGGCGTCGGGAATCGAGCTGTGCCCCCAGCCCACGTAGTCCGGGTACTGCTCGAGCGAGTACTGGGCGTCGTGGATCAACAGGTCGGCGTCCTGCGCCAGCTCGATCCCCGAGATCCAGTTCCGGGGCCCGGGGAACTCGCGCGCCCCGAGTGCCGGCTCGTGATCCGGGAGATACGCCAGCACCGCGCCGTCGGCCTCGATGCGGTACCCCACGGTGGGCCCCGGGTGACACACCAGGCGCGCCTTGACGTCGAAGCCGGAGATGGAGAAGTCGCGCAGGGGGACGACGTCGTGCAGCGTCAGGTCGCACGGGAGATCGCGGAGGCGCACCGGAAACAGCGGAGGGGAGAGGTAGCGGCTGAGTCGGGAGTGGAGGTTCAGGGTGGTGGAGGAGGGGCCCCAGAGGTGGACGTCGAGGCCCTTCCAGAACAGCGGATCGAAGAAGCCGAGACCCTGGATGTGATCCATGTGCAGGTGCGTGAGCAGGATGTCGACACGAGCGATGTCGCGCTCGATGGCCTCTCCGAGACGGCGGATTCCGGTCCCCGCATCGAGCACCAGCAGCGCACCGTCGGCTCTCCGGACCTCCACGCACGACGTATTCCCCCCGTAGTGCATGGTCTCGGAGCCCGGAGCCGCCAGCGAACCGCGCGTGCCCCACAGCGTGGCCTTCATGCGTCCTCGATCTCCCAGAAGACGCCCACGGCTCCGAGCGCGCGTTGGCATTGTCCGATCAGCGGGATGCCCGTGGCTTCGATGCAACGCGAGACGCCGTCGAAGCCCCGGATGCTGAAGCGCCGGTGCGCCGGCTCCCGGCGAATGCGCGCGATGGTGAGCGGGTGCTCGTCCGGATCCATGCGCGTGCCGTCTTCCTCGGTCGGGAGGAAGCTCGTGTAGAGCTCCTCGCGGGTCATGGCGATCACCTCTTCGAAGCGGCGGCCCAGGATGGGCTCCGCCGCTTCGTTGAAGTAGATCAGGTGTCCCTCCGCATCGACCATGAAGATCGGCGTGGCGAGGTAGCTCGCAAGCCGGCGCATCAGGATCGTCTCGACCGCGTGCTGCCCGTGGCGCTTCTCCACGACCCCGCCCTGCCCGTTCCCGCCGTCCGGGCGATCCAGGTCCCAGAACAGACCCAGGGCGCCGAGCAGGAGCCCGCGCTGCCCGACCAGCGGAATGGCGGTTCCCTCGATGCGGCGCTGGCGTCCGTCGAAGCCCTGGATCCAGAAGCGACGATGGGCCGGTCGGCCCTTGTCGAGGGCTACCATCAAGGGACGGTCGGAATCATCGAGCCTGCCGCCGTGCTCGTCGGTCGCCTCGAGAATCGAGCTCCACTCCTCCCGCCCGATGCCGCCGGTCTCCTCGAAGCGGCGGCCCACGATCTCCTCGGCGGACTCGTTGAAATAGAGCACGTCCCCGCCCGGACCGATCACGAAGATGGGCTGGGCGAGGCAGCTCGCGAGCTGCTTGAGCAGGATGATCTCGACATCGCGTTGAGCCACGCCACTCCCCGAGCCCGATCGTCGTTCTGGCAGACTACCACCGCGGGGCCCCCGACTCGGGGCCAATCCGCAGGCCCGGGCCATCCCAGCCGACACGCGTCCTCGCTATGCTATGGGGCGCTAGCCCCCTCCCCCACGGGGAAACTCCACCATGCTACGGACCCTCTGGAGCAAGCTGCAACGGCGGCTCGTGGCGCTCGTCACGCTGCACCTCCCCAAGGAGCAGCGCGAGCAGATCCAGCGTCGCATCCGCGGGCGGCACGAGCTGCGGCGCCTCGAGCGCGCCGATCTTGTGGTGGTGTCTCTGGGGAAGAGCGGTCGAACCTGGATCCGGGTCATGCTGTCGGGCTTCTACCACGCCGCCTACGGGCTTCCCGGGCGAGACCTGCTCGGCTTCGACAACTTCCACCGGCGCGATCCACGGGTTCCCAGGGTCCTGTTCACCCACGACAACTACCTGAAGGACTACACGGGAAACGCCGAATCCAAGTCCGATTTCGCGGGCAGGAAGGTCGTGCTCCTGGTGCGCGACCCGCGCGACGTCTCCGTCTCCCAGTTCTTCCAGTGGAGGTTCCGGATGAAGCCGGAGAAGATCGTGATGAACCGCTTCCCGCCCCGGGAGGAGGACCTGTCTCTGTTCGAGTTCATCATGCGGCCCGAGTGCGGCGTCCCCCGGGCGATCGAGTTCATGAACCTCTGGGCCAACGCTGCGCCACGCCTGAAGGACCTGCTCGTGGTGCGCTACGAGGACCTGCGCCGGGAGCCGCTCGAGGGGTTCACGCGCATCGTCCGCTTCATCGGCGCTCCCGTGGACGAGGCGGCGATCCGCCACGCGGTGGAGTACGCCTCGGTGGAGAACATGCGGGCCATGGAAGAGAAGGGTTCGTCCTGGCTCTCGGGAGGCCGCATGAGGCCCGGAGACCCGGGCAACCCGGATTCCTACAAGGTGCGCCGGGCCAAGGTCGGGGGCTACCGCGACTACCTGGAGGACGACCAGGCCGCTCGCGTGGACGAGCTGGTGAAGTCGCGGCTCTCCCCGCTGTTCGGCTACGGCGACGCGCTCGGCCCGCTCGGGCTGGTCGAGCAGGGAGGAGAGCCCTCGTGAAGCCCTGCATCTTCATCCAGGCCAACGATCGCCAGTACCTGGGGGCGCGCGTCTCGCGCTACTCGCTGTACCGGAACGCCTCCCGACCCGACGCGTTCGACGTGCGCATCCTGCGCGCCGAGGAGCACGACTTCCTCATGCGCCGCGAGGGGGAGAAGTTCCTGCGCGACGGCTACGCGCGGGTGTGGCGCGTGGACGACCTGCAGTCCTTCACCCCGCTGCGCTTCATGCCGCCCGAGGCCATGGGGTACGAGGGGCGCGCCCTCGTCATCGATCCGGACGTCTTCTCGGTGCGCGACGTGTGCGAGCTGCTCGAGCGCGACATGCGGGGCAAGGCGATCCTGTGCCGCGGCCGTTCCGGCTCCAAGGGACGCCGCGGTCACCTGGCGAGCAGCGTGATGCTGCTCGACTGCGCGAAGCTCACCCATTGGCGCTGCGAGGAGCAGTTCGACGAGATGTTCGCGTTCCGCCGCGACTACATGGACTGGATCTCGCTGAAGCTGGAGCCGCGGGAGACCATCGGGCTGTTCGAGGAGGAGTGGAACGATTTCGACCGGCTCACGGACCGCACGCGGCTGATCCACAATACGAAGCGCTGGACGCAGCCCTGGAAGACCGGGCTGCCCGTCGACTTCACGCCCTCGGAGACGACCCGCACCTTCCCGCCGCTCGGCTGGATCCGGCGCGCGCGTCGCCGCCTGTTCGGCGAGTACGCGCTGCTCGGGCACTACAAGCCCCACCCGGATCCCAACCAGGAGCGCTTCTTCTTCGGTCTGGTGCGCGAGTGCGTCGAGAAGGGCGAGATCTCCGAGGCCGAGCTGCGCGACGAGATGCGCGCGAACCACCTGCGTCACGACGCGCTCGAGGTACTGGAGCGGACGCCGGCGCTCTCCGCGCCCCCGGCGGCGACACCCGCCTGATCAGGCGCCGCGGGACGCGTCGCGGAACAGCGATCGCACGCGCTCCGCGGCGGTCTCGAGATCGTCGGGCACCCGTCCATCGGGCGGCTGGAATCCCTCTCCGGCCCAACGTGCGAGGCCCCGGTCGATCAGCATGGCGTGGAAGGCCGTGAAATCACGCGTGTGCTTCGCCACGCCGATGCGGTGCAGCCCCCTGCCCAGGCCTTCGCGCACACGGCCCGCTGCGCGTCCCCGGGCGGGCTCGAACAATCGGTGCAGCGCGGCCCGCCGCCAGCCGTCGATCGCCCCGAGCCGGCTCGTCGGGAGCGGAAGGATCTGGAGCGGTCGACGCAGCCGGACCACTTCGACCAGCATCGACAGGCTGTCCGCGGTCACGACGAAGCCCTCGGCCAGCCCCAGCAGTGCACGGTAGGGATTCTCCTTCGCATCGGGCGCCCAGCGGTAGAGCTGCGCCCGATCCGGAAGCTTCTCCTCCAGCGCCCGGGTCAGCGCCTCGGGCGTGCGACGGCTCGTGGTCACGTACGGAGTGCCGCCCGTCGCCGCCACCCGGTCCACCAGCGCGAGCAGACGCTCCGTCACCGACGCGTCGTAGACGAAGGGATTGGTGGGACCGCCCACGAGAACGGCCACCAGGGGCCGCGGAAGCGCGGCCCAGCGGGGCCGCCATGCCTCCGCGGCCTCGCTCACCGCCGCTTCGTCCACGCGAAGCAGCGGCAACGAGATCCGCAGCACGTTGGCGAGTGCGGGAATCTGGACCTCCGCGCTGGTGATGACGAGGTCGAAGCGCGACAGCAGCCCCGAGGGCTTGCCGATCATCACGACCTTCGTACGACCGCCGGACTGCTCGGCGACCCACAGCGCCACCATCGCGGGGCGACGCCCCACCGTCAGGATCAGATCGGGCCAGGGCGGTTGCAGCCGGTCCGAGCGGTCGAGGTCGACGTGGCTTCGCGTGACGCGGAAGCGGGGCTTCTCGACGTCCCAGGGCGGCAGGAAGGCCAGCGTGCGGCGCTCGCCGGGCCAGCCCAGCGCGTCGGCCAGCGCTTCCACCTGGGCATTGTCCCCGCGCTTGTCGCCGAGCAGGAGCCACAGCGTCGGACGCCGCGCCGCGCCGGGCGAGGCCACGGATCGCTCGCCGGCCGTCGCGCCCCCGGCCGACTCAGGAGGCGCGGTCGGCGGCGCCTGCGTCACCCTCGGCACCGTAGCCGAGGCTCGGAGACAGGCCCTTGGCCACCAGCTCCTCCAGCTCGGCGACCTGCTCGGGGCCGAAATCCTCCCGGTAGCCTCCTACCTTCCCCCGGCGCACCTTGCGCGACTGGGGCTCTCCGCCGCGGCCGGTCCGCATCGCGGCCTGGGGGAAGAAGCCCTTCGACTCGAGCGACTGCAGATTGTCGAAGGATGCGAAGCGGACCGCCTCCGCGATCTCGTCGGCGGAGAAGGACTCGCCCATCAGCTCGGTGACGTGCCGCAGCTGCAGCTCCGGCTCCGCGCGCAGGTCCTCGTAGCGGACGATCCGGGCCCGCTCGAGCCCCACCACGCGACGCTCCCACTCGTTCAGGTACTCGATCAGGAAGGGCAGCCCGATGTCGCTGTAGCGCACGAAGTCCCACATGGAGATCGTCCGCCGGTCGATCGGGTGTGGGATGGAGTGGTTGATGAGCTCCTGCTTGCGGTCCGACTGGCGCTTGGTGAACTGGTGGTACCACGAGACCGCGATGTCGATCGGGTGCCGCGCCAGGAACACCACGGGCTTGCGCGCCAGCTCGGGGTCGCGCGTCTCGGGCGCCAGCAGGCGGCCCACCGCGCCCTCGTAGCTGTACCAGCCATTCGTGGCGGCGATCCGGGGGATCGCCGGGTCGCGCCGCGCCAGCTCGTCGGAGCCGGCGATCATCGAGGCGGGCAGGCCATGGCGCGCGGTGTAGAGCCGCGACAGCATGACCTTGAGCCAGGTGTTGCCGCTCTTCGGGTGGGCGACGAGGATCAGCCCGGCGCGGCGCGCCCGCCCCACCTCGAGCCGGGCCAGCCACCGCTCCCGCGCGGCCACGCGCAGCGTCCGCGGGAGCACGGCCGTGCACGCCACCGCAGCGCCCTTCTTGACTCCGTCTCCGAGCCAGGTCATGCGTCTCCGCCCCGCTCTTCGTAGCCGTAGTAGCGCGTGAAGTCCTCCCGGAACATCCGGTCGATCTCGGCGAGCTGCTCCGCGTCGAAGTAGTCGCGGTAGCCGCCCACCTTGGCGCGCCTCACCTTGTAGGAGTCGGGATTGGAGGAGCTGCCCGGCAGGAGGCGGCGGCCGATGTGGCGGAAGCTTCCCCCCGTCTCGAGCTTGCGCATGTTCTCGAAGGCCGCGTACTCCACCGCGCCGGCCACCTCCTCGGAGTCGCCCGGCGTCCCCATGAACTCGAGCACCTCGGCGAGCTTCTTGTGGGGATCGGCCCGGAGGTCCTCGTAGCGGACCACCAGCACGCTGCCGAGATCCTGGGCGCCCCGCGCCCAGCCGTTCAGGTAGGAGATCACGTGGGGCAGCCCGACCTGCTCGTTCGTCATGAACTCGTAGATGGAGACGTCCTCGCCGTGCTCGGGATAGTCGTTCAGCCACTTCTTGCGCGGCAGCATGCGGTGCTTCCACTGGAAGTACTGCGAGACGGCGATGTCCCGCGGATCCCGCACCAGCAGCACGATCCGCTTGCCGACGAAGTCGACCTTCGTGTCGTAGCCGTTCCCGGTGTAGTCGCGCAGGTAGTTGCCGTGCGTGAAGTACACGCTGGGAATGCGGGAGTCGAGCCGCTTCAGGTTGTCGTACTGGAGGAAGCTCCCCTCCGGCAGCCCGAAGTGGAGCTGGTAGAAGCGGGACACCATGAGCCGCAGCCAGGTACGGCCGCTCTTGCCCCAGGAGACGAGCAGCAGGTCCGCGTCGTGGATGCGCCGGTACTCCTTGCGGCCCCGCAGCCAGCGCTCGATGCGCTTCTTCCGCGCGCGCGGCAGGAAGAAGACCGCGGCCAGGACGACCTCACGCACGATGGATGCCCAGACGTCTCGCAAGACCGGGAGACCTACCCAGATAGAGGAATTCAGAAAGACGAGATCAGAACGAGAAATTCGGTGGGGGGTGGTGAAAACGGGGGCGGGAGCGCGCATCATAGCACCGTCCCTGCGGAGCGCCCCGAACCGCGCACCCCGAGGGGATTCCAATCCACCGCAGATCTCTACACTCTCTCCTCCCACTCTCCTGACTCCCGAACCCTGAGGCACGCAAGGGGGAAGCCGGCGTGACACCGCATGCGAGCGCGACAGCCCATTCGACCACGACGACCGACGCAGCGGGGGACGGCGAGATCCGCCTCCTCGACCTCGCCGCCCTGGACGCGACGCCGCTTCAGCGCGACCCCTACGACTGGGTCGTGGTGCCCGAGTTCCTGAGGCCGGAGGCGTTCGACGCCGTGCTGGCGGACTTCCCGAAGCTCGAGGACCCGCGCAACCATCCGGTGGCGTCCCTCCAGTACGGGCCGGCCTTCGCGCAGCTCCTCGACGAGCTGCGCAGCCCCCAGGCGGCCGCCCACTTCTCCCGAAAGTTCGGCGTCGAGCTCGGCGCGTGTGGCGCAGACCTCACGGTACGAGGCCAATGCGAGGCGAGCGACGGCAACATCCATCCCGACCACCGCAGCAAGGTGGTGACGGCGCTCGTCTACCTGAATCGCGAGTGGTCGTCGCCGGAAGGCATGCTGCGCATCCTCCGCTCCCGGACCGATCTCACGGACTACGTGGCCGAGGTCCCGCCGCTGTGCGGCACGCTGCTGGCCTTCAAGCGCTGCGATCACTCCTTCCACGGGCACACCAGCTTCGTCGGAGAACGACGCATGGTCCAGATGAGCTGGATCCAGTCCACGGCGCTGGCGCGGGTCCGGCAGCGCATCGACCGTCTGGCCACCCACGCCGCCAAGCGCCTCACGGGCTGGTCGCCGGGAAGCCGCTAGCGCTCAGCGGTACCGCTCGCGCAGCTCCTTCTTGAGGATCTTGCCGGCGGCGTTGCGCGGGATCGCCTCCACGCACTCGAGCTGCTCCGGGATCTTCTGGATCATCAGTCCGCGCCCCTTCAGGAACGCCGCCATCTCGTCGAAGCCGAGCGGAGCGTCCGGGTTCTGGCAGGCCACCACCGCACAGCAGCGTTCACCGAGCGCCGGATCCGGGAGTCCGATGACCGCCACGTCGGCCACCTTCGGGTGGGAGTAGAGGAGGTCCTCGACCTCCTTGGCGCTGATGTTCTCGCCCTTGCGGATGATGACGTCCTTGAGGCGCCCCGTGATCACCACGAAGCCGTCCTCGTCGAGCTGGCCCAGGTCCCCGGTGCGGAAGAAGCCGTCCTCGTCGAAGGCCTCGGCGTCGAGAGCGGAGTCCACGTAGCCCCGGCAGAGCTGGGGGCCGCGAATGCGCAGCTCCCCTTCCTCGCACGGCCCCGCGAGCCGGCCGTCGCTCCGGACCACGCGGATCTCCGCCTCGGGTGGATTCGGGCGGCCCTCCGTGTGCGCGAGCTTGACGTCGGGATCCTGGATGCTGTTCATGGCGATGATCGGGCACTCGGTGAGGCCGTAGCCCGAGACGATCCCCGCGCCGCCGAGCTCGTTCTTGAGATCGTAGTGGAGCTGCGGCGGCTTGGGCGCGCCGCCTCCCGGGAAGGCGCGGACGTGGGGGAAGAGGGGCCTGCCGGGTCGGGCGCGCTGTGCCGCCAGATAGGCCTGGTGAAAGGCCGTGCCGGCGCCCGCCTGGGTGACGCCGTGGCGCGAGAGCAGCGGGACGCTGCGCTCCGGATCGAAGGTCGAGACCAGCACGTGGCCGAAGCCCGCCATCAGGCCGGCGATCAGCCAGCCGATCCCGCCCACGTGGGTGAACGGGAACACGAGCGCGTGACGGTCGTCGGGCGCGAGCTGCAGCACGCGGATCATCCCGCTGAAGGTCGCCATCAGCGTGGCGTCCGTGTGCCGCGCGCCTTTCGGGTCCGCGGTGGTGCCGGAGGTGTAGAAGAGCCAGCGTACCGGGGCGTCGTCCGGGCGGCCGGGCGCGGCGGGAGGCGGCCCGAGCGAGGTCGGATCGCCCTCCGGCAGGTCCCGGTCGATCACCCGCACCTCGAGGTCCGGCAGCTGCGCCGCGATCCGCCCGGCCATGGCCGCGTAGTCGAAGCCGCGCCACCGGGACGGCACGCACAGCAGGCGGGCACGGGTCTGCGCCGCGACGAAGCCGACCTCGCGATCCCGGTAGATGGGCAGGATCGGGTTCTGGACCGCGCCGAGGCGCGACAGCGCCCCGCACAGGACCAGCGCCTCCATCCAGGTGGGCAGCACCCACGAGACGGGCGTGCCGGCTCCCACGCCGCGGCGCGCGAAGCCGGCCGCCGCCCGCAGGCACGCCTCGCGGTAGCCGCGGAAGTCGAGACACCGGTCGTCCTCGTCCACCGCGAACAGGGCATCGGGCGTCGCCTCGGCCCGGCGCTCCACCAGCTCCCAGAGCGTGCGCCCCTCGATCACGAGGTCCGCTTGCCGGGCTGCGCCGTGGCGCGCTCTCGCAGCACGAACTTGGTGACCTTGCCCGAGGCGTTGACGGGCAGTGCGTCCACCAGCTCCACGCGCCGGGGCACCTTGTAGTTCGACATGTGCTCGCGGCACCAGGCGATGATCGCCTCTGAAGTGGGGGCAGAGCCGGGCACCGGCACCACGAAGGCCATCCCGACCTCTCCCATCCGCTGGTCGGGGATGCCGATCACGGCGACCTGGGCGACCTCCGGATGGCGGAACATCAGGTCCTCGATCTCCGCCGGGTAGCAGTTGAAGCCGCCCGCGATGTACATGTCCTTCAGGCGGTCCGTGATGCGCAGGTAGCCGCGCTCGTCCATCACGGCCACGTCTCCCGTGTGCAGCCAGCCCTCCGCGTCGATGGCCTCCGACGTGGCCGTCTCGTCCTGGAAGTACCCCTGCATGACGTTGTAGCCGCGCACCACCACCTCGCCCGGCTCGCCCCGCCGCACCTCCGCGCCGCTCCGATCCACACAACGGACCTCGACGCCCGGAATCGGCCGGCCCGAGGTCGTGGCGATGGTCTCCGGATCGTCGTCCTGATCGCAGGCCGACACCGTCCCGCAGGTCTCGGTGAGGCCGTAGGCGGTGATGATGGTCTCGAAGCCCAGCTCGTCCCGCATGCGGTGGATCAGCTCGACGGGAATCGCCGCCGCGCCCGTGACGGCGAGCCGCAGGCTCGAGAGGTCGTAGCGGGCCCGCTCCGGGTGGGCGAGGATCGACTGGTAGACGGTGGGAGCCCCCGGCAGGACGCTGATGCGCTCCTTCGCCACGCGCTCCAGCAGCGAGGGCACGTCGAAGACGGCGTGGGGCAGCGCGGTGGCGCCGCGCATCAGACAGGCGAGCCAGCCCGCCTTGTAGCCGAAGGAGTGGAAGAAGGGATTGACGATCAGATAGCGGTCGCCCTCGCGAAGCCCCACGCAATCGCTCCAGGTCTCGAACACGCGCAGGTTCTGTCCGTGCGCGGTCACGACGCCCTTCGGCTTCCCCGTGGTGCCCGAGGTGAAGAGCATGTCCGAGGGGTCGTCGGGCGAGACGGCCAGGGCCCGCGCCCGCGCCAGGCTCTCCGGTGCGCTCTCCCCTTCCGCCAGGAAACCGGGCCAGGGCGCGGCACCGGGAGCGCGACCGCGGAGCATGACGATCCGGTCCAGGGCCGGGAGGTCCTCTCCCGCGAGCGATCCGACGAAGTCGGAATCCAGGAAGTCGCTCACCGTACACAGCAGGCGCGCGGCGCTCCTGCGCAGGATGTAGCCCGCCTCCACGCCCTTCATGCGCGTGCTGAGCGGAACCAGCACGCAGCCGGCGCACTGGGCGCCCAGCGCGGCCACGATCCACTCGGCGATGTTCGGCGCCCAGATCGCCACCCGGTCCCCGGGCTCGAGGCCCGCGGCCGCGAAGGCGCGGGCGGCCCGCAGCCCGGCCTCGGCGAGCTCGGAGAAGTCCAGCCGGACGTCGCCATCTTCCAGCGCCGAGCGGCTCCCGTAGTGCTCGGCGGCCGCCAGCAGCGTTCGCGGGATCGTGCGCTGGGAGGAGGGGGACGACATGACCTGGACCCGACGGGCGCGCTCGAGCCCGCTCGGCGCCCGATCCTATCCGAACTCGCACGCGGCTGCTGCGCGGCCGGACGCCGTCGCGCTCGCCGCGTCGCCGCCGGCCCTTGCTTACGAGTCGTTTCGTATCATAATCGGGAGCTTCGCCGCCCGGGCGGGAGGACGCGTGCAGCTGCGCTTCAGCGAAGGGGACGAGGCCTTCCGCCGCGAGGTGGCGGAGTGGCTCGCCGACAACCTGAGCGGCGAGTTCGCCGTCGTGAAGGGCCGCGGCGGGCCCGGCGACGACGACGCCCTGATCGAGGAGCGCCGAGCCTGGGAGCGGCACCTGGGCGCCGCCGGCTGGACCTGCATCGGCTGGCCGGTCGAGCACGGGGGACGCGGCGCGAGCCTCGCACAGCAGGTGGTCTTCTACGAGGAGTACGCCCGCGCCGGCGGTCCAGGACGCATCGGCCACATCGGCGAGACCCTGCTCGGCCCCACGCTGATCGCCTTCGGAACCGACGCCCAGAAGCAGCGCTTCCTGCCCCCGATCGTGCGCGGGGAGGAGCTCTGGTGTCAGGGCTACTCGGAGCCGAACGCGGGCTCCGACCTCGCCAACGTCCAGACCCGCGCGAGGCTCGAAGGCGCTGAATGGGTGATCGACGGCCAGAAGGTGTGGACGTCCTGGTCCGAGTGGTCGGACTGGTGCTTCGCATTGGTCCGCACCGATCCGGACGCGCCCAAGCACCGGGGCCTGTCGTACCTGCTCGTCCCCATGAGGCAGGAGGGCGTGACGATCCGCCCCATCCGCCAGATCACGGGCACGGCGGAGTTCAGCGAGACCTTCTTCGACGGCGCCCGCACGGCGGCGGAGAACATCGTCGGCGCCCCCGGCGAAGGCTGGAAGGTCTCCAACGCGACCCTGGCCTTCGAGCGCGGCGCCTCCACGCTGGGTCAGAACATCCTGTTCCAGACGGAGCTCGCACAGATCCTCGAGATCGCCCGCCGCAACGGGGCGGCTTCGGACCCCGTCATGCGCCAGCGCCTGGCAGCGGCCTGGATCGGCCTCGAGATCATGCGCTACAACGCGCTGCGCGTGCTCTCGAGTGGGGGAACGAGCCTGCCGCCGGCCGCGATGGTGACGAAGATCTACTGGGCGACCTGGCACCGCGAGCTGGGGAAGCTCGCCATGGACGTGTTGGGACCCGAGGCGGAGATCGGAGAGGAGTTCCCCTACGCGCTCACGCGTCTCCAGCGACTGTTCCTCTTCTCCCGCTCGGAGACCCTCTACGCCGGCTCGAACCAGATCCAGCGCAACCTCATCGCGGAGCGCGCGCTCGGTCTCCCGCGCGAGCCGCGCGCTGCCGGCGACCGCAGCGGAAGGAAGAGCCCGTGAGCGAAAGCGTCCCGCCCTACCCCGCCGGCCATGCCCTGCTGGAGAACAAGACCGTCCTGGTGACGGCCGCGGCCGGCACCGGCATCGGCTTCGCGGCGGCGAAGCGCTGCCTCGAGGAGGGGGCGCGGGTGATGATCAGCGACCTCCACGAGCGGCGCCTGGGGGAGGCGGCGACCGAGCTCGCCAAGCTGAACGGCACGGCGCCCGAGACGGTCCTGTGCGACGTGACCCAGGAGATCCAGGTGCGGGCCTTGGCGTCCGCGGCCATCGAACGCCTGGGACACGTGGACGTGCTGATCAACAACGCGGGCCTGGGGGGCTTCGCGCCGGTCGTCGAGATGACCGACGAGCAGTGGCACCGGGTCATGGACGTGACCCTCCACAGCGTGTTCCGCATGACCCGCGCCTTCCTTCCCCACATGCTGGAGCGGCGCAGCGGCGCCATGGTCAACAACGCCTCCGTCCTGGCCTGGCGCGCCCAGGAGCTCCAGGCCCACTACGCGGCCGCCAAGGCCGGCGTGATGGCCTTCACCCGCTGCGTCGCCATGGAGGCGGCCTCGGCGGGCGTCCGTGTGAACGCCGTCGCGCCGAGCCTGGCCATGCACGAGTTCCTCTCGAAGGTGACGCCCGAAGGCCTCCTCGAGGAGCTGGTGGGACGCGAGGCCTTCGGCCGCGCCGCCGAGCCCTGGGAGGTCGCCAACGTGATGGTGTTCCTCGCCAGCGACTACGCGTCGTACCTCACCGGCGAGGTGCTGTCGGTGAGCAGCCAGCACCCGTAGGGGGGCGGCCCTCAGCCCGACGGCTTCGCCGCGGCCAGGAAGGCGGGGCGCTCGCCGCCGCCGTGGAGCAGCAGGCTGGCGCCGCTCACGTAGCGCGCGAGCGGCGAGGCGAGGAACACGCAGGCGTCGCCCACGTCCTCGGGCTCGCCCATACGGCCGAGGGGTACCGTGGCACCCACGGCCGCAATGCCGGCCTCGTCGCCGTAGTGGAGGTGGGCGAGCTCGGTGCGGATCATGCCGGCCGTCACCGCTACGACGCGGACCTTCGGTGCCCACTCGACGGCGAGCGTCTGGGTGAGGCTCAGCAGCCCGGCCTTGGCGGCGCCGTAGGCGGCGGTTCCGGGCGAGGGGCGTACGCCGCTCACGCTGGCGATGTTGATGATCGTGCCGCCCCCGTCCTGCTCCTGCATGACCTGGTTGGCGCGCTGGGCGAAGTGGAGCGGCGCCAGCAGGTTCAGGCGGATGATGGATTCGCTGAAGCGGGGGGAGGCCGTGGCAGCCTCGGCCTCCGGCGCGCCGCCGGCGTTGTTGACCAGCACGTCGAGCCGTCCGAAGCGCTCGCGGGTGAAGCGCGCCACCCGGTCGATCTGCTCGATCTCCCGCACGTCGGCGGCCACGAAGTGGGCTACGCGCCCTCCGCCCTCCGGGAGCGCCTCGGGCTCGTTGCGGCCGCAGATCACCACTTCGGCGCCAGCCGCCATCAGGCGCTCGCTGATGCCGCGCCCCACGCCCCGCCCGCCGCCGGTGACGATCGCCACGCGACCGCCGAGGTCGATCGAGACGCTCATCTAGAGTCCTATTGCCCGGGCCACGCGCTCGCGGTGGGAGGCCGGCGTCCCCAGGTCCGCCTCGGAGGCGCGCGCCCGTTTGAAGTGGAGGTGGGGGTCGTACTCCCAGGTGAACCCCACGCCGCCGTGGATCTGGATCGACTCCGCGGCGCAGTGGAAGTACGCCTCGGAGCAGTACGCCTGGGCGAGCGAGGCCACGACGCCGAGATCCGCGCGGTCCTCCGCCGCCACGCAGGCCGCGTAGTAGGCGGCGGAGCGGGCCGCCTCCACCTTCACCATCATGTCCGCGCACTTGTGCTTGATGGCCTGGAAGGAGCCGATCGGACGGCCGAACTGCACTCGCTCCTTCGCGTAGGCGACCGACAGGTCGAGGCAGCGCTGGGCGCCGCCCACCTGCTCGGCCGCCAGCGCGATCGCGGCCAGGTCGAGGCTCTTGCGCAGCGCGGGCCAGCCGCCCCCCTCCTCGCCGAGCCGCGCCGAATCCGGCACGCGCACGTCGTCGAACGCGATCTCTGCGCGGCGTCGGGTCTGGTCCATTGCGACCAACGGGCGCCGCGCGACGCCGGTGGCGTCCGCGGGAACCAGGAACAGGCTCACGCCCTCCTCTCCCGCCGAGCCCTCCTCGCGCGCGGCCACCACCAGCAGCTCTGCACAGTGACCGTCGATCACCTGGGGCGCGCGTCCGGTGAGTCGGGATTCGCCCGCATCGCGACGCAGCGCGACGCCAATGGCCTCCGCGTCCCAACGCGCGCGGGCCTCTCCGAACGCGAGGGTCGCGAGCCGCGCGCCTTCTGCGATCGCCGGAAGGTGCGCGCGCTTCTGCGCCTCGTCGCCGGCCACGAGCAGGGCGGTAGCGCCCAGGCAGACGCTCGAGAAGAAGGGCGCGCACAGCAGCGACTCACCCATGACCTCCATCAGCGCCGTGAGCTCCACCGCTCCGAGACCGATTCCGCCGTACGCCTCCGGGACGATCACGCCGCACCACCCCAGCTCGGTGGCGATGCGCTTCCAGACGCCCGGGTCGTAGCCGAGCTCGCTCTCCATCGCGGCCCGCACCGCCTCGGAGCCCGAGTGCTCCGCCAGGAAGTCGCGCGCCGCGTCGCGCAACGCCTCCTGCTCGTCGGTGAAGGCGAAGTGCATCGTCAGGTGCCGTAGACCTTCTGGGGCGGCTCGGCCTTGGCGATCAGGTCGTGGACGGCGGCGCCGACCTCGTCCGGCTCCCAGCGCGCGCCCTTGTCGACCGCCGGACCCTTGCGCCAACCGTCGGCCACGCTGATCTCGCCGCCCGCCACCTCGAAGACGCGGCCCGTCACGTCGCGGGACTCCGCGCTACCGAGCCAGACGACGAGCGGCGAGACGTTCTCCGGCGCCATGGTGTCGAAGCCGCTCTCGGGCTTCGCCATCATCTCCGCAAAGACCTCCTCGGTCATGCGCGTGCGGGCGGAGGGAGCGATCGCGTTCGACGTGATCCCGTAGCGGAGGAGCTCCGCAGCCTGCACCAGGGTGAGGGTCGCGATGCCCGCCTTGGCGGCCGAGTAGGCGCTCTGACCGACGCTTCCCTGGAGACCGGCGCCCGAGCTCGTGTTGACGATCCGCGCGTCCACGGCCGCGCCCGCCTTGACCTGCCGGCGCCAGTACGCGCAGGCGTTGCTGGTGACGCTGAAGTGGCCCTTCAGGTGGACGCGGATCACCGCATCCCACTCGTCCTCGGAGCTGCTCACGAACATCCGGTCCCGCACGAAGCCCGCGTTGTTCACCACCACGTCGAGGCCGCCGAAGGAGTCGAGCGCCGTCTTCACCAGCTCGCCCGCCTGGGCGAAGTCGGCCACGTCCGAACCGTTGGCCACGGCCTCGCCGCCGAACCCGCGGATCTCCTCCACGACCTCTTCGGCGGGCCCGCCCGAGCCGCCCTCGCCCGCCAGCGAGACGCCCAGGTCGTTCACCACGACGCGCGCGCCCTCCCGCGCGAAGGCCAGCGCGTGGGCCCGCCCGATGCCGCGCCCGGCCCCGGTCACGATCACCACGCGCCCCTCGCAGATGCCGCTCATCTTCCCGGACCTCCCTGCGCTCGCTACAGGCGCTCGAGGATGGTGACGTTGGCCTGGCCCCCGCCTTCGCACATGGTCTGGAGGCCGTAGCGCCCGCCGGTCCGCTCGAGCTCGTTGAGCAGCGTCGCCATCAGGCGCGTGCCCGTCGCGCCGATCGGGTGACCGAGCGCGATGGCGCCGCCGTTCACGTTCACCTTCTCGAGATTCGCGCCGGTCTCCTTCTGCCAGGCCAGCACCACCGAGGCGAACGCCTCGTTGATCTCCACCAGGTCGATGTCGTCGAGCTTCATGCCCGTCTTCTCGAGGGCCCAGGCGGTGGCGGGGATGGGAGCGGTCAGCATGTAGATGGGGTCCGCGGCCCGTACGCTGATGTGGTGTACCCGCGCCCGCGGTCGCAGACCGTGCTCCTCGACCGCGCGCTCCGACGCCACCAGCGCGCAGGTCGCGCCGTCCGAGATCTGGCTCGAGACGGCGGCGGTCAGGCGGCCGCCCTCGGAGAGCGGCTGGAGCTTGGCCATCCGCTCGAGGCTGGTGTCGCGGCGCGGCCCCTCGTCGGCGCTGACGTCGCCGTAGGGCGCGATCTCGTTCTCGAAGCGGCCCTCGTCGATGGCGCGGATGGCGCGACGGTGACTCTCGAGCGCGAACGCCTCCATGTCCTCCCGCGAGATGTCCCACTTCTCGGCGATCATCTCGGCGCCCCGGAACTGGGAGACCTCCTGGGTCCCGTAGCGCTCCACCCAGCCCCTGGAGCCGGAGAAGGGATCCGTGAAGCCGAGCGGCTCCGCGACCGTCATGGCGGAGGAGATCGGGATCTGGCTCATGTTCTGCACGCCGCCCGCGACGACGAGGTCGTTGGTGCCGCTCATCACCGCCTGGGCGGCGAAGTGAACCGACTGCTGCGAGGAGCCGCACTGGCGGTCGATGGTCACGCCCGGCACCTCTTCCGGCATGCCCGCCGCGAGCCAGCAGGTGCGGGCCACGTCTCCGGCCTGGGACCCGATGGTGTCGCAGCAGCCGAAGATCACGTCTTCGACCGCGTGGGGATCGACTCCGGACCGGTCCATCAGCGCCTTGATGACGTGGGCGCCGAGGTCGGCCGAGTGCTCCCGGGAGAGCCCGCCCCCCCGCTTGCCCACCGGAGTGCGGACTGCGTCGATGATGTAGGCCTCTGTCATGTCGCTGCTCCTCGAGAAGGGTTGATCAGACGAAGGTGCGGCCGGCTCCCAGCGGCGCGCCGTCGGCGAGCGCAAACTCCGCCATGCGGCCGCGATGGAGCCGCGGCAGCCCCCACTCCTGGTCGAGGGACCACACGCGCCGCATCCAGATGTGGAGATCCTGCTCCCACGTGTAGCCGATCGCACCGTGGACCTGCAGGGCCGTGCGCGCCGCCCGGTTCGCGGCCTCGGAGACCGCCACGCAGGCCATGGAGACGTGCACCGGCCGTCGCGGGACGTCGTGGGCGACGGAGTACGCCGCGCGGTAGACCAGGGGTCGGGCGTACTCGAGCTTCACCTTCACGTCGGCCAGCATGTGCTTGACGGCCTGGAAGGAGCCGATCGGCTTGTCGAACTGCTCGCGCTGGCACGCGTAGGCGACGGCCATGTCGAGCAGCCGCTCGCAGGCGCCGAGCTGCTGGGAGGCCGTCGCCAGGGCACCTCGGTCGAAGGCCGCGGCCAGCAGCCGACGCCCGGCCTCGCCCGAGGCCACCCGCGTCTCGGGACGCGGTGTCCAGTCGAGGCGCTGCACGCGGCGCGCCGGGTCCGTGGCGGGCTCGGCCTCCTGCGCCACCGCGTCGGGAGGCAGCGCATGGATCTCGTCGTCCCTGCCGAGCAGCAGCAGATCGGCCACGTGGGCGTCCGCGACGAAGCGGCACAGCGGGTGGCCCACCGCCACCCGCGCCTCGCCCACGGCGATGCGCTTGAGCCAGCGCTCCGAGAGCTCCGGGACCGCCAGCTCGGCGAGCAGCGGAGCCGCCACCGCGGCGGTCGCCACCAGCGGCTCGGCGAGGCCGGCGCGACCGGTCTCCTCGAGCAGCAGCACCCCATCCACCTCGTCGAGGCCCATGCCCTCGTGCGCCTCGGGAACCCGCACGCCGAGCAGCCCCACCTCCGCGAGGGCGCGCCACAGCTCGGACGATCGACCCGTCTGCGTCTCCCACAAGCCGCGCACCCGCTCGGGTCCGCACTCGCCCTCCAGGAAGTCGCGCACCGTGCGCTGGAACAGGAGCTGGTCCTCGCTGAAGTGGAAGCGCACGCCTCAGGCCCTCGGGAGACCCAGGATGCGCTCCGCGATCACGTTGCGCTGGATCTCGTTCGTGCCGGCGTAGATGGGCCCGGACAGGGAGAACAGGTAGCCGTCGAGCCAGGTCCCCACCCCCTCGGCCGCGGGCGCTTCGGGCAGCAGGTCCGCACGGTCGCCCAGGATCTCGAGGGCGGTGGCGTGCATGCGGGCATCGAGCTCCGACCAGAAGATCTTGTTGTGACTCGCCTCCTCTCCGATCCGGCCGCCCTCGAGCAGACGCGACACGGTGCGGTAGGTCTCGAGGGTGTAGGCCTCGGCCTCCATCCAGCACTGGACCACCACGTCGCGCAGCGCCGGGTCGGCGGCGGCGGCGTTCGCGCGGTAGAGCTCCACGAGCCGTCGCGCGGTGTCCTGGAAGCGCGCCGGGCTGCGCAGCATCAGCCCGCGCTCGAAGCCCGCGGTGGACATGGCGACGCGCCAGCCCTGGCTCTCCTCCCCCAGGCGGTTCGCGACGGGAACCCGCACGTCGTCGAGGAAGACCTCGGCAAAGCCCGGCAGTCCGTCGAGCTGCGGGATGGGACGCACCGTCACGCCCTGCGCGTCGAGCGGCACGAGCACGAAGGTGAGTCCGCGGTGACGCTTCGACTCCGGATCGGTGCGGAACATCCCGAACAGCCAGTCCGCGTAGGCGCCCCGCGAGGCCCAGGTCTTCTGGCCGTTGATCACGTAGTGATCGCCGTCGCGCACGGCGGTGGCCTGGATGGCGGCCATGTCGCTGCCGGCATTGGGCTCGGACCAGCCCTGGGCCCAGACCTCCTCGCTCGCGGCCATCCTGGGCAGGAAGCGCGCCTTCTGCTCCGGCGTGCCGTACTCCATGATGGTCGGGCCCAGCAGGAAGATCCCGTTCTGGTTGACGCGCTTGGGAGCCCCGGCCCGGTAGTACTCCTCCTCGAAGATCAGCCACTCGAGCAGGTTCGCGCCGCGCCCCCCGAACTCCACCGGCCAGGGCACCATGGCCCAGCCCGCCGCGTCGAGCCGCGCCTCCCAGGCGCGGTGGGCCTGGAAGCCCTCGGCGGTGTCGAACGAGGGCAGCGGCTCCGAGGGCACGTTCGCCTCGAGCCAGGTGCGCGCCTCGCCGCGAAAGGCCTCCTGCTCGGCGGTGTAGCCGAGGTCCACGCCTCAGCCCTCGTCCTCGAAGGACGCGTCCCGCTTCTCCACGAAGGCGTCGCGCGCCTCCTGGGAGTCGGGCGAGGTGTAGAGCTCGAAGGTGAAGCCCTGCTCGAAGCGATAGCTCTTCTTCACGTCGAGCAGCTCGATGCCGTTGAGCGACCACTTGGCGAGTCGCATCGCCCGCGGGCTCTTCTCCGCGATCCTGGCCGCCAGCCCGCGCGCCTCGGGCAGCAGCCGCTCGCGGGGCACCACGGACTCGAGCGCCCCCAGCCGCAGCGCCTCCTGCGCGTCGATGGGCTCGCCCGTGTAGAGCATGCGCCGGGTCTTCTGCATCCCCACCATCCGCATCAGGTGGGTGGCGGCGCCCAGCGCGCCGCGGTCGATCTCGGGCAGGCCGAAGCTGGCGTCCTCCGAGGCGATCACGATGTCGGAGGAGCCGGCGATCCCGATTCCGCCCCCGAGGCAGAAGCCGTGGACCGCCGAGATCACCGGGACCGGGCACTCGTAGACGGCTGCGAAGGTCTCGTAGCAGCCGCGGTTCACCGCGGTGATCGCGCTCGCGTCGGCGGCCAGCTCCTTGATGTCCACGCCGGCGCAGAAGCCGCGCCCGGCGGCCGAGACCAACACCGCCCGCACCTTCGGCTCGCGTCCCAGGGCCGCAACGGTCTCGGCCAGACGCAGCCAGCCGCGGCTGTCCAGCGCGTTCACCGGCGGGTGATCGAGCACGATCTCGGCGACGCCCGCTTCGAGACTCGTCTGGAACGACACGGTCCGTCCTCCGCTCAGCCCTGCACTTCCCGGTCGCGCAGGCCCTTCGGGTCGACGCGCTCGCGCAGGAGCGCGAGCTCTTCGGCGCTCGGCGCACGGGTCTGCGGGACCTCCCCGTCCACGACCAGCTCGAAGCCGGTGGCCTCGAGGACCTGCTCGACCGTGACGCCCGGGTGCACCGACGCGAGCCGCATGCGGCGGTCCGCGGTCGCGAAGTCCAGCACGCACAGGTTGGTGACGACGCGGCGGATCTCGTGGAAGCGGGCGGCCCGCTCGCCCAGCGCCGCGGCCCGGTCGTAGCCGACCCCGGACACGACGTCGACCTTCTCGACGAACACCTTCGGCCCGTGATTCGGGACCCAGTAGCTGGTCGGGTGGTTGATGGTGTTTCCGGGGGCGCCGCGCATGCCGAGCAGCTGGGCCTTGGGGGCCGCGAACTCCCCGATGCAGGCGATGTTCTGGTTGCCGTAGCGATCGATCTGGGTGGCGCCCATCATCACGTGCCGCCGACCGCCCCAGAGCGTGTCGAAGACCAGCCGGTACGGCATCCAGCCCTCGATGCCGGGTGCCGGGCCGTCCGTCACAGAGAGCGGCGGGACCTCGTCGAGCAGCATCGCGACGCCGTCGGTGAGCAGCAGGTCGGGCTCGAAGCTCAGCTTCGCGAGGCGCGCCCCGACCTGAGGCAGCGTCCCGATGGGGCTCACGAGCAGCTCGCCGTCGCCGCGGAACGTCTCCGCGATGGCGACGGCGCACACGTCGGCGCGGGAGAACTCGCTCATCGGGATCGCGCGGCCTCCCGGACCGCCTCCTGGTAGGCCTCCTCGCTCTCGAGCTCGAGGTAGCTGGCCTTGAAGCGCTCCCACGCCTCCGGGTCCCTGGCGGTGGCGGCGTAGTCGCGCTGGAACGCCTCGTCGCGGCCGTAGTCGGGCGGACACTCGGTGAAGTGGGCGCCGCCCGGCGTCTCCACCACGGCGTCCACCAGGGTGCGGTTGATCACGAGGGTGTGGAAGGAGCCCTCCTTGCCCAGCTGGTCGGTCGGCACCAGGCGCTCGCAGCTCAGGAAGCGCCGCTTCGCCGCCATGCAGAACAGATCGTCGAAGTACGGATCGGGACCGAGGAACTGGCCGTTGCCCCGGGCGTCGGCGCGGTTCATGTGCACGAGCGCCGCATCGAGCTCGAGGGCCGGCATGGCGACCAGCTCCTCGCCGTCCGCGTAGGGCGAGCGCACCGTCTTGAGGTGCGGGTTGATCTTCATCACGTCGGAGCCGAGCCCCGCCCGCGTGGGCAGGAAGGGCAGTCGCAGGGCCGCCGCGTACAGGCCCCACTGGAACATGCCCTCGTCGAGCTCCATCGCCTCGATGGCGCCGCGCTGCCGCGCCTGGCGGAAGTGGGGCTCGAGCGGAATCGAATCGAGCGACACGAAGCCGTAGACGAGCTTCCGGACCCGCCCCATGGCGCACAGCAGCCCGACGTCGGGACCGCCATAGGAGACCACGGTCAGGTCCTTCAGGCCGGCTCGCAGCATCTCGCGCACGAGGGCCATGGGCTTGCGGCGGGAGCCCCAGCCGCCGATGCCGAGGGTCATCCCGTCGCGGAGCTCGGCCACCACCTCGGCAGGCGTCGCGCGCTTGTCCATGGGGTGCCCTCCTGCCCGGGACGCTGCAGAATAACGAGACGTATCGTTTCTGTAAAGGAACCCCGTGCCCGTGGCGGAGGCGTGGCGGAGGCTGCGGCGGCCTTCTAAGTTGCGCGCGATCCGGCTCTCCTCGCCCACTGGACCCGATGCTGTGCGATCACGCCCGTAGAGACCCGAACGGCGTCGCCCTCGACGATCTCTCGCGTCGCCGGACCTGGGGCGAGCTGCTCGACCGCACCACGCGGCTGGCTCGCCTGCTGCGGGAGGATCTCGCGCTCGCACCCGGTGACCACGTCGCGACCCTGATGGGCAACCGGGTCGAAGCCGTCGAGCTGATGATCGCGGCCATCCAGGCCGGCGTCTGGCTCACTCCCATCAACTGGCACCTGGGCGAATCGGAGCTCGCCTACATCGTGCGAGACTCGGGCGCGCGGGTGGTGTTCACCGACGCGGAATGGCAGGAGACCGCGGGGCGCGCCGGGGCACCGCAGCTGCTGCGCGTCGGGACGGAGCTCGACGCCGCGCTCGCCCAGGCATCGGACCGCCCGATGGAGCCCGACGGTCCCGGCGGCGGCAACATGATCTACACCAGCGGCACCACGGGTCGGCCCAAGGGGGTGAAGCGCCGTCGACCTCCCACGCTCCGCGAGGTGCTGTCCGCCCAGGACACGGCCGGCGTCGCGATCGGCCTCGACGGAGGCGGCCCCCACCTGGTGACCGGCCCGCTCTACCACGCCGCGCCGCTGATGTTCGCGGTCTACGATCAGGCCAACGGCGCCCCGGTCGTGATCATGCCGCGCTGGGACGAGACCACCGCGCTGTCCCTGCTCCAGGAGCGCGAGATCCGTCACACCCATCTGGTCCCGACCATGTTCGTGCGCCTGCTGCGGCTGCCCGAGGAGCAGCGTCGGGCCTTCCGCGCCCCGGCGCTGCGCTGCGTGCTGCACGGCGCCGCACCCGTTGCGGCGTCCGTGAAGCGGCGCATGATCGACTGGTGGGGCGAGGTCCTCGTCGAGTACTGGGGAGCGACCGAGAGCGGCGTCATCACGCTGATCGATTCCCACGACTGGCTCGAGCATGCGGGCAGCGTGGGGCGCGCCCTGCCCGCCTTCGAGGTCTTCGCCGTCGGCCCGGACGGCGAGCGCCTCGCAGCCGGCGAAGAGGGTGTGCTCTACGCGCGGCACCGCCGGCTGGAGCGCCCCTTCGCGTACCACGAGGCCGCGGACAAGACCGATGGGGCCTACCTCGCACCGGACGTGTTCACGATCGGGGATATCGGGCGGGTCGATGCGGAAGGCTACGTCTACCTGGCCGACCGCCAGTCCCACACGATCATCTCGGGCGGCGTGAACATCTATCCCGCCGAGATCGAGCAGGCGCTGATCGAGCACCCGGCCGTCGCCGACGTCGCCGTCTTCGGCGTACCCGACGACGAGTGGGGCGAGAGCGTGAAGGCCGCCATCGAGCCCGCCGAGGGAGCCGTGCCGTCTCCGGAGCTCGCGGCGGAGATCCTGGCCTTCGCGCGGGAACGACTCGCCCGCTACAAGGTGCCGCGCTCCATCGACTTCGAGGCGGAGCTCCCGCGCCACCCGAGCGGCAAGCTCTACCTGCGAAAGCTGCGCGATCCCTACTGGCAGGGCCGGGAGCGCCACATCTAGCTGCGCGCTCGCCGCTTCGCGGCGAGAGCTTTGTACGGAGCGCGGACCCACGTTCGTGGGTCACGCTCCTCGTCATTCCGGGTACACTTGCGGCGTCGCGCTTCGGGAGAGCGCAGGCCGGCAGAGGCGGGGAGGAGATCAGCCATGGCGGACGAGGTCGCGATTCTCGGTGTCGGGATGCATCCCTGGGGCAAATGGGGACGTCCCGGCGTCGAATACGGCGTCAAGGCCGCTCGCGACGCCCTGCAGGATGCGGGGCTCGACTGGCGCGACGTCCAGTTCGTCGCGGGCGGAGACACGGTCCGCAACGGCTACCCGGGCTACGTCGCGGGTGCCACCTTTGCGCAGGCCCTCGGCTGGACCGGTGCCCAGGTGGCGAGCGCCTACGGCGCCTGCGCGACCGGCGCCCAGGCCATCGACACGGCCCGCACCCACATCCTCGCGGGGCTGTGCGACGTCGCCCTGGTGGTCGGTGCGGACGCCGCGCCCAAGGGCTTCTTCGCGCCCCAGGGCGGCGAGCGCTTCGACGACCCGGACTGGCTGCGCTTCCGTCTGCTGGGCGCCACCAATCCGGTCTACTTCGCCCTCTACGCGCGCCGCCGCATGGAGGTCTTCGGTGCCACCGAGCAGGACTTCGCCAAGGTGCGGGTCAAGAACGCGCTGCACGGCGCCTCGAATCCGAACGCGCGCTACAAGAAGGTCTTCGGCATCGAGGAGGTGCTCGCCTCCCCGATCGTCTCGGACCCCCTCCGGCTGCTGGAGATCTGCGCGACCAGCGACGGCGGAGCGGCCCTGGTGCTGTCGAGCCTCGAGTTCGCGCGCCGCCACACGACTTCGCCGGTGACGATCGCGGCGGTCTCCACCGTCACGCCGCGCTTCCCGCAGACGGTGATCGAGATGCCGAACTTCGCCACCGACTCGGCTGCCACCGCGCCGGTTCCCGACACGTCGTTCAAGGACTCGATCGCGAAGCAGGCCTACGAGGAGGCCGGCCTGGGACCGGAGGACATGCACCTGGCCGAGGTGTACGACCTCTCCACCGCGCTCGAGCTCGACTGGTACGAGCACATCGGCCTGTGCAAGCCGGGAGAGGCGGAGCGGCTGCTCAACGACGGCGACACCGCCCTCGGAGGCCGGATCCCCGTGAACCCGAGCGGCGGCCTCTCCTGCTTTGGCGAGGCGGTGCCCGCCCAGGCGATCGCGCAGGTGTGCGAGCTCAGCTGGCAGATCCGCGGACAGGCGGGCGAGCGACAGGTCGAAGGCGCACGCATGGGCGTGACGGCCAACCAGGGGCTGTTCGGGCACGGCTCCTCGGTGATCGTCAAGGGCTGAGGCGGGACAGGCGCCGCCGGGCCGACCCGTGGGGCGACGATCGGACCGGCACGACCAGATCGACCTCCCGGCGCTCGCTGTCCGTCAAGGCGACACGCTGCCCGGCGTGGCCCAGGGAACGCGGCCCCGCCCGCACGCGATAGCGACCCGCGGGCAGGTGCTCGGCCACGTAGCGCCCCTCCGCATCGGTGCTCACCGCGACCCGCACGAAGCGCCGGCCTCCGACACCGATGACTGTAACTCGTGCATCGGCGAGCGGTTTGCGGTCCGCTCCGCGTACGACGCCGACGATCGCGGCCTCGTTGCCCACGCCGGGTGCCGAACGTGGGCTTCCGACCAGGGCGGGGATGAATGCGCCCGTCGGGCCCACGGGCAGCGAGAACGGGATCTCGCCCTCGAAGCGGCTCATCGAGAGGTGCTCGACGCCCCGACCTGCGCGAAGCGCGTAGGCGCCGTGTGCGAGGTTCCGGAAGCGGAACCAGCCCTGTGCATCGGTCAGCACCTCGAGCTCCCGAGCGCCGTCCCGGAGCCTCAGGGAGGCGCCGGCGATGGGCTTCCCGTCGGCGTCCACCAGCCGGCCCGCCGCCTCGAGGCGCGCCGGTGCCTGGACGATCTCCACCTCCCAGGACGCGACGGATTCGCGAAACCGCTCGAGCAGGTCCGGATGAAGCGCCGCCACGTCTTCCCGCTCGAAGGGATCCACGGCGACCTCGTAGAGCACCTCGCGCCCGTCGGCCAGGGCGACGTAGCGCCACCTCGCGGTCCGGACGAAGTGACCCGTGTAGTGCTGCCGACCTCCCCGGTGGAAGCCGACGACCTCCTCGCGGCCGAAGGGCTCGCCGCTCTCGATCGCCGGTTTCAGGCTCCTTCCAGGGCGATCCGGAAGCGCTTCGGCGCCCGCGTAGTCGAGGATCGTGGGGAAGATGTCCTCTCCCGCGACCAGGTCCTCCCGCACTACTCCCGCCGGCACGGTTCCCGGCCAGTTCAGGACGAGGGGGCTTCGCGTGCCGAGCTCGTAGGGCGTTCCCTTGCCGTGTCCCCGGTCGACCAGGAAGGTGCCCTGTTGGATGTCCCAGCCGTTGTCCGAGACGTAGAGCAGGAGCGTGTCGTCGCGCAGTCCCCGCGCGTCGAGTGTGGCGAGCAGCTCACCGACCAGCGCGTCGAGCCAGGTGACCTGTGCGTAGTATCGCGCCTCCTTCCAGGGGACTCCGAACAACTGATAGAGGGTGCGGTAGATGGACGGAGCGTCGAAGGGCGTATGGGGTAGCTTCGGCGCGAACCAGAGGAAGAACGGCGCATCGCCGGTCTCGTCGAGGAAGTCGGCGACCGGGTCGAGTGCGGGGCAGGAGCGGGACGGGTCTCCGGTCGGGCCGCAGCGGGCCGTGTCCCAGCCGAGCCTGCCGAAGTCTCCCCCGTGGATCTTGAGCCCGGGCCCGAGTGTCCTGACCGCCAGACCGCGATCGAATCCCGCCTGCTCGAAGGTTCCCTCCCACATCTTGCCCCCCTCCCACGAGCGGTAGCCGAGCGCCGAGAGCTCCTTCGGAAGCGTCCGGTAGTACTCGACCTCCTCGTGGGCGGGTAGCAACTGCAGGAGGAACCACTTCAGTCGGTCTCGTCGGCCTGCCCACTGTCGCGGATGCAGCCCCGACAGGAGCGTCTGGAGCGAGGGCTGGCAGACGGAGGCGGGCATCTGGACCTGGGTGAAGACGGTGCCTCCCTCCGCCAGAGCGTCGAGATTCGGCGTCCAGGCCACCGGGTCGCCCATGAAGCCCGAATAGGGCCAGCCGTGATCGTCGCCGATGATCAGGACGATGTTGGGGGGTCGGCCGGCCGCCGACGACACGGCCGGGAGGATGCCCCCCAGCAGGGCGATCCCGATCTGCACGGCGCACTTCCAGCGCATCGCTCCCCCGGTTCCTACCTGAGCACGGTGCGCCGTCGGGGCAGACGGGCACGCGACGACAACACACCCGATGCCAGCGGAACCACCCGTCGCTCTCCCTCGCCGAGCGCGACGCGGGCGCGAAGGGGCGGGAATCCGCCGGAGACCTGGGCCCGAACTCGATAGCGACCCGCGGGCAAGTGCTCGGCCAGGTAGCGCCCCTCCGCATCGCTGCGCACCGCCACGCGCACGAAGCGCCGGCCGCCGACACCCGTGACGGTAACGCGTGCGTCGGCAACCGGTTCGAGGTCCCGTCCGCGCACGACGCCGACGATCGAGGCGTCGGCGGAGCTCGGGACGGTCGTCGCCGATTCGCTGACGATCGCGGTCAGATAGGCGCCGGTCGGCCCGACCGGAAGCGAGACGCGGATCCCGTGCACCCGAGTCGCGGTCGCCCCCCGTGCGGCGCCCTGCCCCGTCCGGATCACGTAGTCGCCGTGCGGCAGGTTGCGGAACAGGAACCGCCCGTCGCGCCCCGTCAGGACCTGCAGGCGCTCCTGCTCCCCTTCCAGTCGGACGGACGCCCCGACGAGCGAACGGCCCGCGGCGTCCTGCAGCCGTCCGGCGACCTCGAGCCGCTCGGGGGGGGTCTGGATTCGGGCGCTCCAGTCCAGAGTGAGCGCCCGAAAGGCCTCGACCTGCTCCGGATACCGGGCCGACACGTCGCGGGTCTCGTAGGGATCCACCGAGACCTCGTAGAGCTGCTCGCGGCCGTCGGCCGAAGCGATGTAGCGCCACTGTGCGGTCCGCACGAAGAAGCCGGTGTCGGACGCTTCGATCCCGAGATGGTGGCTCAGCACCCGTTCCCGACCGACGGGAGCGCCCGTCTCGATGGCGTGTCGGAGGCTGCGGCCGGGTCGATCCGGCAGCGCTTCGGCGCCCGCGTAGTCGAGCAGCGTCGGGAACAGGTCCTCCGCCGAGACGAGGTCCTCGCGCACCACCCCGGCGGGAACGCGCCCCGGCCAGTGGAACACGATGGGCGTCCGCGTCCCCAGCTCGTGGAGGGTCCCCTTGCCGTGGAGCAGGTTCTTGAGGAAGCCCTGGCCCATCTCCCAGCCATTGTCCGAGAGGAAGACGATCAGCGTCTCGTCGCGGATCCCGCGCGCGGCGAGCTCCGCCAGCAGCTCGCCCACCACGGCGTCGAGCCAGACGATCTGCCCGTACACGATGGCGATGGGCAACGGCATGCCGGGCTGCCAGGAGTCCAGGACGTACTGCGGCGGTGGCGTAAAGGGCGTATGGGGC
>JAAUYK010172675.1_pt1 | contig 30570 bp, 26 predicted proteins | sample 7278021 | NCBI WGS metagenome assembly JAAUYK01 (sample SAMN14350223, study PRJNA611818) | marine sediment metagenome | isolation source: surface marine sediment (1.8m) | place: French Polynesia: Moorea | collected 2018-08
AAGATCGTGCCGCTGCCCCGCCAGCCGCGCAGGCAGTCTTCCTCGCCGAAGTGGGGGAAGGCCGAGCTCACGATCGCGTGGCGCCCCGTGTGACACACGCGTCGCTCGTCGGCCAGCCGGTCGACGCGGCAGTTGCGGGGACAGACCTCGCAGCGCGCGAGCTCCGTGAGCCCCGCCGCGACCTTCCCGGGCAGGAGCCCGCGCCGCCACGTGTCGAGATAGACGGGCTCGAACTCCTCGAGCACGAAGCGAGGGTCCGGCGGCGGAAGGGAACGCGTGGGTAGCGGCACGTCGAAGAGGATACCCGTCGCCCTGGGCTGCGGGACTACGAGCCGACGGCGCGCTCGAAGGCATCGCGGACGTCGAGCGCTCCCCGTCCCTCGAGCCCGTCGTAGAGGCACGCCAGGTAGAGGCCGAGCGCGAGGAAGTTCCGATGCAGCGACACCCCCTCGTCGCGGCAGCGGACGAAGACGTCGTGGAAGCTCGAGTGGAAGACCTTCGCGTCGAAGACCACGGCGCGCTGATCCCCCCCGCCGAAGTGGGCGCGCAGCACGTCGGCGGCGGACCCCAGGTGGAGCGCACTCACGCCGCGCTCGAAGCAGGCGTCGTCGCCGGCGTAGAAGCCGCGGTACAGGTCGCGGACCGCGTCGAGGAAGGCCGGGTCCCAGCGGATCCAGAGGGGGCGCGGCGACCACGCCGGCGCGTCCGCGTCCCCCGGCCAGGCCCAGCGTCCACCGCGCAGATCGAGGATCGCGGCTTCGGACGCGAAGAGCTGCGCGAAGTAGACCTCGAGGATCCGCTGGCCCAGCGCCCGCGCGTCGTCTTCGTCCGCGTCGCCGGTCGGTCGCGCGCCCCAGCGCAGGTCGACGCCGCGCCGCGCGAGCGCCTCGGCCTGGTCCGCACGCAGCTGCTCGAACGCGCGGCCGTCCGTGAGGTTGGCGGCCAGCTCCTGGCCCTGGGCCGCCAGATCCCGCAGCCCCATGACCTCGAAGAAGGAGGGGTGGACGTAGTCGAGGAACTGGCTCCACTCCGTTCCCCGCACGGCCGAGAGGAACACGCCCCGGCCCCCCTTGAGAAGCTTACCGAGCATGCCCCCAGCCTAACCGACCGACCGACCGGCGCCCGCGCTACCGCAGCCGCGTCCGCACGCGGCGAAGCATCGAACCCGGTCGCTGGATCGAACCCGGTCGCTGGATCGAACCGGGTCGCTAGAGCCCGTCGTTGCGGCAGCCCCTCGCCTGGAGCAGCTCGCGCATCTCCCGGTAGGCGGGTCCCGTCTGGAACAGCGGAATCCGGGGATAGAGGTGGTGGATGACGTGATACTCCATGCCCATCGACAGGATCGTTCCCACCGGCGATCGCCACGCCCGCGTGTCGCGGTAGCGTCCCTGCTCCTGCATCGGATGGTGGGGCGCCCAGCTCAGGAAGAGCTGGATGTAGCTGGTGCCGATGTGGCGCGGCAGCCACCAGAGCAGCGCCGCCTCGATCGCGTGCCCGGACCAGGCGAGTGCGGTCAGGACGAGGTAGTAGCCGGTGTTGAGCGCCACGCCCTCGACGATGGCGCGCTGGATTTCCGGGTCGTCGCTGGTCCGGATCACCGCCTTGTAGGCGCTGTTCGCCCCCGGCTGGCGCGCCTTCAGGCCGTTCCAGACCGCCCGCCACCAGGTGTCGCCCTTGTTGCCGTAGTCCGGGTCGCGTTCCGGGTCGTTGGCGTGGGCGTGGTGCTGGCGATGGGTGATCCAGGCGATGCGATAGGGCAACACCAGCGGGAGGATGGAGACGTGGCCGACGAGCTCGTTGAGCCAGCGCAGCCGCGTGCCCTCCGCAGCGATGATGGAGTGCTGGGCCTCGTGGGACGGCAGATAGCTGACCGCAATGCAGAAGGTCGAGAGCAGGAAGCCCGCCCACAGGGGCAGGACGCCCGTGAGAACGAGGGGCCAGAGCGACAGCCACAGAGCGAAGTTGCCGAGTCCCCAGGCGACCATCTCCCACGGCACGCGTCCCAGATACCTGCGCGCGATCGCCGCCTCTTCGCGCATGAGCTCGCGCTCCGAGCGCGGATCGGGGGGACCTGCTACGACCACGTCGGCGCTCATATCCAGCTTCCCCGCACCTTGGCGACGGCGCCCAGCGAGATCCCGACCGCCAGCCCGAAGGTGAGGCTGCCGAGCCCGAAGGGCGCCGAGACCGCGGCGGCATCGAGCGACTGGGCGACGAGCGGCGCGACGAAGCCGACGCCGAACAGCACCGGGCCCCATCGGGACGCCTTTCTCATCCAAGCGAGCACGGTCACGATGCGCTCCTCCTCCTCTGTTATGGGGAAGGCTGTTGCGGGGAAGGCAGGGCGGTGGTGCGGTTGCGGTGGACCACCAGATCGAGGACCGCGTCCGCGAGGGCGTCGGCGTCGTCGGCTCCCAGCACCTCGCACCACTGCTCGTCGGCGAAGAGCAGCGCGGCCCCCATGGCGGCGGCCACGCTGAAGGCGATCAACGCGTCGGGATCGGCATCGGGGTGCCAGCCCGAGGACCGGGCCGCCTCGGCGCCCTCCCGAAGCGTCGCGAACCACGCACGCCGCGCCCGGCGCAGCGACTCGTCCTCCACGGCGCGCATCTGCGGGTGGTGGATCACGCGGAAGCAGGCCGGGTGCTCGCGGGCGAAGCGCACGTAGGAGCGACCGAGCGCCCGGTAGCGCGCCACCGGATCGGGGCCGGCTGCGTCCGCGCCGGCGTTCATCGCCTCCACGCTGCGCCGGAACGCGTCCTTGGCGAGCTCGGAGAGCAGCGCGCGGCGGTCGGGGAAGTGGCGGCTCGGCGCGGCGTGGGAGACGCCCAGGTCCCGGGCGAGGCCGCGCAGGCTGACGGCCTCCACGCCGCGCTCGGCGATGACCTCGGCGGCGCGCTGGAGCAGGGCCTCTCGCAGGTTGCCGTGGTGATAGGCCACGTTCTCTCCCAGAATGTTGACAGCGACAAGATAGGTCGGCGGCCGCAAAGTTGTCAATGCCTACATTCGCGGCCGCCTGCTCGAGGTCCGTCGGCCCTGCGCGATCCACGGCGAGGCCGCGCTACGCTCTCTGCCATTCGCGGTGCGAATCGCAGGATCATCGACTGCAGAGCGTCGGCTGCGAGGAGGGAATCGCGTCGTGAGCCGGACCCCCGCCTACGACGACGAGCCGCTTCACTGGGGCGAGACCCGGGAGATGAACGGTCTCGAGGCGCTGATGTGGCGCATCGAGGTCGATCCCCGGCTGCGCTCGACGATCTGCGGCCTCGAGATCCTGGACTGCGTGCCCGACTGGGACCGCTTCCTGGCGGCCTGCGAGTGGGCGACGCGCATGGTCCCGCGCTTCCGTCAGAAGGTGGTGGAGCCGGCGCTCGGCATCGGCAACCCGTGCTGGGTGAACGACCCCGACTTCGACCTCCTCTACCACGTTCGGCGGATCAGCCTCCCGGAAGGCGAAGGCTGGCCGGCACTCCTGTGCGCCGCCGAGCAGATCGCGATGACGCCGCTCGATCGCGCGCGTTCTCCCTGGGAGTCGGTGCTCTTCGAAGGGCTTCCCGACGGGCGGGCCGTCCATCTGCTCAAGATGCACCACTCCACCACGGACGGGATGGGGACGGTGCAGCTGCTCTCCCAGCTCCACTCCCGCCGGCGCGAGGCGAGCCCCGACAAGCCCCAACCGCCCCCGCCCCCGCCCGAGCGCGCGACACCCGTCGACCTCCTGCTCGAGGAGCTCGGTCGCGAGGTCCGTGCGATTCCCGCTCTCCTGCGTCGGGTGGCGGGCTCCGCGGGCGCGGTCCTGCGGCCTCTCGAGACCACCCGCCAGGCGCTCCGCTTCGCGTCCTCGCTCGGGCGTGTCCTGGCGGATCCCGATGCCCACGGCTCACCGCTGCTGCGCAAGCGGAGTCTGTCCTGGCGCTTTCTCGCCCTCGACGTGGCCTTCGCGGACCTGCGCGGCGCCGCCAAGGCGGCGGACGCCTCGCTCAACGATGCCTTCCTGGCCGCGCTCCTCGGCGCATTCCGCGTGTACCACGAGAAGCTCGGCTGCCCGATCGAGAAGCTCCCCATGGCGATCCCGATCTCGGTGCGGCGGGACGACGACGCGGAGGGCGGCAACCGCTTCGCGGGTGCGCGCCTGGCGGGCCCGGTGGAGATTGCGGATCCCCGCGAGCGCATGCACGCGATCGGCGAGGTGGTCCGGGCGGCGCGGCACGAGCCCGCCCTCGACGGCCTGTCCTACTTCGCCCCTGCGCTCGCACGCCTTCCGGCGCCGCTACTGGCGGCCGTGGCCGGCGGGTTGACGGCGACGAACGATCTGCAGGCGAGCAACGTCGCGGGACTCCGCGAGGACGTCTACCTCGCCGGCGCGAAGATCGAGCGCTCCTACGGCTTCGGTCCGCTGCCCGGCTGCGCGGCCATGATCACCCTGGTGAGCCACGGGGACAACTGCTGCATCGGCGTGAACGTGGATCCCGCCGCGGTGACGGAGGTGTCGTTGCTCGGGGAGTGCCTCGTCCACGGCTTCTCGGAGGTGCTCGCGCTGAAGCCCGGATCCGGGGCCCCCGTCCTGTACGGCGGCTGAGCGGGAGCGCCGCCCTGGCGACGAGTACGACATCCGGGGTCGCCGGGGCTCAGATGGCCTCGACCCGGATCGAGTTGGTCGAGCCCGGATTGCCGAGCGGCGTGCCGAAGATCAGCACGACGCGCTCGCCCGGCTGCACCTTGCCCCGCCGCCTCGCTTCTTCGCGGACCCGGGCGACCACCTCCTCGATGTCCTTGCCGAGGTCGTGGCGCTCGGGTCGGACGCCCCAGTAGAGCGCCATGCGCCGCAGCGCCTCCTTCTCGAGGGCCACGCCGATCACAGGCGTGCTCGGGCGCGCCTGGGAGACGAGCCGGGCGGTCTCGCCGCTGGTGCTGAGCTCGACGATGGACCCGGCGCCGATCCGGTTGGCGGTCTCGCAGGCCGCGCGCGCCACGGCCTCGTCCGTACCACTCCCGACCTCTGCGGGCCGCCGGACGTAGAAGGGGCTGGCCTCCGCTTGCGCGATGATGCGCGCCATGGTCGCGCAGGCGCGGGCCGGGTGCCGACCCGAGGCGGTCTCCGCCGACAGCATCACGGCATCGGCCCCATCGAAGACCGCGTTGGCGACGTCGCTCGCTTCGGCGCGGGTGGGCCGCGGCGCCGTCACCATCGACTGCAGCATCTCGGTCGCGACGATCGCGGGCGTGTGCTTGTGGCGGCAGACGTCGAGCACCTGCTTCTGGACGGCGGGCACGGCCTCGGGAGACAGCTCCACGCCGAGATCGCCCCGCGCGAGCATCAGCGCGTCGGAGCGCTCCGCGATCGCCTCGATGTGCTCGACGGCGGACGGGGTCTCGATCTTGGGGATGAGGCCCGGCTTGTTCTCGGCCTTCTCGCACAGGGCCCGCAGCTGATCCAGGTCTCCGGGGCTGCGAACGAAGGACAGCGCGACGTAGTCCACCCCGAGCTCGAGACCGAAGGCCAGGTCCTTGCGGTCCTGGGCGGTGATGGATTCCACCTGGATGCGACCCGAGGGCAGGTTGGCGCCCTGGCGCGCCCGCAGCGCTCCGCCGTGCTCCACGTGACACAGGACACTGTCCGTCTCGACCGTATCGACACGCAGCTCGATCTCGCCATCGCCGAGCAGGATGCGGTCGCCCACCACCAGGTCCCGTGCCAGGTGCTCGTAGCTCACCGCGATGGCATCGGGGCGCCCCTGGTCTCCGGGGATCATCCGGATCTTCTGGCCGGCCTCGACCTCGTCGGGACCGGTCCGACCCGTGCGGATCTTGGGGCCGCACAGGTCCTGGAGGATGGCGATGGGCTTGCCCAGGGCCTCGCCCGCGGCCCAGATCCACTCGGCCCTCCGGGCGTGGTCCTCGTGGGTGCCGTGAGAGAAGTTGAGACGCGCCACGTCCAGGCCGGCCTCGACGAGCTCGCGGATCGACTCGGGAGTGTCGGTCGCGGGACCGACGGTGCAGACGATCTTGGCGTTCCGCATCGGGGGCTCGGGCATGCTTCGGAGCATGCCATAGATCCAACCGCACGCCACGCGCCACGTGCCGTCGAGCCCCGCGCGCGAGCCGTGCGGAACGGTCGCGGAGCGAGCGCTACCAGTGCGGCTGCCCCGTGCAGCTCAGCACGGCCTGCCACATGTCGCTCTGCGTGTCCATCTGCCGGGTCTCTCTCACCGCGGTTCCGATCGGCACGTGGACCAGACTCTGATGGTGGTAGCCGATCAGGACGTCCGTCTTCCCGGCCATGGCGGCGTGGACGCCCGCGCGCGCCATGCGGTCGCTGAGGATCCGGTCCCAGGCGTTCGCGGGGAGGCTGCGGATGGCGTAGCTCGGGTCGATGTAGCGAAGGTTGAGCTCGAGGCGGCGCCGGGCGAAGTGCGCGAGGATCCGATCGCGCAGGAATACGCCCGTGTCGTGGTAGATCACGTTTCCCGAGGCGTCCCTCTTCTCGCTCTCACGCGGGAAGAGATGCTGGCCGGCGCCATGGGCGACGATCACCACCGCGTGGCCGCGGTCGAGGACCCGTCTCTCCAGGGCCTCGAGGAAGCCGCCCTCGCCCTCGAGGACGAAGGGGACCTCCGGGACCAGCACGAAGTTGGCCTCCTGGCTCGCCAGGGCGGCGCCGGCGGCGAGGAAGCCCGCGTTGCGACCCATCAGCCTCACCAGGCCGACGCCGTTCGGCGCCCCGAGAGCTTCGACGTGCGCTCCCTGCACGACCTGCTGGGCGTTCTCGGCCGCCGTCGCGAAGCCGAAGCTCATCCAGACGTAGGGGATGTCGTTGTCGATGGTCTTCGGGATGCCCACCACCGATATCGCGGCGCCACGCTTCTCGAGCTCTACGGCGAGTGAGTGGGCGCCGCGCTGGGTGCCGTCCCCACCGAGGCAGAGCAGCACGTCGATCGACTCGCGCTCGAGGAAGTCGGCCATCACGGCGGGATCCTGCGCACCCCGCGAGCTGCCGAGCACGGTGCCGCCCTGGTTGTGGATGTCGTGCACCAGGGCGGCGCTCAGCTCGAGTGGCGCCGAGCCCTGCTCGGGGTTGAGCCCCCGGTACCCGTCGCGGATCCCGAGGATGCGCCGCACACCGTAGTTGTGGGTGAGCTCGTAGTAGGCCGAGCGGATCACGTTGTTGAGCCCGGGCGAGAGGCCGCCGCAGGTGACGAGGGCGACCGTCGTGCGGGGAGGGTCGAAGAAGATCCGCTCGCGCGGCCCCGCCATCTCGAGGCTCGCCTGCTCTTCGGCGCCCGCGCCGGCGCGGAGCTCGTCTTCGAGGCGGATGCGCCGTGCGTCGGAGACGAATCGCCGCTTCGTGCCCACCAGCGGCGATGCGCGCGCGCACGGCCCGAGCGACTTCACCGCGTGGTTCCCCGTGCTGGACACGGCGCGGGATCCTAGTCGGTCGCCCAGCGGAGGCAGCGTCGCTTCGCCGTCGGCTCGCCGGGTGTGAGGTGGATCTCTTCGTCGACGTGGGTGAAGGAGATCTCCGGACCCGACTCGAGGGTGTAGGTGATCTCCGTGTCGTCCAGGACGACCCGCAGCGAAGAGCCCCGTACCGCGAGTGCGAAGCCCAGGCGCTGGCCGCGTTCGTAGGTCTCCCGCGGCGAGAAGCTCAAGCGGCCGTCGTGATCGCGCATGCCCGCGATGCCGTAGACCACGGCCATCCAGGTTCCTCCCATGGACGCGATGTGCAGTCCGTCCACGACGTTCCCGTGGATGTCCTCGAGATCCATCATCAGCGAGTAGCGCATGTACTCACGGGCCTTCGCCTGGTAGCCGAGCTCCTCGGCGAGGATGCCCTGGATGCAGACCGAGAGCGAGGAGTCGCCCGTCGTGATGGGGTCGTAGTAGTCGAAGTTCCGCTTCTTCTGCTCGGGAGGGAAGTTGTTCCCGAGCAGCAGCATTGCGAGGACGATGTCCGCCTGCTTGATCACCTGGTGGCGGTAGATCACGAGCGGATGGTGGTGGAGCAGTAGCGGGTACTTCTCGGCCGGCGTCCCTTCGAAGTCCCACGGCTCTCGCTCCAGGAACTGGTCGTCCTGGGGGTGGATGCCGAGCTCCTCGTCGTAGGGCACGTACATGCGCTCGGCCGCCCGCTTCCACGACGCGATCTCGGCCTCGTCGAGATCCGTCCGGTGGACCAGCTCCGCGAATCGCTCCGGCTTCTTGTCGCGCAGCTTCTCGGCGACCTCCACGGCGTAGCGGAGGTTCTCCCGCGCCATCAGGTTCGTGAAGGCGTTGTTGTCGACGACCGTGTTGTACTCGTCGGGCCCCGTGACTCCCTGGATGCAGAAGCGCCCGCCCTTGCGGTCCGAGAAGAAGCCGAGGTCTTCCCAGAGGCGAGCCGTCTCCACGAGGACCTCGGCGCCCACGTCCTCGAGGAAGGCCTCGTCGCCGGTGACCTGGACGTACTTCCGGATCGCGTAGGCGATGTCGGCATCGATGTGGTACTGCGCCGTGCCCGCGGCGTAGTACGCCGACGCCTCCTCGCCGTTGATGGTCCTCCAGGGGAAGAGCGCCCCTCTGTGATTGACCTCCCGCGCGCGCTTTCGGGCGGCATCGAGGAAGCCGCAGCGGAAGCGCAGCAGGTTCTCGGCGATCCCCGGCGAGGTGTAGATGAGGAACGGGAGCACGTAGATCTCCGTGTCCCAGAAGTAGTGGCCCTCGTAGCCGTGCCCGGTCAGCGCCTTCGCGGGCACGCCCGCGCCCTCGGCCCGGGCGGAGGCCTGATGGAGCTGGAAGAGGTTGAAGCGGATCGCCTGCTGGATACCCACGTCGTGACCGATCTCGACGTCGGCGCGGCTCCAGAAGGCGTCGAGTCTTCGCCTCTGGGCCTGGACGAGATCGGAGAAGCCGCGGCGCACCGTCCGGTCCAGCGTTCGGTCCGCGCGTCGCTGCAGCTCCTCGATGGGCCGACTGCGCGAGGTATGGTACGCGGCGAGCTTCGTCAGATGGATGGAGGCGCCCTCCCGCGCATCCACCGTGTAGACCACCTGGCCCTCGTCCTCGCCGTGGCTCACGTCGACCTGGTAGGGACACTCCGTCTCGAACACGTGATCCACGGCGCACACGACGGACATGCGGCTGTTGCGGGCGGTGTGCCCGAGCAGGATGCGCTGCTCGGCGGCTTCGCTCAGGCGGGGCTCGAGGATGCGATCGGCGAAGGCGCGGGTCTGCCGCGGGTCGGCGCTCTCCTCGCGACGGGGATTCCGGTAGACCACCTCGGAGGCGATCGCGATCGGGGCCGCCGCGTTGCGTACCGTCACCCGATAGTCGATGGCCACCACGTGTCGGTGCTCGAGCGACACGAGCCGGCGACTGCGGATCTCCACCTGCTTGCGGGCGGGCGTCTCCCACAGGATGGTCCGATCGAGGGTGCCTTCGCGCATGTCGAGCGCGCGCTCGTACTCCAGGAGCTCGGCGGTCGGGAGGTGGAAGGGCTCGTCGTCCACGTAGAGCTTGACGAGGGTGACATCCGCCACCTCGACCAGGGTCTGGCCGGTCTTCGCGTAGCCGAAGGCCTTCTCGCCGTAGACGATGGGCCAGGATTCGTAGAAGCCGTTGATGAAGCTGCCCGACTCGACGGTGGGGCGTCCCTCCTCGGGGGTCGCGCGCACGCCGAGATAGCCGTTGGAGAGCGCCATGCAGCTCTCGGTCTGACCGAGCAGCCGCGGGTAGAAGCGTTTCTCGACGATCCGCCAGGGATCCTGGGGATAGACGTGCGGCGGCGGCGCGAGCCGTTTGCGATGGATCATCTGGTGGCTCCCATTCGGATTCTCGCATCTCGAGCGGCGAGTCTACTCGAAGCTCGGGCCCGAGGGACACTAGGGACCCCGCGGAGGGGATCAGCCCGAGAAGCACGGCGCGAGCCTCGGATCCTCGTCGAGGAGCGACACGAGCCGATCCCGTGCATCCGCTCGCGACAGCACCGTGTAGAAGTCCTGCTTCACGCCCGGCGCGACGCGAATCGCCTCGACCCACTCCTCGCGCTCGAAGGGATCCCGCGCCACCGCGTCCCAGAAGCCGGTCTCGTCCAGGACGCGGCCGATCCGCTCCGGGTCGGTCCGCTCCTGGACGTGGGCGACCAGGTAGCTCGCGGTGCCCACCTGGAGGCCGTGGAGCCGGGGGCGCTTGCTGTGCGCGTCGAGCGCGTGGGAGACGAGGTGCTCGCTGCCGCTGGCCGGACGCGAGGATCCGCACACCGCCATCGCGACGCCGTTCAGCATCAGCGCCGTGGCGAGGAGCCGGAGCCCTTCGAGGTCGCGTTTCGGCCTGGCCATGAACTGGAAGACGGTCGAGTCCGAGAGGAGCGCCGCGAAGTCGTCCACGCGGGTGCCGACGGCGTGGAAGGCGAGCCGCCAGTCCTCCACGGCGGTGAGCTTGGAGACCAGGTCTCCCACGCCCGACCACCACAGCATCGGCGGCGCCTCGCGGCAGACCTCGGTGTCCACCACCACACCGTACGGCATGCAGGAGGGCAACGACCGGCGCCTTCCCTCCAGCGTGAGGCTCGACTGCGGGCTGCAGAAGCCGTCGTTCGAGAGGGACGCGGGCACCGAGAAGTAGGGCTTCTGGAGCAGGAACCCCACGTACTTGGCCACGTCCAGGGCCTTGCCACCGCCGAGTCCGATCAGCGCGTCGAGCTGGCCCTGCGCCGAGGCGAAGATCCGCTGCGCCTCCTCGAAGCGGTTGTCCCGGATCTCGAGTCGGGTGACGAGCGTGATGCCCTCGCGCTCCAGGCTGCCCGCGACGCGCTCGACGAGCGTCTCGGGGAGACCCTCGCTGTGGAACAGGACCGCGCGCTGGAATCCGGGGCGGGCCAGGTAGATTCCGATCCGGTCGAGGGCGCCGGGCTTGATGCGCACCAGAGAGGGGATGTCGACACTGCGGCGGGTGCTCAAGCGCTTCCTCCTGGAACGAAGCGGTTCCCCTCAGTCGCTCGAGAGCGCCCGGGCCACTTCCGACCAGGCCTCGTAGTGGCGGTAGGCGTGGCCCTCTTCTTCGAGATGGCTCGCCAGCCACTCCCGCGCGAAGCGGAGTTCCGGAGCGACGAGGAGAGCCGGCGCGACGTCCGGTCGACCGTCGCCGGCAAAGGCCACCGTCGCTCCCCGCGCCAGATGATGCTCGACCACGGCGCGCTTGCTGATGCCCGTCTCCGGGTCGAAGTAGGGCGAGTCGGTCGGCAGCTCCATGCTGAGACCGGTCGCAGGGTCGAAGCGCCCCGGGTTCGTGTGGACCGGCACCGCGACCCCGGCCCGGGCCAGCAGGCGTTCGATGTACCACCCGCAGCCGTTCGACACGATGACCACGTCCCAGCCCGCCTGTTCGAGCGCCCGGATCCCCGGGCCGAGGGCCGGGTCGATGGCCATGCTGTGCAGCACCTCCTCGAGCGCCGGCTCCTCGGCCCGGATGCGCGCGAAGATGCGTCGAAGCGCCTCGAAGTGGCTGATCTCGCCCGCGGTGTAGCGGTGCCACGGCTCCAGGTCCTCCGGCGCCAGGAGCCGCTCCACCGCGCAGGCGTAGAAGTCACGCCGCGTGATGGTGCCGTCGAAGTCGCTGACGAGGACTCTCGACGACATCCCTACCTCCCGGCCTCCGCGCGCAGCGCCCTGTAGACGTGACGGAAGACCTCCGTGATGCGCAGGATCCCCACCGTCTCCCCATTGCGCGTGGCGATCAGCGAGAGGTAACGGTTGTCCACGAGCCTTCGCAGCGCCTGGTTCAGGCCCGCGCCCTCGTCGATGAACTCGCGTTCGTGCAGCGCGGTGACGAGATCCCTCGCGCGGACCTCCCGTGCCTTGGAGGCGAGCCGATCCAGGGGGCGGTCCCACGCGTCGTACCCGTCCACCATGGCGAGGCCATCCACGCGCTTGCGGGCCTGCGGCTCGAGACCCTGGAGGACGTCCCACGCGGTCAGCCGGCCGCGGATCCGCCCTTCCCGGTCCAGCACCAGGACCGCGAAGTCCCGGGCTTCCTCGGCGTCGGCCTTCCCTCTCCCGGCGAGCGCACCGTCCAGCGCCGCGAACACCTCCTCCAGCGTCGCGTCGTCCGACACCACCGTGTAGCGGTCGAGCGGCAGCATGAGATCGCGCACCCGTGTCTCCCTCATGGGCACCTCACAGCAAGAAGCCCGCGAGACCGGCCACGGCGGCGTAGATCAGCATGGACACCACGGTCCGCTTCAGGATCCAGCCCTGACGGTTCGAGATGCCCAGGATCGAGCACACGGCCACGATGTTGTTGATCGACACCATGGCGCCCATGGCGGCCCCCACCGATTGCTGGCTCATGATCGCGGCGCGATCCAGGGCGAGATCCGCGGCGATCGAGTCCTGGATGCCGCTGAAGGTCAGGTTGGAGACCGTCGCGGAGCCGGAGAAGAAGGTCCCGATCGCGCCGAGCAGCGGGGCGGCATGGCTCCAGGAACCGCCGGTGACGTCCGCGAGCCCTTTGCCGATGATGAGCACCATGGACCGATCCTCTCCGACCATGAGCAGCTTGACCATGGCCAGGGCGCCCAGCAGCGCGATCACCGTGTGGACCATGCGCGCGGAGGTATCGGAGGCGACCCGCCGCACCACCGAGCGGTCCGACCCGAACACGACGAACGCGATCAGCGAGACCAGGAAGAAGGGAACGACGGCCGGGATGTAGAGGAGCTGGAGCTCCCAGCTGCTCGACGCCTGGAAGATCTCCTCGAGGGCGAGCACCAGCGAGGAGCTGGTGCTGAACGCACCCAGGGTCCCCAATTCGACCTGGAGGATCGGGGTCGGGTCGGTGAGGAAGCCCTTGATGCCGAGCGCCTCGAGCCGGGTGACGAGCAGCACCAGCACCGTCGCCCACAGGGGAAACAGCGCCTTGAGGAGCCGTCCCCCCGAGATGGACCGGGCTCCGTCGCGGACCTCCCGGCCGGAGGAGAGGCCGACCCCGAGGCGCGCCAGCCCGATGGAGAGGCCGAAGCCGATCATTCCCGCGAAGAGCGCCGGGAACTCGTAGTTGAAGCGCGCCAGCACGGCGTAGGGGACGACGCAGGCGAGGATCGAGAGGTAGACGAAGACCAGGTTCGGCCGCAGCGTGCGCCAATCGATCACGGCCAGTAGCCCGAAGAGCGGGATCACCATGGCGGCGGCCGCATGGGTCGCGGCGGAGTTGAAGCTGATCCGAAGCAGCTCTTCCTCGCTCAGACCGAGCTGACCCATGCCGAACCAGGTCGGCGTCCCGACGGCTCCGAACGAGACGGGGACGCTGTTCATGACCAGGGCGAGCACGGCGACGCGGAGAGCGGGGAAGCCGAGCCCGACCAGGATCGGCGCCGCGAGCGCCGCCGGTGTCCCGAAGCCGCTGGCGCCCTCGATCATGAAGGAGAAGGCCCAGCCGATGATCATGAGCTGGGCCACCGGGTTCGAGCTGACCGAATCGAGCCACTCCCTCACGGTCTCCATCGCTCCGGTGTGCTCCATCGTCTTGAACAGGAAGATGGCGCCCCAGATGATGAGGATGGGGGTCAGCGCGGTGAGCAGGCCGTTCACCACGGTGGCGTTGACGAGGTTCGGGTCCTCTCCGAAGTAGACGAGCTTGATGGCGTAGACGAGGGCCGCGACCACGGGCAGCGCGACGTGGGACGGGGTGCTGTTCCTCTTGGTCATCAAGAAGATCAGGATCGCGATCGGGCTGATGCAGACGATCCAGTTCATGCGCGCGTCCCCGCGCTCAGATACCTCAGCCAGCCCCGTCGCGCACCAGGCCCGGCGTCCGCGGCGTCGCGTCCCGGCGGCGGTCCGGGTGGTCGCGCTCGTTGAACTGCCGCAGGCCCTCGAGCGTCTCGGGGCGCAGGAAGGAGCGGTTGAAGGCGCGCGCCTCGATCAGCAGCCCTTCGTCCAGGTCGCGACCGTATCCGCGCAGCGCCGCCTCCTTGTCGGTCCGGATCGCGGGCTGGGGGAGCTCGGCGAGGAACTCGGCCAGCTCGAGGGCCCGTGCCAGCGATCGACCGCGCGGAACCACCTCGTTCGCGAGCCCGATGCGCAGCGCCTCCTCGGCGTCGATGACGCGGCCGCTGAGGATCAGCTCCATGGCGCGCCCCATGCCGACGATGCGGGGTAGCCGCTGCGTCCCGCCGTCGGCGAGGCCGATGTTCCAGCGCCGGCACGTCACCCCGAACGAGGCGTGCTCCTCGACGATGCGGATGTCCGCGAAGCAGGCCCACTCGAGGCCCCCCGCGTAGGCGGTCCCGTTCACGGCCGCAATGATGGGCTTGTAGATGTCGGTCCAGCGGCTCGGTCCCAGCACGCCCGGCATCTCCCCGGCATCGTGTCGCGCGACCGGGTAGACGTCCTCGATCCGATCGGCCCGGTGGAACGCCTTCAGATCGCCACCGGCGCAGAACGACTTGTCTCCGCGCCCGGTGAGGACGGCGACCAGGGCCTCGTCGTCCTCCTTGAAGCGGCCCCAGGCGTCGACCAGCTCCTCGTGGGTTCTCGGCCCGATGCAGTTGCGCACCTCGGGCCGATCGAAGCGGATGACGCGCACCGGGCCGCGCGTCTCGTAGGAGATCTCGGTGTAGTGCATGGCTCGACTCCTCTCGTCGATGGTCGATCGGGAAACGCAGTCCTTCACGCGGCCGGGAGCCCGACGGCCCCCGCCACGAAGCGCCAGATCTCCTCGGCGACGCTCTCGGGATCGGGCGGCGTCTCGCGGCCGAGCGCGAGCGCGATGCCGTGGCGGATGCCTCCGAGCACCATCGCGGCGAGCAGCTCCGGATCGCGGTCGGACGGGATCGCCCCCTCGGCCTGCCCGCCCGCCATGTTGCGGGCGCCCATGGCGACCTGGCGGCGAAAGCGCGTCTCCTCGACTCCCACGACCTCGGGCGAGCGGTGCAGGCGACCCAGGAGGACCGGCGACAGGGGATCCTCGAGGTAGAAGGCGGCCGCGAGTCGGACCCGCTCCCGCTCGCGCTCGGGCCAGCTGCCCTCGAGGCGCCGTCCCATCGCGCACTCGTCGAGGCGGTCGTAGAACGCGTCCAGCACCGCGGCGACGAGCCCGCCCTTGGAGCCGAAGTGGTGGTAGGCGAGTCCGACCGACACCCCGGCCCGCCGCGCCACGGCCTGCATCTCGAGATCGCCTCCGTGGGCGACCAGCTCCGTCGCCGCGGCCGCGAGGAGCCGGGTCGGCGAGGCGGTGCGGCGTCGGGGTTGGGCGAGAGCGGCCACCCGGATATTGAATTGAATTCAGTTCGGCTTGTCAAGCCCCTCATCGAACGGCGTTCCGGGCGGAGCTCAGGCAGGCGTCCGGGGCGCCGCGGGCCCAGGAGTCTCGAGGAAGGCCGCGACGAGCCTCCAGCAAGTGGGCGACGAGAACCATGACCCGGCAGGTCGTGCGCGATCGCGTGAGGTCAGGAGAGCCGCACCGCGTCCGCACCACGCAGCACGCTCTCCGGGGCGACCAGCGGGGTCGGGTTCCAGCGGCGGCGCTCGGCCGCGAAGTGCCGCAGGGCGCGGGCGGCGAGGCGCAGCTTGCGCAGCGTCGGCACCACGGCGCGGCCCCGCATCACGTCGCCGCCGCGCGCCTCGATGCGCACGCCGATCTCGGCGTAGACGAGTCGCGCCGTCCGAACGGCCAGCGCGGAGTGGGGCTCCAGGTACTGCAGTCCCCGGTCGGCCGATGCGTAATAGCGATCCGCCAGCGCCAGCAGGCGTCGCGCCGCTCCGGCGAGCTCGCCTCGCGCCGACTCCGGCAGCGGGGGGCGCTCCGGCGCCTCCAGGTGCTCCGCGATCCACCTGGCCAGGTCCGCACTCAGGAGCTCCGCCGGCACGTACACGCGACCGCGCTCCCAGTCCTCCACGACGTCTCGACACATGTTGGTGAGCTGCATGCCGATTCCCAGATGGGCGGCGTGAGGCGCAGCGCGACCTTCGGCGACCCCCATGACGTGGCACATCATCAGGCCGACGGTGCCCGCGACCCGCCAGGCGTAGACGAGCAGCTCGTCGAGCGTCGCGTAGTGGATGCTCGCCAGGTCCATCGCCATGCCGTCCAGCAGCTCGAGGGGGTAGTCGACGGGGATGCGCCGGCGCTGGACCACCAGCTGGAAGCAGGCGAGCACCGGGTCCTGCTGCGGAACGCCGTCGTAGACGGCGCGGACCCTATTCCGCAGTGCCTCCAGGGCGGCGGACCGACCCTCCACCGGGGCCAGGTCGACGGCGTCGTCGCAGCTCCGGCACCAGGCGTAGAGGGCGGAGACCTCGTCGCGACGCTCCCGGGGAAACAGCCTCGAGGCCAGGTCGAAGCTCTTCGAGTGTCGTGCGATGACGTGCCGGCACTCCTTCCAGGGGTCAGCCACGCCCGAAGTCCCGGAGCAGCGTGTTCACCGTGGCCTTGGCGGAGTTCACGACGCCCGGAACTCCCGCGCCCGGATGCGTCCCCGCGCCGACCAGGTAGAGCCCGCGGATTCCGCCGTCCCGATTGTGCGGACGGAACCAGGCGCTCTGCCACAGCGTCGGGGCGACGGAGAACGCGGAGCCGTGGTAGGCGGCGAGCTCGCGCTCGAAGTCGACGGGCGTGAACAGGCGTCGCACCACGACGTGCTTGCGCAGGTCCGGCAGTATGCGCTCCAGGGAGCCCAGGATGCGGTCGGCATAGCCCGGTGCTTCGCGCTCCCAGTCGATTCGAGCTCGGCCCCGGTGCGGCACCGGGCTCAGGACGTAGAAGCACTCGCAGCCCTCGGGCGCGAGCGACGGATCGGTGACGGTCGGAGCGTGGAGGTAGAGGCTGAAGTCCTGCGGCAGCGATGCGCCGTGGAAGATCTCGTCGAGCAGGCCCCGGTAGCGGGGTCCCAGGACGATCGTGTGGTGCGCCAACCCGTCGTAGCGCCGGTCGGTTCCGAAATAGATCAGGAACAGCGACATCGACCAGCGCATGCGCTCGAGCCGGGCCGCGGTGTGGCGCGCGCGCGGATGGTCGGAGTACAGGTGCGCATAGGTGTGGTGAACGTCGGCGTTCGACACCACCGCGTCGAAGACCTCGGTGCCGGTGTCGGTCTCGATGCGGTGCGCGCCGCTGGCGTCCGTCCGGATGCGGCGGACGGGCGTCGACAGGTGGAGTGCGCCGCCGAGCTCGACGAAGCGGTCGGCGATGGCGCGCACGAGTGCTCCCGTCCCGCCGCGCACGAAGTAGACGCCCTCCTCGCGCTCCAGGAAGTGGATCAGCGTGTAGATGGAGCTCGTCTCGAAGGGATGGCCGCCGATCAGCAGGGAGTGGAAGGTCAGGACCTGGCGCAAGCGTTCGTCGCGGACGAAGCGCGAGACGGTGCGGTAAACGGATCGATCCGCACGAAGTCTTGCGAGCTGGGGCAAGACCCGGACCATGTCCCGAAGACGCAGGAAGGGCTGCGCGACGAGTCCGCGATACCCCGCGTCGTAGACGCGCTCGCTGTAGCGGTAGAAGCGCTGGTAGCCCGAGACGTCCGACGCCGAGAAGCGCTTCACCTCCTCGAGCAGGCGCTCCGCGTCGCCGTAGTAGTCGAAGTGCTCGCCGTCGGTCCAGCGGATCCGGTAGAAGGGATCGTTCGGGACCAGCTCTACGAAGTCGGACAGCGACGCACCCGAGGCGGCGAAGAGCTCGTCGAGACAGGAAGGTGCGGTGATGACCGTAGGCCCCGCGTCGAAGACGAAGCCCTTGTCGCGGTACACGTAGGCGCGGCCTCCGGGCGCGTCTCGCGCTTCGAAGAGCGCGGTGGGCAGGCCCGCCGCCTGCAACCTCAGCGCGGCCGCGAGGCCACCGAGGCCCGCACCCACCACGGCGACCCGCGGATCAGCCATCGTTCTCCTTCGGCTTCGGCCTGCAGGCTCCGCCGGCCGGATGCGCTGCGCCGCGTCCGAAGCCTGGACGCCGGAGCTGCTGGGGTGGGCGGCCGAGCTGCACTAGCCTCGCCGGGTGATGGCGTCGCAAGGCGAGGAGCTCGGCACGGAAGGCGGACCCGGATCGGCCGCAGAACGGGTGGTTCTGGTGGACGAGAGGGACCGGGAGGTCGGGGCCGCCGAGAAGCTGGCGGCGCATCGCGACGGCGGCCGGTTGCACCGCGCCTTCTCCATCTTTCTCTTCGACGAGCGGGGCCGCATGCTCCTGCAGCAGCGCGCCGCCGGAAAGTACCATTTCCCGTTGCTGTGGACGAACGCCTGCTGCGGCCACCCGCGGCCCGGCGAGGACGTCGCGGCGGCGGCCCGCAGGCGGGTGCGCGAGGAGCTCGGGGTGGAGGTCGCGCTGCGTCCCGTCTTCCAGTTCGTGTATGTGGCGGAGGACCAGAAGACCGGTCTGACCGAGCGCGAGTACGACCACGTGCTGATCGGCCGTCTCTCGGTCGATCCCCGGCCGTGTCCGGAAGAGGTCGCGGCGTGCTGCTGGCGCGCGCGCGACGAGCTGATCCGCGACGTGACGGCGCGCCCCGGGCGCTACACGCCGTGGTTTCGTACGGCCCTCGCGCAGCTCGACGAGCGCGGGCTGCTGGCCGGCCCGCCGGCCGGACCGGACGCTCCCGTGCGCTGAGCGCGCAGCCCATTGCCGAAGGATCCCGGACGCGGCGCTCAACTCCGCTCGTCCGCAGGCCCGGCGCCGTGCCGCGACGCGCGCGCGACGATCAGCCGCGTCTGCAGGGGCATCCGGGTCCGCACCAGCCGGCACTCCCCGAAGCCCGCGGCGTCGAGGAGCCCGAAGAGCTCCTGGGGACGACGCGCCCGTCCGCTCCCCATGGCGAGGAGGTAGAAGCCGAAGTAGGCGGCTCCGATCGGCTCCGCGCCGGCGGTCTCCGCCATCGGCTCGGCCAGTAGCAGCGCGCCGCCGTCGGGGAGCGCGCTCCGCACGGCGCGCAGCAGGGCGAGCGCGTGGGCGTCGTCGTGATCGTGGATCACGCGGACGAGGGAGACCACGTCCGCGCCGTGGGGAAGCGGATCGCGAAAGAAATCGCCTCCGATCACCGTCGCCCGGCTCGACAGCGAGAGGCCGTCCAGCCGCGTGCGGGCGCGCTCGGCCACCGCCGGCAGGTCGAAGAGCATCAGGCGCAGCGCCGGCGCGCGCGCGGCGGCTGCTACGAGGAAGGCCCCGTCGCCGCCACCCACGTCGAGCAGGCAGCGGTGCCGCCGGATCGGATAGGCGTCGAGCACCTGGTCGGCGACGAGGGACTGGGACGTGCACATGAGCGCGCTGTAGGCGGCCACCTGCTCGGGGGCCAGTGTCGCCGGCGCCGCTCCCTCGGCGTAGGGCCAGTAACGCGACAGCGCCTCTCCCCTTCCTTCGCGACGCAGCAGCGCGACGGGGTCCGCGAGGTCCGCGTACAGCAGGGGGTGGTGCTCCACCATGGAGGAGACCGCCGCGTTACCCGCGACGGCGGCCCCCAGGGCGCCCAGCCCGTAGCGATCGCGGCCGCGGCGCTCCACCAGGCGGAGCGAGATGGCTGCGTCGAGCAGGCGCTGCGTGGACGCGTTCGGAAGCGAGAGGCGTCTCGAGAGGGCCTCGGCGGACTGCGGTCCCTCTGCCAGGATCTCGAAGAGGCGGAGGCGCACGCACGCGAGCAGGACCTGGGAGTAGACGAATCCGGCGCACAGGTCGAAGAGCTCGCGCGCGCGCCGCCGTGCGATCCACCGCGCCCCGGGGACGCGCATCGCCGCGCGCTGGAAGCGCGGGCTCGCCAGCAGGCGGCTTCGGAGTTCGCGCAGGCGGTCGAGCCACGGCATTCCGGACCGCCCCGGTGCGACGCAACCGTGCGGCCAGCGCGCAGATTGATCGTCGTGCAAAGTGCCGGTTATTCTGGACACGCGCCGTGATCAAGTCAAACGCCGTGGTCTCGCAGCGTGCCCGCTGAGCGCGTCGCCGTCGTCGGAGCCGGAATCGCCGGACTCGTCGCGGCGGTGGATCTCGCCGCGCGTGGGGTCGAGACCCTCGTGGTCGAGCGGGCGGGGTCACCCGGCGGCAAGATGCGGGAGATCCGGATCGGCGACGACTGCGTGGACGGGGGCCCGACGGTGCTCACCATGCGGTCGGTCTTCGACGAGATCTTCTCCGACGCGGGCGCGTCCCTCGAGCCGGCGCTCGAGCTCCGGCCGGTGGAGATCCTCGCACGGCACGCGTGGGGGGAGGGCGATCCGCTCGATCTGTTCGCCGACGTCGACCGCAGCGCCGAGGCCATCGGGGAGTTCGCGGGGCGCGCCGAGGCACAGGGCTACCGGCGCTTCTGCGCACGCGCGCGCCGCATCCACGACACCCTCGAGCGCTGCTTCATCCGTGCGAGGCGACCGAGCCCGATCGGCCTCGCTCGGGCGGTCGGGCTCGGCCGGATCGGGGACCTGTGGCAGATCCAGCCCTTCGCCACGATGTGGCGCGCGCTCGGCGAGTACTTCGCCGACTCTCGGCTGCGACAGCTCTTCGGGAGGTACGCCACCTACGTGGGATCGTCTCCCTTCCAGGCGCCCGCCACGCTCATGTTGATCGCCCATGTCGAACGCGAAGGGGTCTGGCGGGTGGAGGGCGGGATGCATCGGATCGCCGAGGCCCTCGCCCAGCTGGCCAAGAGTCTCGGCGTGAAGTTCCTCTACGACACGGAGGTGGAGGAGATCCGTTTCGACGCAGGTCGCGTGGCGGGCCTGGCGCTCGTCTCGGGTGAGCGGATCCGCGCCGACCGGATCGTGGTCAACGCCGACCCGGCGGCGCTCTCGCAGGGCCTGCTGGGGCTCGAGGCCGCGCGCGCGGTACCGGGCACGCGCCGCTCCCAGCGCTCGCTCTCGGCCGTGACCTGGGCCCTCGTAGCCCGGACCTCGGGCTTTCCGTTGGTCCGTCACAGCGTCTTCTTCTCGGACGACTACCAGGCCGAGTTCGAAGACCTGTTCGGGCGCGGGCGCCTGCCCCGAAAGCCGACGGTCTACGTCTGCGCCCAGGATCGAGGCGCCGGCGGGCGCGAGACCCGGGACGGCCCCGAACGACTGCTGTGCCTCGTGAACGCGCCCGCGACGGGCGATCTTCATTCCTTCGAAGCTTCGGAGATCGAATCATGCGAGGAACGGGCCTTCGGCCTCCTGGCGCGCTGCGGGCTTCGGGTGCACCGAGACCCGCAGGCGAGCGTGGTCACGACACCCGTCGGTTTCGAGCGGCTCTTCCCGGGAACGGGCGGAGCGCTGTACGGACCGGTCTCCCACGGATGGCGCGCGTCGTTTCGCCGCCCAGGCTCGCGGAGCGCGATCCCGCGTCTCTACCTGGCGGGAGGGGCGACGCATCCGGGAGCGGGGGTTCCGATGGCGGCGATCTCGGGTCGGCTGGCGGCGGCGGCGGTCCTCGAGGACCTGGCTTCGACCGGGAAGTCGTAGGCCACGGCTACGCCTGGTGGTACGTCGACGCCGTGAGTCGCGACCGCCGCCAGGGGCTCACGCTGATCGCGCTCGTCGGTAGCGTCTTCTCGCCCTACTACGCGCGGGCGCGCCGTAGGGGGATCGCCGATCCGCTCGATCACTGCGCGCTCAACGTCGCGCTCTACGGCGAGCGGGGAAAGCGTTGGGCGCTCACCGAGCGGGGTCGCAGTCGCCTGCATCGGGAGCGCGACTGCATCGCGATCGGGCCGAGCGCGCTCAGCTGGGATGGAGACGCGCTCACGGTGACGATCGACGAGGTGACGGCTCCGCTCCCTTCGCGCATACGGGGACAGGTGCGCGTGTGGCCGTCCGCACTCGTCGAGCGCAGCTTCGAGCTCGACGCGGAAGGCCGTCACCGCTGGCGGCCCATCGCCCCGTGCTCGCGTGTGGAGGTCGCGCTCGAGCGACCGGAGCTGCGTTGGACGGGCGCCGCGTATCTGGACTCGAACTGGGGCGACGAGCCGCTCGAAGAGGCCTTCGTGGATTGGCACTGGTCGCGAACCCACCTCGGCGACGGCTCCGCGACCATCCTCTACGACCTGCGGCGTCGCCGCTCCGCCGACGAGCTCTCTCTCGCCATCCGCTGCGATCCCGACGGCGCGGTCCGGGAGCTCCTCCCGCCGCCCCTGGCGCGCCTGCCCCGCACCGGCTGGCGGGTGCACCGCACCACCCGGTCCGAGGGAAGCGGTCCGAGGGTGCTTCGGACCCTCGAAGACACGCCGTTCTACGCCCGCTCGCTGCTCGCAAGCGGCGCCGACGGCGAGCAGACGATCATCCACGAGAGCCTCTCGCTGGATCGGTTCCGACAGCCCTGGGTTCAGCTCCTGCTGCCCTTCCGGGCGCCGCGTCGGGGTCGCGGGGGGCCCGGCCGCGCCTGATCGGACCGGAATTTTTGTGTCTATTTTTGTTGACGTACACTACTGTCGTGGTAGGATGACACTCGGCCACAGTCCCCGTGCGGGAGGCAGCATGCTGAGGCGTTGCGGGGCTTTTCGACTACGGCTTATCGACTACGGATCAGGCGCAATGCGCCGCGAGACGCAGCGACGCGCGAAGAGGGGCCACGGATGACGGGCGCGAGTTCCGGCCTTCCTCTCGGACTCGAGCGGATCCGCGGCGGAGCGGACGGCGTGCTGAGCCCGGCCCCGATCTACGATGCCGTGGTGGTCGGGGGCGGCCCGGCCGGCGCCACGGCCGCATCGGATCTGGCCCAGGCGGGCGCGCGCGTCGCGCTGCTGGACCGCGCCGGTCGCGCGAAGCCGTGCGGCGGCGCCGTGCCCCCCCAGCTGCTGCTCGACTTCGACGTACCCGAGTCGCTGCTGGTGAACCGGGTGGACACGGCGCGCATCCTGTCGCCGCGAGGCCGGAGCGTGGACATCCCGGTGGGCGATGGCTTCGTCGGGATGGTGGACCGGGGGCCCTTCGACGAGTGGCTCCGCGCCCGCGCCGCGCGCCACGGCGCGGTCCGCGAGACGGGCAGCTTCCGACGCATCGAGCGCGGGCGCGACGGCGTGCTGGAGATCCACTTTGCGCCGGGCGACAGCCCCGGCCCTACGCGCCTGCTCCGCACCCGCAGCGTCGTCGGCGCCGACGGGGCGGTCTCCCGGGTCGCCCGGCAGGAGCTTCCCGAGGCCGCGCGCGCGGCCCGGGCGGTCTTCGCCTATCACGAGGTCATCGAGTCGCCGGTCGCTCCGTGGCGGGACGCCTTCGCGCCCCAACGCGCAGATGTGTACTACGGCAGCGAGCTCAGCCCCGATTTCTACGCCTGGATCTTTCCCCACGGCCACACGACCAGCGTCGGGACCGGTTCCTATCAGAAGGGCTTCGGCCTGCGCGGCGCGGTCGCGCGACTCCGGGAGCGCACCGGCCTGGATCGGGTCGCCACCGTCCGTCGCGAGGGCGCTCCGATTCCCCTCACGCCGCTCAAGCGCTGGGACAACGGCCGCGACGTGATCCTCGCGGGTGACGCTGCCGGCGTGGTGGCGCCCTCTTCCGGCGAGGGGATCTACTACGCCATGACGGGCGGTCGCCTGGCCGCCCGTTCCGTCCTCGAGCTCCTCGCGACGGGTCGCGCGCGCGCGCTGCGTCGGGCCCGGCGCCGCTTCCTGCTCCAGCACGGACAGGTCTTCTTCGCGCTGGGTATGATGCAGCGCTTCTGGTACGCGAACGACGGGCGCCGAGAGCGCTTCGTCGCGATCTGCCGGGACCGCGACGTCCAGCAGCTCACCTTCGAGGGTTACATGCACAAGAAGCTGGTCCGCCAGCGCCCCCTCGCCCACGCGCGGATCTTCTTCAAGAACGTCGGTCACCTGACCGGATTGGTGCCCACATGAGCTTTGCCCCCGCGACCCACGACGATCTCGCCATCGCGCTGCCTCGAGAAGCCGGCTGCCGCCCGGTCGAGAAGTTCCTCAGCGAGGGCCTGCGGGCGCTCGAGGTACGCATCACCGAGGTGTGTCGCGACCTGGGCCGGGGCCTGGGCGGGCTCTCGGACGAGCTGTGTCGCGCCGTCGGCACCGACGGACGGGGCGGCCGTCGCTGGCGCCCGCTCCTCACGCTGGCGGCCGTCGAAGCGTTTCGCGGGCGCCAGGAGGATGCTCTCGACGTAGCGGTGGCGGTCGAGCTCACCCACGCCGCCTCCCTCGTCCTCGACGACCTGCCCTGCATGGACGATTCCGATCTGCGGCGCGGGCAGCCGGCGACGCACCGTCGGGTCGGCTCCGCGGGCGCGATCCTGCTGTCGGTATCGCTGCTCGCGGAGGCGGTGGAGCTGCTCGGCCGCGCGCCGTGCGGAGGCGGGGTCCTCGCCGAGGAGTGGGGTCGGACCGTGGGGCTGCGCGGCATGGCCGGGGGGCAGGCGATGGACGTCGCGGCCTCGGGCAAGCCGCTGCGAGGCGCCGCGCGCCGCCTGCACCGGGCCAAGAGCGCCGCGCTGCCCGCTTTCGCGCTGTCGTCGGGCGCGCGCCTGGCGGGCGCGCGGGAGCCCAGTCGCGAGGGTCTCGCCGCGTTCGGTCGCTCGCTCGGCTGGGCCTACCAGCTTCTCGACGACGTCGAGGACGTCCAGGAGGACAGCCGTCTCGGGCGCGCGCCGGGAGGTTCCCGCCCCCTCGCGCTCAGTCATCGGATCATGCGCCGTGCGTCCCGCCGCCTGCAGGAGGTCCCCGAGCTGGGTCACGACGGGGTCCGGCTCCTGCTCGCGCTGGCGCGCGGCATCGTGGTCCCGGAGCTCGCACTGGAAGACCGTGCCGATCTCCCGAAGCGGGCCAGGAGGTCCTAGGTCGATGCTGGTGTCACTGGGCCTCGATTTCCGGCAAGCCCGACTCGAGGTCCGCGAGCGCTTCCATCTCGAAGACGAGGACGTCGCTCGAATCCGCCAGGTCCTGGCGGTTTCCGGCGTCCGGGAGCTGGTGCTGGCCCGCACCTGCAACCGGATCGAGGCGTACTGCTGGTGGCCTGCGGCGCGCTCCGGACGCAGCCATCCCGATCCCGGCCGCGTGATCGCCGGAGCCTGGGTCGGGGGAGACCCCGGTGCCGCCGAAGCCCTGCTGGCCAGCGCGCGACTGCTCGAAGGCGACACCACTGCACGACACCTGTTCCGCGTCGCGGCGGGCCTGGAGTCCCAGATCCTGGGCGACATCCACATCCTGGGCCAGCTCCGTCGCGCCTTCCGCGAGGCGCTCGACGCGTGCCCGGTGGGTTCGGAGCTGCACCGGCTGTTCGAGATCGCGCTGCGCGTGGGCAAGCAGGTCAAGCGGGAGACCCGGCTCATGGCGACGCGGCCTAGCGTCGGTTTCGAGGCCGCGCGTCGCGCATCGCGCCATTGGGGGGACCTGTCGGGACGCCCCTGTGTGGTGGTGGGCTGCGGCAAGAGCGGTACCCATGCGGCGCGCTCGCTCCACGAGCTCGGCGCGACGCATCTCACCGTGGTGAACCGCACCGCGCACCGCGCCGAGAAGCTGGCGCGCGATCTGGGCAACACCCGGGCGGCGGACCTCGAGGCGCTGCCGGAGGTCCTCGAGGACGCGCGGGTGATCGTCGTCGCCACCGGCGCGCCGAAGCCGGTCCTCACGCAGGCGCTGCTCCGTCGCGCGCGCTCCGGCGCCGAGGGCGGTCCCGAGCAGGCGGTGCTGGTGATCGACGTCGCGGTCCCGCGCAACGTCGAGGCGTCGGTCGGGGGCCTCCCCGGCGTCGAGCTTGTGGATCTGGATCGGCTGCACCCGGAGGCGGCTCACGTCGAGAAGTCGCGGCTGGCGTCCGTCCCCGAGGCCGAGGAGCTGGTCGAGGAGGGAGTGCGGGAGTTCGCCTGCTGGCTGGAGCTGCAGGCCGTGCGACGCGCCCTGGGTCCGCTCCACAGCGTACTCTCCCAGGTCTGCCATCGGGAGCTCTCGCACCTGGCCGGCGAGTCCGCGTCGGTGCGCCGCGCCGCGGATCGGATCGTGGCTCGCGTCATGTCCCACCCGATGGCGGCGCTGCGCGCCGCTTCGGACCGGGGTGAGCCAGTTGAAGAGACCGCTGGGGCGCTGGGACAGCTGTTCGCGGGGTCCCGATCGTCGGGCCTACCGGATCTCCAATGAACTGGGGCGGTCTCCGATGAGCTGTGGCGATTACCCTTCAGATCCTGCCGCCACCTGGGTCGGTCCTGTGCACAGAGCAGCACGGGGCGGGCAGCGGGGCTCGGAGATGGTCTGGGAACTGTTAATCGAGATTGACAGGCGAGCGTAAACATACGAAGAATGCCCTCGTGCCGTTTCCCACGGGCCATGCGCGCGCAACGAACCCCGCGGCGCTGCGCGCGCGCAAGCATCGGAGGGCGAGTCGGTGAAGAACGTGTACCAGGGGTACAGCGAGCCAGGCCATTCCATGAAGCTCCGCGAGCAAGCCCTCAGCCCTCTCCTGGATCTCGGCGATCGGCTTCGCGCGCGCAGCTGCGACCTGGGCAACCGCGATGCGGTCGAGCCTCCGCTGCGCCTCCCGGCGGAAGGCACCGCCGCGCTGTTGGGAGCGATCGAGACCGAGATCATTCCGCGTCTGCTGATCGCCCACGACCGGAGCGAGGCGCGCGGCGAGGCGAATGCTCCCGAGATGGCAATCGCTCCGGAGGACCGGGAGCGCTTCGTGCAGAGCGTGATGGCGGACTCGGCGGCCGCAACGCTCGCGCTGGTCGAAGCCCTGCTCGAGCGGGGCGTGGCCGAGGAGGCGATCTTCCTCGATCTCCTCACCCACGCTGCGCGTCACCTGGGAGAGCTCTGGGAGCAGGATCTGTGTGACTTCACCGAGGTGACGATCGGGCTGTGCCGCCTCCACCAGGTGCTGCGCGAGCTGAGCCTGGGTCGGGACCCGAACGCCTACCCGGCGAGCGACGCGCCTCGCGTCCTGCTCGCCACCGCCTGCGGCGACCAGCACGTCTTCGGCGTGGTGATGGTCGCGGAGTTCTTCCGCCGCGCCGGCTGGCGGGTGTGGAGCGAGCCGGGCGCACCGCGCGCGCAGCTGTGCGGGCTCCTCGGCAACGAGCACTTCGACGTCCTCGGGATCTCGGTGGCGTGCAGCACCTTCGCGCGCGACGTGGCCCAGGAGATCGGCGCCTTCCGGAAGGCGTCGTGCAATACGGACCTGAAGATCCTGGTCGGCGGGCGTCTGTTCCAGGAGGCCCCCGACCTCATCGATGCGATCGGCGCCGACGGGATGGCGTCCGACGCAAGGACCGCACCGTCCGTCGGGGGCCAGCTGCTTTCCCCCCGGTAGGCGCGTGTTCGCCCATCGATCCCTCTCGGAGAATCCGCGGTCTACGCAATGGAAGGGACGGTCTCGAGCGGTGCGCGGATGGTTTCATTCCGGAGCCCGACGCGATACCTCGCCGGCCTGGAGCCCGATACCGCGGCCGAGGTCATCAACCAGGCCGCGGACGTCGCCCTGATCCTCGAGGACGGCGTGATCGTCGACGTCGCGCTCGGCAGCGAGGACCTGACGCGCCAGGGCTACGACCGCGCGTGGCGGGGTCAGCCGTGGATCGACACCGTGACGGTCGAGAGCCGCCCGAAGATCGAGGACCTCCTCGGGGGCGGACCGCAGCAGCGGGGCCGCTGGCGGCAGGTCAACCATCCCTCCGCGGACGGGCTCGACGTACCGGTCCGTTACACGGCCGTGGAGATGCGGGGTACGGACTGGCTCGTCGCCCTGGGGCGGGAGCTGCGCTCCATGTCCCTGCTGCAGCAGCGTCTCGTCGAAGCCCACCAGAACCTCGAACGGGACTACTCCCGGCTCCGCGAGGCCGAGACGCGCTACCGGCTGCTCTTCGACTGCGTCTCGCAGCCCCTCCTGATCGTGGACGCGGAGGGCCGTCGGGTGGAGGAGGCCAACCGGGCGGCGGCGAGCGTGCTGGGGCAAAGCGCGGCCACCCTGGCCGGTCGGCCGATCGACGAGCTCTTCTCGGCGAAGTCGCAGCGCGGCGTCGCTCGCTCGCTCGCGGACGCGGCCGCCAGCGGGAGTGCGGAGGTGGCGAACCTGCGCCTCGAGAGTGGTCACCCGTGCGATCTATCGGTCTCCGCCTTCCGGCGCGAGGACGAGACCCGCTTGATCGTTCGCATCGCCTCGAGTTCGCCCGAGTCCGCGGGCGGGGAGAGCGCCGCGCGCAGCGAGATCCTGAGCGTGCTCGAGGAGCTTCCGGACGGCTTCGTCCTCGCCGGAGCGGACCTCCGCATCCTCGCCGTGAACCGGGCCTTCGTCGACATGACCCGTTTCGTCAACAAGGGTCAGCTGGTCGGCGCCCGGCTCTCGGACGTGCTCGGGCGCTCGGCGACGGACCTGAACGTGCTGATCTCCAACCTCAAGGCCCACGGCACCGTTCGGAACTTCACGACCGTGGTCCGCGACCGGACGGGCAACGAGGAGGAGGTGGACGTCGCCGGGGCGGCCGCGGACCTGGAGGAAGCCAGGACCTTCGGCTTCTCCGTGCGCAGCATTGCGCGCCGCCTGCGCACGGATCCGCGCATCGGCGAGCGATTGCCGAGCTCTGCCGAGCAGCTCACGGACCTGGTCGGGCGCGTCCCGTTGCGGGAGATCGTCCGGGAGTCCGCGGATCTCATCGAGAAGCTGTGCATCGAGGCGGCTCTCGACATCACGAACGACAACCGCGCCTCGGCGGCCGAGATGCTGGGCCTGAGCCGCCAGGGTCTCTACTCGAAGCTGAGGCGCTTCGGCATCGACAACGTGCGTTGAGGGGTCGACGGCGGGCCTCCGCTCGGAGACATCGCGCGGACCCAGGTCCGAGAAGAGATCAGGAATGAGGAGTCGAGCGTGAAGGCAGACATGGCGCCGGAAACATTGGGGTGGCTCGGCGTCGCGAGGCTCGGCCTCGTGCAGACCGCGATCGGCGCGATCGTGATTCTCGCTACCTCGACGCTGAACCGCGTGATGGTGGTGGAGCTGGCGCTCCCCGCGGTGCTACCGGGTGCGCTGGTGGGATGGCACTACGCGATCCAGCTCTCTCGTCCGCGCTGGGGCTACGGCTCGGATCTCCGGGGCCGGCGCACGCCGTGGATCATCGGGGGCATGGCGATCCTCGCCCTCGGAGCGGTCGGAGCTGCGGCGTCCACGGCCTTGATGGCGAGCTCCTTCCCGTCGGGCGTCGCGGCGGCCTTCGCCGCCTTCCTCCTGATCGGCATCGGGGTGGGGGCCTGCGGGACGAACCTCCTCGCGCTCCTCGCGACGCAGACCGCCGCTTCCCGCAAGGCCGCGGCGGCCGCGATCGTCTGGATCATGATGATCTCGGGCTTCGTGCTGACGGCCAGCGTCGCGGGGCAGGTGCTCGATCCGTTCTCGATGTCGCGTCTCGTCGCGGTGACGGCTGCGGTGGCCGGCCTCGCATTCCTCGTCTCGGTCTTCGCCGTCTGGGGCATCGAGGACGCGCCGGCGCCCGCTGCCACGGCTGCCGAGCGCGAGGAGCGGGTTCCCTTCGCGCGGGCGCTCGCCGAGGTGTGGGAGGAGCCGCAGGCGCGCGGCTTCACGATCTTCGTGTTCGTCTCGATGCTCGCCTACAGCGTCCAGGACCTGATCCTGGAGCCCTTCGCCGGCCTGATCCACGGCTACACGCCGGGAGAGTCGACGGCGCTCGCGGGCATCCAGCACGGCGGCGTGCTTCTCGGCATGGTCGCGACGGCCGTGGTGGGCACCACACTGGGCCGATCCAAGGCGCGCTTCATGCGGCTGTGGACCGTGGGCGGATGTGCGGCGTCGGCGGCGGCCCTGGCGGCGATCGCGTTCGGGGCCCTGGTGGGTCCCGCCTGGCCGCTGCGGCCTTCGGTCTTCGCGCTCGGCGTCGCGAACGGCGCCTTCGCGGTGGCGGCCATCGGTTCCATGATGACGCTGGCCAGTGTCGGACGCAAGGGTCGAGAGGGGACGCGCATGGGGCTCTGGGGAGCCGCGCAGGCCATCGCCTTCGGCCTGGGCGGGTTCCTCGGCGCGGCGGCGATCGACGCGACGCGCGCGCTCGTCGCCGACACCGGTCTCGCCTTCGCGGTCGTGTTCGCCGCCGAGGCGACGACCTTCGTGGTCGCCGCGTACCTGGCGGCGCGCATCGGCCGGACCGCGGCCGACGGCCTCACGCTGCCCGCGATGCCCGCCGGCGACGCCGTGCTGGCGGAGTAGGAGGATCCGGGAGATGGAGCACGTCGAACGCGCGGCCCCTGGGTTCGGGGCCGCGGCGCGCAATCCGGCGAGCGCTCCTTCAACGGGGGGATCGTGAGCGTCGCCTTCCCCTTCTCCGCCATCGTCGCCCAGGACGAGATGAAGCTCGCCCTGCTGATCGCCGCCGTCGATCCGGGCGTCGGAGGCGTGCTGATCTTCGGCGACCGCGGCACCGGCAAGTCGACGGCGGTGCGCGCCCTGGCCGGGCTCCTGCCGCGGGCGCGCGTGGTGGAGGGATGTCCGTTCGGGTGCGATCCCGCGCAGACGGCTGGGCTGTGTGACAGGTGCCGGCGTCGCGGCAGTCGCGGCGCGCCGAGAAGCCGCCTCGCGCCGGTCCCGGTGGTGGATCTGCCTCTCGGCGCGACGGAGGACCGCGTCGTCGGCGCGCTCGACCTCGAGCGTGCGCTCACCGAAGGGGTGAAGGCGTTCGAGCCGGGTCTCCTGGCGCGCGCCAATCGGGGCTTCCACT
>JAAUYK010012213.1_pt1 | contig 30269 bp, 22 predicted proteins | sample 7278021 | NCBI WGS metagenome assembly JAAUYK01 (sample SAMN14350223, study PRJNA611818) | marine sediment metagenome | isolation source: surface marine sediment (1.8m) | place: French Polynesia: Moorea | collected 2018-08
AAACGCAAACCGTTCCAGATCAGCGCTGATCCCAGGTTCCTGTGGCTTGGCGAGGGGTATAAAGAGGCGTTTGCAACCCTGAAATACGGAATCCAGGATAGCAGGGGATTTTTATTGCTAACCGGTGATGCCGGCACAGGCAAAACCACCCTGATCAATGCTTTACGAAACAGCCTGACCCGTGATGTTGTGGTTGCCTCCATTGCCGATCCCAGCCTTGGCAAGATCGATTTCTTCAGAATTGTTTCCAATGCTTTCAATCTCAATGGCGATCATACCAGCAAAGGGTCTTTTATATTAAATCTCACCAGATTCCTGGAAAGTGCCTACACCAATAATAAAAAGGTTTTACTGATTATTGATGAATCGCAACGCTTGACGCAAGCCTTATTGGAAGAAATTCGCCTATTGTCCAATATTGAAAAACAGCACACCAAATTGCTGAACATCTTTTTTGTCGGACAGAGTGAGTTCAATGAGGTTCTTCTCAGGCACGAAAACAGTGCCGTGCGGCAGCGTATAACGATCAGTTATTCCATTGAAGCCTTAACCGAAGGGGAAATTAAAAAATATATCCAGCACCGACTGAGTGTGGCCGGTACCGAAAGGATCATTTTTTCACCGGGTGCCATTCGCGAAATTTACAATTTTTCTCAGGGATATCCACGGCTAATCAATATTATTTGCGATCATGCTTTACTGACCGGATACGTCAAGGGCACGCGATCCATTAACAGTAAAATCGTCAAGGAGTGCGGCCGTGAATTGACAATTGAAGCCCCGAAACATAAAAAACGGTTCAAGAAAAAACCCAAACGCACTCGTAAGATTTCCTGGGGAAAAATGGTAGGCTATGCTGCCCTAACGGCAATATATTTGATTGTGGCGGCCTTTTTGTTTTATTCGGTTAAACAAAATCGCGAAAAATTCGAATCTTTGCAATCAGAAATCTCACGTAACCAGGCTAAGGTGGTTAGCAAGGTGCCGCTGCAAGCCGATACGAGAGCAGCCCCCAAAGCTGCCGGTCCGCCAACAAATCTGAATAAAGATGATCGCATCATATATATTCCGAAACGTGATCAAAAAGGTTTACCGCGCAGCGCTTTTCACAAACTTGACCAGGCAGCCGCATATCTTCTGCAAAACCCCCAGAAGCACCTGGTTGTTGAAGGCTATACTGATTCCATGGGCATTGTGAGCGATAATAAATTGATTTCAGAATTCTGGGCTAATCTGGTAAAGGCCTATCTGGCCGGCAAGGGCATCGATCCGGCCAAAATACAAGCCATCGGGCGAGGTCCTGAAAACCCCTTGCAAAAAAATGATAATGAGCAAGGCCGCCGTGCCAATCGGCGCGTCGAGCTTAAGTTTGTCAATCCATAAGAACATTTGCCCAGCCGGTTCTTTAGGGCATGGTCTCATAACCGGTAAGGCTAAATTTATTCGAACTACTCAAATCCCATCTTTAACGTCCCATCACAGCCGATTATTGCCAACCCCTCTGAAATTTTACCACACTTATAAACATAACGATTAGTCACTATACCGAATTTCATTTATTGCTTATCCGATTTGAAGCAGCGTATGATGGCTGCGAATGGTTATACTGCTTTGCATGATAATATTCCGAATTAAGGAGTGGCGGCATCAGTGGTTGTAGAAAAAAACGTTTCAATAACGGAACGTTTTCTTGACAACTTCTATAAGACCTCAATGATGGTGATGGATAAAAAAATATTTACAACGTTGTTTTTGTCACTTTTTACAGTGATCACAGGTGTGGGCATCGTTGTCCCCCTGCTGCCAGTTTTTGCACATGACCTGGGCGCTTCCGGGATCTACATCGGTTTAATTTTTGGTGCCTTTTCCTTCTCACGCACGTTTTTCTTACCCTATTTTGGGCGAATTTCCGACAAAATCGGGCGCAAACCCTTTATTATTGCCGGCCTGTTAGCCTATACAATGATTTCGATTGCATTTTTATTTTCACAGCGCGTGGAGACATTCATTGTTATTCGTTTTTTCCAGGGGATTGCATCGGCAATGATCATGCCCGTCATACAGGCCTATGTCGGCGACATAACGCCGGTAGGGCGCGAAGGTTTTACGATGGGCCTTTTCAATATGTCCATTTTTTGGGGGTTGAGTCTAGGCCCTATAGTGGGCGGCTTAATCAATGACCGGTTCAACCTTGAAACCGCATTTTTAAGCATGGGTATCTTAACCCTATTTAGTTGTATCATCAGTTTGGTAATGTTGCCGCCCACCAAAATGGAACGGGTAAGCCAACGTGCCACCACACCGCTTCAATGGAAGCATCTCATCCGGGATATGGATATTTTCAGTATCTGCCTTTTTAGATTCGCATATACCACCTGTATCGGCATCATTTGGGGTTTTTTGCCGGTGTATGCGGCGGTGGAATTTTCGTTATCAAGCTCAGCCATCGGTATTTTAATCATGCTAGGTGTTTTTGTCAGCGGCGTTATTCACGCACCCATGGGGTATTTGGCGGACCGGTTGAACCGCAAGCGAATGGCAACTGTTGGCGGGCTAATCGTTTGCGCAGCCGTTTTTGCGTTTAACTGGCCCAACGGGTTTTGGGGATTATTTACAGTAAGTGTTTTGTTCGGTATTGGCGGCGGCGTGGCCATGCCGGCCGTGATGGCGCTGGCGGTTGTCAAAGGGAATCAAACAGGCTCGATGGGCTCCGTGATGGGTGTATTGACAATGGCCCACAGCTTAGGGATGATGACCGGCGCTTTAGTGGCGGGTGCAATGATGGATTTATTTTCCCTGCGGCACATATTTGCGACGGGTGCTGCAGTGATGCTGGTCAGTACGATTATATTCTATACGATTAATCCAGCTCAACGCCAATCAATGCCTGACAGAGAATCATAATCGATTTCAAATTATGGTGATCATTGCCATGTTTTAGATAAATACTGATGATGTTATCTGATTTTTTGAAATGAGTATCAGGTTACTTGTAAATCTGATTAAAAAGCGCTTGGGCCTTTTGGGCATCTAATCGTTGCAAGATTTTATACTCTTCTAAGGCTTCTAAGCGATTGCCTACTTGAGCGTAGATATACCCGATATTGTAATGGGCTTGCGCATCGTCGGGTGCAATTCGCAAAGCTGCTTTAAGCGCTGAAAGCCCTTCCTGATATTTACCTAAATTGCTGTATAAGGCACCCATCTCATTGTATGCATGATAAAAATCAGGATCGAATTTGACGGTTTTTTTGTAAGCTACAATCGCTTCATTCGGTTTGCCCATTTTATTTAAGATGTTGCCGATGTTAAAATGGGCGGGTACGAAATCGGGTTGGATGCGCAACGTTTCCTGAAGTGCTGTTAATGCTTCGCGGTATAATCCAAGTTTGCTGCAGGTAATGCCGATATGAAAATGGGCGGGTGCAAAATCGGGATTAACGCGAATAGCCTCCAGATAGGCCTGCTTGGCATCTTTCAGGCGGCCTAGCTTTGTATAGTAATTGCCCAGTTGATAGTGAATTTTTTCATCTTCAGGATTATTATGGATGGCTTTTTTATAGGAATCGATTGCTTCAGTATGCCGATCTAATCCATCATAACAATTGCTTAGGCCATACCACGCCATTGGGTCTTGTGGGTCTACCTCTGTGGCCTTTCGATAATAATAGAGTGCTTCTTCATATTTGCCGTCCAATGCAAATGTAAAGCCTTGCCGGCAAATATCTTGTGCGAGTTTGGGGCGTCGACGGTTGAAATCAAATGTCCACTGCGAAATCGGTTTGCCGGGCAGATCATCATTTAAGTTCAAAATACCCCTACTGGCCACCGCGAAATTCAAATTTTGGCCTAACAAAGATTGAAAGCTGACCACACCGACGACGTTGCCGTTCAAGTTGATTACCGGACTGCCGCTTGAGCCCTGGGAAATGGGGGCTGAAAGCTGGAAGTATTTTTCACCATTTGGCAGATTACGAATAGCAGAGATAATTCCAACACTCACAGTTTGTTCCAATCCTAATGGACTGCCGACAACGATAATCTCCTCCGCGATGGCGGGCAACTCATCTGAAACCCGGACCCATTTAACGGCACTTTTCGGAATGTCAACCGCTAACTTGACCAGGTCGGCCGGTTCATTTTCAGCAATAACCGCCTTTACCGGGTATTTTTGACCATCCGCCGTCTTAACGATGACAGAAAATTTACCGACAATGACATGATGATTGGTAATCAAATGACCTTTGCGGTTAATGAAAAAGCCGCTGCCAATGGAAGTGACTTTTTTTTCGATATCAAATGCGACAACGGTAGCCACGGCTGGCTGGATCCTAGCCACTAAATCGGTCAATTTGGCATGTGCTGAAGCCGGAACGTAAAAAAGCAGGCTGATTGCTATTATAATATTACCTTTTAATATGGAGCCCATTGAACTGTTCATATCTTTTTATATTGTTCAAAATTTATATTAATTGAGACTTTTATCTGTTGGTTTCGCTTTAAACATCTTGTTTTTTGAAGTCTGCAAATCGGCATGCATGCCCAGGGTTTTTTATAGAGGTCGACCTAAACCACGCTTTATCGTCCATTTTTGAAATCAGCAAAGGGATGAAAAGAATGGAAGGCGCCGTGCTTTAAATAATGCCGTTGGAATGCAGTTTGCCAAGCCAAGATAATAGATAAGCAGAAATGTTTCTGCCGTCAAATAAGTCTTTATCTTTTTATGGATGAAAAAGGTTTGCGGCAGAAGTTCTGGTGTATACTGTCGGGAAGTAAGCAAAGCTCGCTATGCTGTTTGGAAAGATGTTTTTGTATTTCAAATGTTATCCAGTACGCTGCGAACGGTTTCACTCAGCATTTTGATATCAAAGGGCTTCATTAAAAAGGCTTTAATTCCGATGGCTTCGGCCTTTTTTTCGCTGATGCGATCACCATATCCGGAACAAAGAATGATGGGTATTTCAGATCGAATATGTTGCATTTTGCGAGACAAAAGTTCACCGGTCATTTTTGGCATGGTCATATCCGTGATAATTAAATCGAATGCTTGTGGATGGGTTTGAAATTCTTCGAGAGCTTCAAAGGCGCTGGTTTTTCCGGTTACCTGATAGCCAAGGCGTTTCAGCATTTGCTTGCCCAGATCCACCAGTGAGGGTTCGTCGTCTACAAGAAGAATTCGCTCTCGGCCTTTCGGCTGTTGTTCGATGGAAACCGGTGCAAGATTTAAAATACCATCAACCCGTGGGAAAAATAATTCAATCTTGGTGCCTTGGCCCGGTTTACTATCAACTGCAATGATGCCGCCATGGCTTTTCATGATGCCTCGCACGAGAGCGAGTCCCAACCCCAGTGCTTTATCCTTTTTACGCGTGGTAAAATAAGGTTCAAAGGCGCGGTCAATGGTACGGGTATCCATACCGACGCCAGAATCCTCCACCATGACTTTGACGTATGATCCGGGGTCCAATTCGGGATATGCTCCGGCCACCTCATTGGAAATATCAAGATTGCGAACGCTGACTTCTAGAATTCCGCCCTTTTCCTGCATGGCAACGATGGCGTTATTGCAAAGATTGATCAAAATCTGCTGAATTTGATGTCGGTCAGCCAGAATTGCACCCGGATCCGGTTCGATATTTTGCAAAACTTCAATGGATTTCGGTATCGTGCTGCGGAGCATTTTAAGAGTTTCTTTGATAATCGGTCCCAATTGGATGGATTCCATTTCTGTTTTTTTCTTCAGACCGAATTCAAGGAGTTGTTGGACGATTGCTTTCGCATCCCTGCCGGCTTTGAGTACTTCCCCAATGTTGTGCCGAATCATCATGTCCTTGGTCGTATCCATCATGGCCATCTCGGCGCATCCAATCATAACTCCCAGTTTGTTGTTAAAGTCGTGTGCCAATCCGCTGGCCAAGGTGCCGATGGCCTCCATTTTTTCAGCTTGATGCAGCCGGGACTCCAGACGTTTAAGTTCGGAAAGATTGACCGCCGCCAAACGGAATTCGATAATATTAACCTCATTATCTGTTATGGGTTTGCCGGAAATCCCAGCCCATAGAGCCGTTCCGTCTTCATGTTTTAATTGCATTTCAACTTTGTTGATGGATTCACCTGACCTTAAATTTTTTAAGACTTCTTGTGCAACCGGCATCCCATTGGGGGTGTCGGCAAACAGAGCCATTATGCTGTGGCCCACTATGTCTTTACGGTTATAGCCCAACATTTGCAAGGCTGTATAATTGCAGCGGAGGATGGTGTTATCTTCAGCACTAATCGAAAAGAAGGCATTGGGGGCATATTCATACAGATTGCGGTAGCGCCATTCACAGTTTTTTAGCGCTTGCTCGGTCCGGCGTAATTTGGAGATATCGCGGACGATTGAAATATATATTTCTTTGTTTTTCATAGGAAACGGAGGGGTTGACCGAACTTCCACTGCCCTGATTTGACCGTTTGCCCCTCTGTGTTTCAGGTTCAAGTAATCCCGGTTCTCCCTACCCGCCAATTTTATTTCCTTTTGCATTTCAGATTCAGACAACGTGTTTAAATCGGTAATATCCATTTGAGAAAGCTTTTGGCGGGAATAACCATAAAATTGTGCCGCAGCATTATTGGCATCTACTATTTTCAGCGTTTTAGAATCTACGACATACATGATAGTGGACGGGTTTTCGAATAACTGCTTGATCATTTGCTCGGCTTCCGACAAAGCTTTCTGTTTCTTGAGACGCTTTGATTTTTCTGATTTAACCCGCGCAATCAACCAATTGAATATATCTGATATTTCCGACAACTCACCCCGCGATTGGCCCTGTAATTTTAGGTGGCTTGGGCCAATGTTGCGAAAAGACGCCATAAGCTGGCGAATGGGTCGTGCCAACCATCGAGTAAGTAAGTAAGATAGACACAGAATCGGTATGACGGCGCATATCGCAATGATAAGATTATAGCGCTGCAATCGGTATGCAGCGGATAGCAACGAGGTTTGTTTAATGACCATTGCTAAATGCCATTGGACCAGGGGAATCGTATCGAAATAAGCAAGATAAGAAATATCGTTTTGTCTGATGTTTAATTGACCGCGTTGTTGGTTGCGCATACCCTGAACCAGCGTGCCCAGACTGTCTGCTGGCAATGCCTTGGAAAGTGGAGAGAAAATGTTAGCCGCTGGGTTAGATACCGCCGATGCGAAAATGTCGCCATCTTTGTTTACAAGCAGGCTGAAGCCCTCAGGTTCAACCTTTATTTTTTTTATCATGTCAAGCATTTTGCCGACATTGAGCACACCATAAAGAACCCGGTGGCGCTTATTGGGCGCGCCTTTGATCGGCACCAAAATGGTCATAGTCGGTTGGCGGCTGGCAGCGCTTATCTGTAAAGGGGAGATAACTTGCGTGCCCTTGGCGGCTTTGGACCAATAAGGCGTTTGGGCCAGATCTAATTGTTGATCCGTTAATGCATCATAGGCGGTGCCATCCGATTCAATCAAGCCGAAGGATTCCCAGGTAATTCCGGTTGGTTTTATTTGCTTGCGGTCCGTTCGGGTGCGTTTCAAGATTTGTTTTAAATAGAGGGGCGTTTCATCGGGGTTTTCTTGGTGTATGATTGGTGTTTGCGCCATGATTCTCAGTTCATTAGCAGCTCCCTGCAATGCTTCTTGAATAAGCTCGGTATAGCGCTGTAAAAGGGCTGGCGCTTGCTTGCCCGCCTGTTCCTGAACGATGTTTGCATAGTGTTGATGGTTCAGCCAAACAATGGCAGCAACTGTGGCGGCAACAGGTATTAATGATAATAATGAAATTTTAAAAAACATTTTCATGGATTTAACCTTACCTTGGCAGACTATTGTTGAAGCCTATCGCCGGCACGCCGTTCTATGTCAAGCGGGTGACTGTTCCACGTTATGGCTGTTCCAATCAGTTGATGCGTTATGTGCTTATACGGCCTCATAACATTATATCAGATGCTTCAATTAGCGCCGAATAAACTGCTTGCCCCCATCGATCAAGTTTTCTCTGTACGTTGTTTATTTGTGCCGGTTGAAAAACCTTAAGAACCAACCCTACATTTCTTTAGAATGCATTTATCTGCCAAACGCGCGTTGCAATGGATCCGGCTCAATAATTGCCTCTGGTTTGGTTTCGAAATCGACCGCAACTACATTTTCACACAGTCGTGTAATGCGATTTAAGACCTGTATGTGTTCGGGGTGTTGCTGATATCGCTTTAGGGCATCAAGATTTGCAAACAGGGAGACCAGGGCGAAATCGTACGATCGATCGGAATGAACCACATCCCGCCCAAACTCGTACCCATGAATTTCAACAATCTTATTGGGCAGGTCGTCCAGCATTTTTTCTAGCTGAACGATTTCGGTGTCTTGAACCTTGGGTTTGAATTTCATTAATACGATGTGATGTAGCATGCAAAAATCTCCCCTATTTTTAGTTCTTGCGGTTTGATTCAATTACCCATTCGTTTATCGCTTCAGGAGCGTTTTAATCGGAATTTAACTTTTGAACAACGCTGTCAATTTTTGCTTGCATGGTCTGATTGCGGTCTATTCGTGTGCCAGCTTTGATCGTTGTGGTAATTCGAGGAGCACCCATGGCATGCAATGTTTCATGGCATTCACGGATAGCAGTAAAAACGTCTTCCCAATCCCCTTCAATATTGGTGCCGTAGGCATGCAGTTGGGTTTTCAAATTGGCTGCCTTGAGAATCCGGGTGCAGGCGGCAATGTACCGGGATACCGATACGCCCACCCCAATTGGAACAACGCATAAGTCAACAATCACTTTCATTACTTTTGCCCCGAAAGTTGCTTTTTTAAAATACTAGTAAACTTTAGCACATGGGGGCTTGAAACTAAAAGGAATTATTTTCAGTATTTTATGCCATTTTTCAATGGTATACTAAGAATTTTGATGAAATTTCAAGGTAGCTCACAGATAATTGATCGGATCGCTGCAAGATCGATTCGTCAGAAATCAACTATGGGAAGGATTTTTTTATCTTAGCGGTGATGAAGGGTTGCGCTTTTTAAAATCGAAAAAACATCTTCGGGAATTTTTACTGCATGCATGCGGTTCGGATCATGAACTGATAGGCATATGCGCTTTTCAATACCTTCGGCGATAATCTCATCATCTGATTGGTCTGCAATTGAATGCTTTAATACAATTACCTTAGAGGCCAAATCTTCAATGTGTGTTGTGATATTGATTTTTTGATGGTAACGACCAGGTTTATGGTAGCGACATGAAGTTTCGACAAGTCCAAATATTAGTTTGCGCGCCCGTAATAAATCACCCAAAGAAACATCTATGGAATCAAAAAAAAGATGCCCATTGGCATCCATCCACTCGTAAAATCGAGGATAAAATACAATCCCCAGCGCATCAAGATCACCCCACATAATTTGCCGTTCATACACGAATTTGTTCATAAAGGCCGTCAATCCTCACAAATTTTTAGGTTTCGTAGATGCTGATTTCCTATCACAGGGTTGCCCAATAAGCTTCTTAGATCAAAAGTTTTGCAAATGATATTCAATCTTACCCGTTGCGGTAAAGAGATATTTCAAAAATTATTTGCAATCTTGCGCGCCTGCGCGAAGGCGCTTTCCATAATTTTTTCGGTATCCTCTGGTGTGGATAGGGTCGGTTCCACTACTATGGGGTGTATATCGATAAACCCAATGAAACCCAGCAACATTTCAAAATACGGTTTTTGATAATCCATTGCGCCGCCGTCGCTTTTATATTCACCACCACGGGCGTAAATTACCGCAGCGAGTTTGTCTGTCACCAGGCCGCTGTATCCGGTTGCAGGGTCAAAGTTGAATGCCAAACCGGGCTGGGTAATAATGTCAATATAGTGCTTTAACTTGTACGGTATACCGAAGTTCCACATGGGCAGGCTAAAAAGATATTTGTCAGCAGAATTAAACCGATTGAATATATCGGTCACCGTTTGCCAGGCGGTCGCTTCTTCGGTTGAATGGTTCTGGCCATGGAAAATTTTATACTTGGCATTGATTGTAAAACCGTCAAATTCTGGCAAGCTCACCGACCAAAGATCGATTTTTTCGATTTCATCATCGGGATGTAATCCTGCATAAGTATCCAAAAAGAATTTTGATACTTCGATTGATATGGACCGCTCTTTGCGCGGAGATGATTCGATGTAAATCAGTTTGGCCATAACGCCCCCTTTCACTCGGTTTTATTCAGTCAGTTTTTTTTAGCCTAATATTAATTGAATGGCATATCTTGAATTGATTATCATGTTAATGACAAGATCCGATGCTCAAGGACGTTGATCTCCCGATGGAAATCATTTTCAATATAGGTCTTTGACATTCGATTTCAACTTCGGAAGGATTATAAATCAGGTCGCAGGCTTAGCGAAATGTAGTGTGAATTTCTGAGTCAGTGTTTTAATTAATGGCATTAAGAAAAAGACATCCGTGTTCGGTCTGTGGACCGAAGTGCTATTCAGTCATCGTCAAGCTTTTAATTATCAAGGGGTTGCCAGCGAATGACTTTTTTGTGGTAATCGATGCGGTAATCGACATGGCGCAAAAAAGACATCCCTACCAGCCCTTTAAACCGTGTCGGCGGCCCCACGTGTTTGATAACAGCAACCACCGCATCTTGCATCATGGCGGGGCCAATCTTGAAATAATCGAGTCGTGCTAAATGGGTTTTAATGGTGCGGCCGCCAGCCACCTGGGCGTTGATTTGTTTAAAGGATTTCATCTTCAGCTGATCGGCAATATCTTTGTGAATCACAATGCTCGAAGCCCCTGTATCCAGTAAAAACCAAGATTCGAGTTCGTTTTCGGCATGCCCCAAGCTCACCGGCACTAAAATCTGACCGTTTTCGATCATGATGTCGGTTTCGAGACTTTTCAGATATTCTTCCTGCGCGGTTTGTTTTTGCCTTATTATTTTCTCAACTTCAAGGCGCTTTAAGTAGGCGTCTTCATCCTCGCGCTGTTGCCGTTCTCTTGCGATTGCATCTATGCGATCTTTTTCCAACATAGTTTTGCGCTGTTCCGCCGGCAGGTGGTCATACTTTTCTTTGAATGTGTCGATCTCATGGCGATATTCTGGCGGTATTTTGCTCAGGTCATCAACAAAATGCTGATTCCCCTCGCCATCGGTATACCGATAAAATTCAGCGTGGGAATTTTGCATAAGAAACCCACTGGCCATTGCGCAAATGCTCAGAAAAAATGTAATTGTAATAAAACGATAATAATTCATTTCCCCTCAGCTGGTTCCCAAAGAAACTTTACGGCTGTGTAATCCTCAATGACTATTTTTCGAATGGCGGTATTCATGGCATTTTATGCATCCACAAACAGATAATCTGCTTTAGATCATGGTTTTGCCCATATCTTAATCGGCAAATGTTTTAACAGATGTGTATCTTACGTGTTGTAATGCCTGGCTTTGGCCGTCGTTGCAGGTAGGATAATGTGGGATACGGCATGGGCCTCAAGTGCATACAAATATTGTCATCAAATAAACGATTCATTAACGTTGTCAAATAGGCTGAGATGCCTTCCCTTAAAGTCATTTTGGGCACGGTTTTTTATTTTTTATCATTCTGCGAATGGCCGCCTTTTTTTTGCCTTGAGCCCATCGGATTGCGGTTTTACCCTTGGCATCGGCAATATTGACATTGGCGCAAGCATTTAACAACACTCTAACGACTTTGACATGGCCTTCTTTGACGACTAATATGAGCGGTGTGTCGCCATTTTTGTCCTTAATATCTGGCTTGGCTCCGCCTGCAATCAACTCTTTGGCAACACGATGATACCCGTCATAGGCTGCAAACCATAAAGCGGTGCGGCCCAGATTGTCGGTTGTATTAACATTTGCGCCACTCGCTATTAGAGTTGATACCACATTAAGTTGGCCATAGCTTGACGCATACATTAAAGCCGTTGATCCGTGACGGCTTTTAACGTTTAGCTGGGCACCTTTTTGTATGAGTAATTGGACGATGTCGGTGTGGCCGTATTGAGATGCCAACATCAAAGCCGTCCAGCCCGCTTTTTCGCGCACATTAACCTTAGCACCGCGAGCCAGCAATAATTTGACTATCGGTAAATGTCCCTCCATGGCGGATTTCATCAGCGCTGTCTGACCAAATTTATTCGTGCCATTAACCGGCACTTTTTTATTCAGCAACTGTTTGACTTTTTTCAAATCACCCATTTCAGCAGCGGAAATAATAGCATTCACGTTTTTTTGGGCAAATAGAACCTCTTGAGGGGTAAAAACCAATAAAGTAAATCCGAAAACAATTAAAGAAGGAACTATTCGGTGCAACATTGCGTTCTCCCTGAAATCAAAAGTTGCCTTAAAAATGTATCGATTTGCCTGCTGCACACGGCTTTACAAATGCGGCAGTAATTCGGTGCTTCAATGACCACACAGGTCTTCCTGTTAAGGCGCGAGAAGCTTTTCTACTATAGTTTGAGAATGAAATTTGCCGGCCGTCAATCTAGCTACTCAGGACCATAGACAGATTCGATGTGTCCGCTAAGTTTATTATATCACTATATATTAGATAAAAAATATGCTTCAATGTCAACAAATTTAGAGCCCATATGTCTTAAAAATAATGTTTTTTCAGCAACTTATAGGAAGAAAGTCAAATTGCAGCGTCTCAGTTTATTGTTTCGTAAAATCCACAAGGCAAGTGCAATGATCAGGCTGACAATGATCATTGTGGTGATGAGTATGTGTATCTTCAGGTAGGATTTGTTGATAACCAGATCGCCAGGCAAGCGACCCAGCGGTAATTTTGGCAGTCAGGGTTACAATAAGCCAATAATTAACAAAGAGATTCCGATTTTACTTTGTGGCAGTAAAAAAAGTCTCAGGCGCTTGAACCGCAACTACTTGTCCCTTGGCACAGGTTTGACCATCAGCATTTAAATCGACGGATATAACGACCTTGCGGCCTTTGATTTCCGCCACCTTGCCGCGCAATTCCAGCAACGTATCCATTGGGGTTGGTTTTAGAAAGTCGACATGCAGTGCCGCGGTGACATAGCGTAATGGCGGATTGGTATCCATCTCACGGTTTGCGGCCCGGTAGGCTGCAGCAGCAGCTGTGCCGGTTGAGTGACAATCGATGAGAGAAGCAATCAACCCACCGTAAACAAAACCTGGCATGGCCGTATGGTACGAATGGGGCTTAAAATGGCAGACACTCTCTTCACCTTCCCAATGGCTTTGAATATGGAGGCCGTGTTCATTGAGTCGTCCACAACCATAACAGTGACTCATATTTTCGGGGTAGAAATCTTGAAATGCTTTTTTGGTCATAATACCTTCCCTTTGGTTTGCAGCCCTGTTTCTTACTAGCGCCGTTTTATTGATAAATTAATCAACCGAGACGATATCACTTTTTTTCATATTGAAATGGTTCGATGCGCGGTCGGTTTCTTAAGAAGCCATCTACTTCAGATTCATCCGGTATCGCGGTGCGACCGCCCATACGTTGGCAACTTAGTGCGCCTGCGGCACTGGCATACATCAGCAGATCAAGACCGCTTTTACCTTTGACCAAACCGGCGGCATAGGCCCCATGGAAAACATCGCCGGCACCGGTCGTATCCACAGCTTGGATCCTATAGGCCGATAGCGCCCCACTACTTTGCTTATTTTCCCACACCAGTCCTTCCGAGCCCAAGGTAATGACGACATTGGCGGCCGCTTCATGTAAGTGGGAAGCGGCTTTGCGCGGATCGATTTCACCGGTATATTCGTATGCAAATTTTTCAGAGACAACCAAGTGATGAACTTTATCTACCAGCCAGCGGGTGCCGGCGTGAATGGAACCCGCATCTAACACTGTAATGCTGTCGTGTTGTTTGGCTAATTCAACCAGATTTGCGGAAGCTTGAGCCGCATGCCCGTCAAACAGGATAACCTGTGGTCGGCAGTGCTCCCAAGAAAGATGGTAGTTGAGGAACGCTTCGTGTTTCTCACGATAGTTGATAACGGTTCGACTACCATCCGGTTTAACCAGAATTGAAGAAAGGGGCGTTGCCGCTGCTCCTCTTACAATAAAATCAGTCTGTACAAAATTCTTTTTTAAATCCTGCAAATGAATTTGGCCATAATGATCGTTGCCCAAATATCCGGTAAAACCGGATACACAACCCAACCTTGCAGCCGTTATCGCCGCATTGGCTGCGGGTCCGCCGCCGCACTCCAAAAATCCGGAAGCCGTTGTTTTTTCATCGCGCGCCGGGTGATGGTCAACCATCAGCACCAGATCATGGCAGGCTTGTCCGGCACATAGTACATCAAGTTTAATGCAGTTATCTTTTTTCGCCGTCATAGACTGAGCTTATCCAAAGTTCGCGGTCGTATTAGCCGTCGTCTGTGGTGTTTTTTAGACGCTAGGCGTAGCCACATTAATTTTGCATTAAAGCAATGCTTGCCGCACAGATACGCTGGGTGTTTGGCAGTACCTGATCTTCGAGGTGGCGTGTGAATGGAATGGTTTGTTTCGTGCACACCCGTGCAAAAGAAAACTTTAAACCGGATTCCAAGGCCACTGCGGCCACTTCGCCGGACAACCCAAAACCCTGGTAATCTTCATCCACGACGATCAATCGTTTGGTTTTTAAAATTTGTTCATATAGGATGTCTTTATCCAAAGGGACAACGCTGCGCAGATCTAAAACACTTGCGCTGATACGTTGCTTGGCTAATTCTTGAGCTGCTTCCAGGCAGCGATGCACGCCAACACCCACACTGACAAGCGTTAGGTCTTCTCCTTCACGCCGGCAAGCAGCTTTGCCGATCGCAAGCGGCTGCCATTTTTTGGGACACTCACCCATTGTTCCTGTTGGCGGCACATCAAATTCAACTGTGGAGCGACCGCCGCGCCCCATAAAATCAAGCCATGATGGAGACAGCAATTTATGTTCCAAAAAAATAACCGGATCGTCTGATTCGATGGCGGCCAACATTAACCCCCCGGCATCGGCCGGCGTGGATGGAACAACCACGGTCAAGCCGGGAATGTGTGCCAGCCATCCCCACAGGCTCTGTTCATGTTGTCCGCCATCGCCATAGCCGCCACCACAGGCGGCCCGCACAACCATAGGGACGTTCCATTTTCCGCCGGAAAAACTTTTGATTTTAGCGGCATGATTTAAAATGGCATCCATGGCAACCCCGATAAAATCTACAATCATTACTTCCACCACAGGGCGTAAACCGGCCATGGCGGCAGTCACGCCGGCACCCACAAAAGCGCTTTCGCTGATCGGGGCCGACTTGATCCGTTCCCGGCCAAAACGCACCAAGAGGTTATGTCGAATCATTCCAACATCTTCGCCAATAACCATCACGCGCGGATTAGCAGCCATCGCTTGGCCCAGGGCGTCGTCAATGGCTTCATCAAATTCCAAAGTGCGCACTTTATTCATCGTTTACCTTTACATCAGCCAGTCCGCAAGCTTCCAGTACTTGTTCGATTTCCGTATCGATCTTATCCTCTAACAATTTAAGCTGCAATTCTTCGCCATGCAGCTTTTGGCGCAGGATGACCACCGGATCACGCTTGATGCTCATCTGTGTCCTGATGTTTTGGATCGTTGCAAGAATGTGTCTAAGACCGCCCATTCGTTTCCGCACGTTTGATCCATGCATTTTTGCAAAGGATCGCATCAGCGGTCCGGTCATTTTGCGCATTTCCTTAACCGGATGACGTGACGTGCGTATTAATTGATCACCCAGAAAATGGCCTTCCAGGTGAATGCAGGAGGCGTGCAGGTAAACCGGTTCACCATTATCGCGTGTCTGGCAAAGAGCTTCCCAGGCGCTTTGCCAGCAGGCCTCAATGTCACTACCATCTACGGCCATCGTTTTCATGCCAAAGCTGCCGGCACGGTTCATTAAGTTGCCGCCCGTGACAGTTGCCGATTTGGTTGTAATGGCCCATTCATTGTCCTTACAGACAAATAAAACAGGCAAATGCCAAGCGGCGGCCAAATTCATTGACTCCATTAGCATGCCTTGGTTGAGAGCCCCTTCACCGAAAAAGGCGACAGCAACACTGCCTGGGCGCAAGTGTTGGGCGGCCAGTGCAAAACCTACCGCCGACGGGCCGGACGCTCCGACGATGCCCGAGGAGGCCGACAAGTGTTTGACAGAAAATAGATGCATGTGCCCGCCATGGCCGCCACATAATCCATCCGGGTGGCCCAAAAATTCGAGCAGCAATCGAACCGGATCAACACCCCGCATCAGCAACGGTGGTGTGCCGCGATGATCCAGCGCCATCGCATCTTGATCTTCCAGTTGGGAGACGACTGCGGCCACTATGGCTTCTTCACCGATACCCAAATGCATCTCGCCAGAAATGTGTCCCGCATGCCATAATGCCGCCACAGCCTCTTCAAAGCGTCGGCTATAGAGCATCAATCGGTATAAAGACCATAGGTCCGGTTGCATGCAGGCGTCCTATTGGCCAGAGGTCTGACAAGTTAGGGGTGAAAGAAGGTCCCGCTGGTGGGACTTTGATTGAATCTGCGCCAAAGATAAACTTGCTTGACGTCAGCTGAAACGTATTGAATCATGGTTATAGTAGCAAATCTCACTGCGGCGTCAATTTTAGCTAGACCAATTTAACCGCTGTGCCCTTGACACTGACCATCAGCAGACCGTTTATTTCAACTCATACTTCATTGTCAATATCTGCGGCAACCGCGGCATTAGCGCCAAGTTCGTGTGCTGTATTTTGCAGATCCTCCAAAGCCATTGCGCAGGCTTTGCGCAACTCTTTTTCACATTTAGGGAAACGTAACTACGTGAGATTTTGTATCAATTCAACTTAGGTTTTTCAATAAAACTGAGCTCAATTTGGGATGGTTCAATTTTTACGACACTGGTTCGATCATTGGGCAGCAAGATAGCGTGGCGCGCGATTTGAAAGGTTCTGGTGCCGGGCGCAGCCGAAGATAAATCAATGGCCGCCAGAACGTTTTTATTGGTAATCGTGCTGGCATCGCGGCGCAAACCACGCACCGTAACTTCAATCTCAGGCGTTGATGGTTCGGCCAGCTGAAACCGGTTGGAGAGATTTTGTAATTGCAATGGAACCGCGACGGTGACTTCAAAATTCTGCTGACCGGCTAACAGTAACCAAAAGATACTGACCAAAGCGACAGTCGCCAATTTTAAATGCACGCGACGAGTTAACCAGTCACGCAGGATTTCCATATGCTTAAGCTCTTCTGAGCGACTCGGGCTAATGGCCTCTTGAACCAATGGGACTAAATCCGTCGGCGTGTCGACCGCAGTTATTTGGCTGCCCCGTGCAAGGCAAACCTTACCGGTTTCTTCGGATACAACGAGCACCCAGGCATCACATCTTTCGGAAAGACCAAGGGCGGCGCGGTGGCGGGTACCATACTGCTGGGGCAGGCTTTCCCGGGTGCTGAGTGGCAAATAGCAGGAGACCATCGCGACCTGACCTTCGTGGATCAGCATGGCGCCATCGTGAAGTTGCGAGTGTTTTTGAAAAACGTTGTTTAGGATTTCGGGCGAAGGCGTACTTTCCAGCTGGACGCCTTGGGTGATATGCTCTTCGACTAAATCTCGGCGTTCGAAAATAATCAGGGCGCCGGTTTTTTGTCGGGCAAATGCAAAGATGGTATTGGTAAATCCCTCGACCCAATCGGCTTTACGGGTTACTACTTTCAGTCCGATCATCTTCAAAGGGTTCACTTTTTCCAACAGCTGACGAATCTCTTTTTGAAATAGAATGATTAAAAAAATTACCAGGACTTGCCAGAATATCTGAAAGACCCAGGTGGTTAAAAAGAGCCCCCAGGTTCTGGCCAGTGTGAAGACAATCCCAAGTGCCAGCAATCCCACCAAGGCCTTGAACGCTTTGGTGCCCCAAAACCATAAATAAAAATGATAAACAACCATTGAAAGAAATAAAATATCGAGAACATCTTGAAAACGCAGGTTATGGAGGATTTCAATTAGATTCATAATGCAACATAAGACCTTACCGTAAGTAGCCGCTTATGGTTTTGGTTTCTTTAAATGGGTCATGGTAGTATCTATAAAATACAATAAGATGACATATATTTCTATTACTATTATCGACAAAATTACCTGAATCAGAGTTCCTCCGGCGTAAAAGTAACCACATCATCAATGGTGGCGGCGTCGGTCAAAACCATTATCAATCGGTCTACACCCATGGCATTGCCGGCGGCTGTCGGCATGTTTGTTAAGGCATCCAGAAACTTTTCCGGTATTGGATATATTGTTTTGCCGGTCTTTTTGCGAAGATCCAATTCGGCTTCAAACCGTTTACGCTGTTCGACAGGATCGATTAATTCACTAAACGCGTTACACAATTCAATGCCCCCGATGTATAGTTCAAATCTTTCGGCTTTGGTTGGATCAGAAACCTTGTGCCGAGCCAGCGATCCCAGGCTGACAGGATAATCAAAAACAAATGCTGGTTTGGGGAAACCCAGATGAGGCTCTACTTCAACGGCCAAGATTTCTTCAAACCGATCGTTGGCAATAGCTTTTTCTAAGGACATCGATGCATATTGTTGAAAGGCTTCCGAAACGCTTAGGCGTTGCCAGGGCCTGTCCAGGTGGATTGTTTGACCGCGGAAGGAAATGGCATCAGGCGTTTGGATATCCTGAACGACATATCGGATTAATTCTTCACATTGATTCATCATGCTGTGATAATCGATACCGCTGCAATACCATTCCAGCAAAGTGAACTCTGGTAGGTGCAAAGAACCGCGTTCGTGATGACGATAGCATTTGCTTATTTGGTAAATTCGATCGAACCCGGCGGCCAGCAGCCTCTTCATGCACAATTCCGGTGAAGTATGCAAATACCAACCACCACTTGGAATCGCCTCGATATGCGCTTCGGGAGCAGGGGCTGGGATGCGATTGGGTGTTTCGGTTTCCAGGTAGCCGTTGGCATTAAAGAATTGTCGGATGGCCGTAAGGATCCGGCCACGCGCGCGTAAATACAATTTTTTAGCGGTTTGGCGATATTGCGTCATAGTGGTGGTATTTTATTATCCACAACCGATTGGCAGCTGTTTGCCCTTGACCAGAACGCCCTAACCGGCATTGATATAATGGGCTGATGTAATCGGAGCGTGATTGGTTTTTTAGTGCTTGCTGCTGATGTTAAAAGCTGGTGGATAGGTAGGCATCCTCGACTCGGTCTTGAAGCAAAGCCAGGTTAAAACCGGCACCCCGGGCGGTTTCATGCCATTGCCGGCCAATGTTAATGCAATTGTTGCATGCCCCGCGCGGAATATGCACGGCCAGAATATTTTGACCGTGGTCCGAAGAAGATTCTATCCTCAGAGCCCCACTGCAATCATGGCAGGCGCGCAATTTTTCTTTTTGGGTTTCCATGATATTGTCGGTATCATAAAAAATACGACGATGACGCTCATGAAATTCTTTGTTCCCTAGAAGCTTGTCCTGATAATACCCCCGTTGTTCCCATTGATCCCGGATGATATCACACGTTTTGGTAATCATTGTCGTTGTCTGAGGCGATTGACGTATTCTATCCGAGTCATAATCCGGTTCTTTAACATGGCTATAGCTGATACCGGCCATGGCCAAAATGATGCCCAGATTAACATACGGCAAAGCCCCTTCGATGGAATAACCACCTTCCAGAACCGCAATGTCCGGCTGCAGCAAAGCGGTTAATTCGGCATAGCCTTGAGCTGAGAAGTTCATATTAGTGATGGGATCCGAGTAATGATTGTCTTGTCCGGCCGAGTTAATGATTAAATCCGGCTTAAAATCGGATAGAATCGGCAAAACCAATTCTTTGAGGGTATATAAGAAGCCCTCTGTGGATGTATGGGGCGGCAGTGGAATATTGATCGTGGTCCCCAAGGCAGTGGCGCCGCCAAATTCATTGGGAAACCCGGAGCCAGGATAAAGGGTCCGTCCATCCTGATGAACGGAAATAAACAGGGTGTTGGGATCATACCAGTAGATATCCTGGGTGCCGTCTCCATGATGGCAGTCGGTATCCACAATCGCCACTTTTTGAATATCATATGCCTGCCTCAGGTATTCGATCATAATGGCTTCGATATTGATATTGCAAAAACCACGGGAACCATGAACGACCCGCATGGCGTGATGCCCTGGAGGACGCACTAGCGCAAAACCCTTTTCGATTTTTTTGTCCATCACGGCCATGCCGATGGTTTTCGCACCTCCCGCGCTTATAAAGTGGGATTCGGTAGTTGCCGCCCACACATCCGGCACACAAAAATGAACCCGCTGGATATCTTTGACTGTGACCACGTCCGGTTTGAATTCAGTGATTCCCTCTATGTCTAAAAGCCCTTCTTCAAAGATCTGATCCTGCGTGTACAACAGTCGCTCTTCCCTTTCCGGGTGACTTGGACTAATCGCCCAGTCAAATGCGGGGAAAAAAACGAGGCCGGTTTTATGTTTGGCAGCTAATTTCAAAATGTATTATCTCACCTGCAAAACGGTTCATGATTAAAATTCCTGCAGCATGCACGGATGTTTATGTTTCCGGTCCAAGATCATATCCAGCAATCAAGCCGGGTTTGATCTGAACCTTTACACGAATATTTTTGCCCGTTGTATTAAAGCCGCGCACCATGTTGAATTGGATATCTTCATGGACGTCCATTTCCAAATGTTCGGGATTGGCCCCTTGTTGCAACGCTTTTTGACGTAAAAGATTTAAGGCGCTCTCAATTGCTTGCTGCCGCGTATAATCAAAACCGATTTCCATCCGAAATCCTTCTTCCGGAGCGATGGCGATCGCCTGTTCCGTATCCGCTAAAAGTGTTACTTGACTGGTGGTGCGGGCCAGTGCGGTTCCAATGGCATTGGCAATTTTCCAGCGAGGCACCACATTGACCTTATAGTTTGAGATTTGCTTTAAACGTTTAGCAAAATGGGGCGCCGGGCCTCCGAGTATCAATAAATGCTGGGGTTTGACCAGATAGCCTTCTTGCAATTCGTGAACGGTATAGACAGGTTTGCGATTGATCCGGTCGATCAGATTGCGGGCGCCATCTAAAATTTTTTGGCAGGCCACATCAAGAATCTTTGCCGCGGTGTCTTCAACCGTCAGATGCATTTTCCGGGCTAAAGCAGCAATCCCCTGTTTGGCAGCAGCACCATCGCCATCAGACATTTCACCCATGACAAACAACGCATCGGTGGGTGTGGGGGCCGGACCGCCGAAAGCCATTGCGGCACCTTTGCGCTGCGGGCCGACGTGAAGGCGTCCGTCGACCAATTGCACGGCGCTGTCGCCACCGACGCCTATCGATAAAGTATCCAGCGATCGAATCAGGGTTTTATGTTGGTCAATGGTGATACCTTGGGGTTTAAGCAGGGGAACCCGATTAATCAGGACGGCCAAATCCGTGGTTGTGCCGCCAATATCCATTACCAGGCTTTCCTCAGATGGGGCGGCAAACGACATTGATCCTAGGACACTTGCGGCAGGGCCGGAAAGGATGGTCTGTCCAGGAAAAGCAATGGAAGATTCAAAGCGGGTATTGCCGCCATCAGCCTTTAAAATTCGAATGGGTGCGCAAATTTCTTTTTTCTGCAATGATTGCGTAACCGCCTCAAAGAATTCTTTATGAATAGGATAAACCGCAGCATTTAAATAGGTGGTAGCAATGCGACGCGGAAAACCTAGGTTGCCGGATATTTTGTGACCCACAAAGATTTTTTCAAATGAACCGTTTAACTGATTTTGAATACAAAGCTCATGGGATGGATTGCGCGTCGCAAATTTACCCACCACACCGACATAACGTATGCCGGCAGATTTTAGTTGTGCGGCCAAACTATCAATTTCTGCGGCGTTAACCGGCGTGATCTCACGGCCGCGGTGATCCATACATCCGGAGATTGGAAAGTAGTGCTGATTGGGTCGGAAAAATTCAGGATCTATGCCCGGACCGCTGCTGACAATCATTCCCACGGGGGCAAGCTGATGTTGAACGATGGCGTTAGTGGTCAGGGTTGTGCTGAGTACGATGCGTTCAATACGGTGAGGGTCGATTCCTTGGGTGATGTGATCCAGCCCCCTTAAAACGGTATTGAAAAGGTCTGCATGGTCAGTGGTGACTTTAATCTCTTTTATGAGTCCTTGGGTGTTTAAAAGAACGACATCTGTGTGCGTGCCACCCACGTCTAAACCGATAATCATGGCAATCCTTCAAACATCTGTGTAAAAATACCGGGCTGTTCATCGCAAAGACCTGAACGCCATGCGACCAAGTTTAAAAATATCGCATATCTGAAAATGCTATAGAAAACAGTAGGCCTTGTCAATATAGTGACAATTTAGTGATAAGTAGGTTGTCTTAGTGTGGTTGGTTAGTTGCAGGTGTTTGGGTTCGCTAATGCGGTTCGCACCGCTAGACCGAGTTTTTCCAGGGTATACGGTTTCTTAATGTATTTCCCGGCACCCAGGCTGAGAGCCTCACGCACACGCTCAGTTTCGGAATATCCACTGGCAATAATGGCGCGCTGCTCAGCGTTTACTTGTAAAATTTGCCGATACGTTTCTAATCCATCAATACCGGGATCCATGATCATATCCAGCACCACCAGATCGACCGAGTGTTTTTTAAGATAGGTCACCGCTGCCAGGCCGCTGGCAGCCGTATTAACCCGGTATCCCAGCTTGGCAAGAAGACTGGAGGCAATTTGGCGCTGCGATTCAATATCATCTACCACCAGGATCGTCTCCCCGTTGCCGATATACTGCTCCAATGAGATTTTTTCTTCGGCAACAGCTAATGCTTCATAGCATACCGGGAAGTAAAGGGAAAAAGTCGTTCCTTGGCCTTCGGTGCTTTTTACATCAATGTAGCCCTGGTGGTCTTGGACGGTTCCCCAGACAACCGCCATTCCCAATCCGGTGCCGCTGCGCCCCATGACTTTTTTCGTGTAAAACGGTTCAAAAATGCGGTTAATGTCGTTGGGTGCGATGCCCAATCCGTCATCTTGAATGACCAGTGCCACATATTCACCTTCTTGAATGTTGTCATATCCTTGAATCGGTTTATCCACATATGTGTTGTGGATTGCAATTTTGATACGGCCCCCGGCCGGCTGGGCCTCGGCGGCATTGACAATCAGGTTCATAATGGTTTTTTTCAAGTGAATAGCCGATCCATGCATGTTTAGAATGTTTTTTTCCATTGCTGTTACCACCCGAACATCAGGATGGTGCATCATTAGGGCTTCGTGTTCGGGTGACCGCAGATATTCTTCTAAAATCGATTTTAAATTTAGAACATCTTTATTGGTTACGCCCCGCCGTGCCAAGGTTAGAAGATCTTGCACGATGGCGGCGGCTTTAAGGCCGGATTGCTTGATGGTTAAAATGGACTCCTCCAAAGGACTGGCTTCCGGTAACTCCATTAACAATAAATCCGGGTAGCTGACGATACCGGACAACACATTGTTTAAGTCATGGGCCACACCGCCTGCCAGCAAACCCAGGGCTTCCATTTTCTGGGAACGCGCCAGCTTGTCCTCCAAATACTTTTTCTCGGCTTCGGTTGTTTTTCTTTCGGTTATATCGCGGATGGAGCCTACAATTTTAGCCTCGTGTTTATCATCTGTTTTAAGGATTCTGGCACTGATGGAACAGATTCGCTGTCGGTAGTTTTCAGCTCGCAAGTGGCATTCAAATTCATTAACCCGTTCATGGTTTAACAGTTGCTGCATTAAATCCTGAATTTCGACGGCATCCACCGCAATCGCATGCAATGGTTGGTTAATAATTTCATCGGGCTGAAGACGGGTGATGGCTTCAATCGAAGGGCTCACCTCTATGATTTGTCCGTCCAGCGTTGCTTCGAAATAAGCATCTTGGATATTTTCAAATATTTGCCGATAACGGGTTTCGCTTTCACGCAAGTTTTGTTCGGTTTTACGGCGCTCGGCAATCTGGGCTTCGAGGTTCTCCAAGGATTCTTTGAGGTGGCGTGTCATGCTGTTAAAGGCAATGGTTAGATCACCGATTTCATCCCGACTGTCAATTTTAGCGGTACGATTGAGATCGCCCGAACGAATGGAACGGGCCGTGCGGGCCAGGGTCTGGATGGGTTCAACGATGCGTTTGACGGCTAAGAGCCCCAAGGCACTGGCGATCCCGATAACAATCACAAATACCCCCACCAAAAATTTGAGCGCCTTGATTGCAGGGGCAATGACCATCGATGTGGCACGTTCCGCCACACAGATAAACTGTTGATCCCCAAACGCCATGCGCTCGATGGCCATGATTACCGGAACTCCCTCGATGCCTGTATGAAATCCGTTTTCATTGGGGACTTTAAAGGAGACGTTTGTTAATGCCAGTTGCGGGTTCCGGTGGGCAATTACGCGACCTTGAGCATCAACGATATAAATATTTTCACCTTCCAATATTCCTAACAGGGAAATCAGGCTCCATATTTCCGATAGACTCACGCGGGCACGCAGCACACCGGTTAAGCGGGCTGTGTCGCCATTTCGCATGGGAACAGCGATGGTCATGAGCGGGTCGCCGGTACTAGTATCAAATTCGACGGGGCTGAAATACGGCTGGTGATTTTCGTAGGCAATTTTGAATGCTTTTGTTTGGGAACGGTCTTGCAAATCATTGGCGGTAATCGATTTCAAACGGGACAATTTTAATTGTTCGCGGCCATCGGCATCCAACACTGCCAAATCGATTAGCGCCTTGTTGTAGATTTGCAAAGCGTTGAGCATATCGATTTGCTGCTGACGGGAAAGCTTTTGAAAGCCTTGAATACCGGTAATGACATCTAATTCGTTTACAAACCCGTTGATGCTGGAGGAAATACGAATTGATATGCGCTGAACGATTTGCTGCTGAAGGTTTAGTGCATTCTGTTTTAACACGGCAATGCTCTGCCAGGTAACAATTGCCGCCACAAGAATAAGCGGGCTTAGCGCTAAACCGAAAAAGGTCAACGTCAAGCGCAATCTCAAAGTTTGCTTCTGTTTAGTTGCCATGGGGCTCTGGTGTAAAACATGGAATCTTAAAGCGGAGCAATCCGGAAAATGACGGCTCGCTAAAGCGTTTTAGTAACCGTTCCATCATCAGTATAGCAGGCCGCCTGAAATTGTCAAATATCTATAAATTTCAATATGTTTTATGAACTTTTGCTGGCGCTTGATGGGCGGTTTCACCGAATGCAGGACTTTCTCCAGGGAAGATCACAGCCAAGCCAAAACCGCTTGTCCATTAGACCATGAAATGTAACTATGCTCTCATCAATCGTTTCAGGCTTACATTGAAGGGTCTTCTAATGGATAAAGAATTGGTATGTGGGAATTATTTATGCCATGATAACATCTTGGCACCCAGGGAGAGACAGGCGGTGGTCATCAGCAGTAAAACGGTCAGTTCCCAACCGACATCGGCCAGGGAGGCCCCTTCATTCATTATCTTGCGAATGGCGCGCAGCATGTGGGTGAGTGGGAATGTTTGCGCAACGGTTTGTACCCATCGCGGTGCCCCTTCAATGGAAAACCAGACTTCCGAGAGAAACATCATCGGCCAGGTAATAAAATTGAGCAACCCGCTGGTAAACTCTTCACTGGTGCCACGCGATGCCACCAGCAAGCCCATTGCGGTTAGGCTTAAACCACCGATTAAAAAAGCTGCACAAAGATCCAAATAAGAACCTGCAACGGTGAACTTGAAAATCAGGTCGCAGCCCACCCAGATAATCACTAGTGTGAACATCAAAACAAAAATGCGCGACAACAGTTGGGCCGATAGGTACTCAAACGCCGTCAACGGTGTGGCTTTCAACCTTTTTAAGACGCCGTTTTTGCGATAGCGCACAACGATATAACCGACCCCCCAAAGGGCGCTAAACATCATATTCATGGCCAGAATTCCCGGAAATAGCCATTCAATATACCGTATTTCATTTCCCTGGATGGCGTTTTTGGCAACTTGCGGCGCACTGTGGGCCGGCTGCAAGGCGGCCAAAAACATTTTTTCGACAATATACCCTTTGGGGGATGTGTCGCTGATCCAATACTGGTGGGGTGTATCACCGCGTTTTAGCAGAAAATCGATTTTGTGATGGTTAAGCTTTTGCATGCCTTCGGCTAAAGTTCCAAAGCCAATGAATTCCAGATGACGGGTATTAAAAAACGTATCCGGCACGCCTTGGGTGGTCATTTGAATGCGTCCCGGCGCATGCGGGAAGACCCCGACTTTAAAATCCGAATAAGACTTATCGCCAAAAATAATGGCGAAACCGGCTACAATTAAAAATGGAAACAGGAAATTCCAGCCTAAGGCCGCTTTATCCCTGAAAAATTCGCGGTTGCGGGCTTTGAAAATGATCCAGAGTCTTTTAAAATTCATATTAAGCTCGCAGCTGACGACCGGTCAGATTTAAAAAGACCGTTTCTAAATTAGGGGAGCGTACCTGCAGTCCGTTTAAATCGGTGCCCAGCGCTATTAGTTGCTGCAAACAGGCGTTGATGTTGCCGGTTTCGATTTCCACGCGGTCTTTGACCTCGCGATAAGGCCGGCTTAATTGCGAGGCCGGAACACTAAAGCTGGTTCGGGGAAGAATCACCGTACCGCCCCGGCAGTGGGTTTGGATCAACTCTTCCGGCGTGCCCTGGGCAATAATTTTGCCGTGGTCCAAAATAGCAATTTCATCGCATAGATATTGGGCTTCTTCCATGTAATGCGTGGTTAGAACAATGGTTTTACCATTGGCCTTAATCGATTGAACTATGTCCCATAAATTGCGTCGGGCCTGGGGGTCCATACCGGTGGACGGTTCATCTAAGAAAAGCAATTCTGGATTGTTAACCAGGGAAGCGGCCAGTAAAAGCCGCTGTCGCTGGCCACCGGAAATTTTATCGTTCATGTGGTGTTCGAATTCCTGCAGGCGGCATAAACGGATCAAATCATCAATGGCGGCAGTGCGTCGGTAAAGTTTCTGAAAAGTTTGCAGGGTTTCTATGACGGTTAAAAACGAAAGCAGTGCGGTTTGCTGAAACATAATGCCGATCGCTTCCCGGAACGCATCCGAACGGGGTTGGCCCTTGTAGAGAATGGTGCCGGATGTGGGTTCTACAATATCTTCGATGACTTCGATGGCGGTGGTTTTTCCGGCGCCATTGGGGCCCAGCAGGCCAAAACAGATTCCCTGATCAATGACAAAACTAATGCCATCAACCGCTGTGACGGCGCCATATTTTTTTACCAGATTTTCGAGTGCAAGGAGTTTGTTCATTTGCTTACGGCATCAAAAGAAGGGCAATTAATTTGGATTGCGGCAATGATGAAATGTATGCAAGATCCGCAAATGTGTGCTGAAATGGCGAGTCTAATTAAATACGCCCTGCGTGTCAAGCACCGCCATGGGTTGCCGGGATTCTTTCGCCGGTGACCATGAAACGGCTACGGCGGTATTTTGAGGTGGCCGCAACGGAGGCATTTGTCTTGACAAGTAGGCGTTTGCGCTTTAGGTTGCCGGGGTGTCCGACAGAGTTCAACCGTGCCGCTGGGTACCTAATACTTTTGAACATACCGTTAAACATGCTAAGGCATCGGGTTTAGCATGGCCGATTTTGCGCAATTACACGGCTGGGGAGTGATGATGCCGCCGATTATATCCATTGTAGGTACATCCGGGTCGGGAAAAACGACGCTGATTGAAAAACTGGTGCCGGAATTCAAAAAAAGAGGCTACCGGATCGGGACCATCAAGCATTCCCATCACAATCCCGATATCGACCAAAAAGGCAAAGACAGTTGGCGCCATCGACAAGCGGGCGTTGATACCGTCATTTTGGCATCATCGCATACGATTTCAATGGTTAAGGACCAGTCGTGTGACTCCCTGGATGATTTGGAAAAATATTTTCAGGATATGCACCTGGTTATTACGGAAGGCTATAAGCGCGAAAGCCGTCCCAAAATTGAAGTGTATCGAAAGGAAACCAACAAGCCACCCCTGTGTATGGATGACCAAACCTTGATCGCCGTTGTCACCAATACAGCCATTACCACCGGCGTGCCTGTTTTCGGCCTAGACGATGCCAAAGAACTTGCTGATTTGATTGAGAAAACCTATTTATGCCCCCCGAGCGGCTAGCCCACCTGAAATTCTGGTTTTCAGATTATATCCAACCATTTATATATGCGGCCGATGCCGAGGGGCAATACGCGTTGCGGCAAAAGCAGGCCCACACCGCCCGAGTCGGTCAAAATATTGTATCCATCGGAACATCGTTGGGTTTATCGACATCAGATCTGCGCTTGGCCGAAGCAGTTGCCCTGTTTCACGATATCGGCAGATTTAAACAATATGAACGCTTTCATACCTTTAGCGACAGACATTCCATTAACCACGCCGCACTTGGCTTGCGAGAACTGAATCGTTCGCAAGCCCTGGCCGGAGTCGATCGACAGCAACAACGGATTATACGCTGTGCCATTGCTCACCATAACGCTTTTCAGGTGCCGGCCCTGCTGCATGCGCCGGCGCTTTTTTTTGCGCGTTTGATTCGTGATGCTGATAAGCTGGATATTTGGCATATTTTTGCGGATTACTTCCAACAGCGCCAAATCCACCAAAATAATACCATGGAGTTAAACCTGTCAGAAGATCCGTCTTGCTCAAAGCCCATTCTCAAGGCTCTGTTTCATGGCACAATGGCCAAGTTGGCCGATCTTAAAACCCTGAATGATTTTAAACTGCTTCAGATCAGCTGGGTGTATGATCTTAATTTTAAACCCACTTTTGAAGCAGTTTGCCAGCGGGCCCTGATTGAGCAGATCGCCAAATCCCTTCCGAGGGATACTGAAATCCGTGCGGCGGTGCGAATTGCCAGGGAATTTGTCAGTAAACAACTGGAATAGGACATTCAATACATTTGTAAATTACGATAGACGGTATGGGGTGCGGGCAGCCGTTTGAGCGCGCCGAAAAATTCTGGGGATCTAGATGTATTTTCGCGATTGCTTTTAAGCAATTTTAGACCGATACAACCGCAAACTATTGGAAACCACCGAAATACTGCTCATGGACATGGCCAGCGCTGCCAGGATGGGATGCAGGTGCCGCAGCATTTCAGGCAGTGATTCAAAGGGATGCAGCACACCGGCTGCCAGTGGAATTAGAATCACATTGTAGAAAAAGGCCCAGAAGAGGTTTTGGCGAATGGTTCGCATGGTCGCGCGGCTCAATTGATAGGCGCGCGGTATGCCTTGCAGGCTGCCGCTGGAAAGAATCACATCCGCTGTTTCGATGGCAACATCGGTACCCGTGCCGATGGCGATGCCAACATCGGCCTGGGCCAAGGCGGGCGCATCATTGATGCCATCGCCCACCATTGCAACGCGGTGGCCTTGTTGTTGCAGATGTTTAATTTGGCCTGACTTTTCATCAGGTCGCACCTCGGCCACAATATCTTTAATGTCAACTTGATCGGCAATGGCGCGTGCTGTTTCAGGATTGTCACCGGTGAGCATAACGACCTGCAAGCGGTGGCTCTGAAGCTCACCAATGGCCCGTTTTGATTCCGGTTTAAGAGTGTCGGCCACCGCAATCAATCCGGCCGGTTCATTATCAACCACGACCACCATTACGGTTTTTCCCTCGGCTTGCAGCTGCTTTATGGGTTCGGTAACTTCTTCCAATGATAGTTTTTTATCACGAAACCAATCCGGTTTGCCCACATAAACCTGTGAGCTATTAATACGCGCTTGTACGCCAAGTCCACCTGAAGCCTGAAAGTCCTGAGGTTCTGCGACTGTCAGACCCCGTTGGCCAGCTTCTTTGACGATGGCCTGTCCTAAAGGGTGTTCTGAAGCTATTTCCACCGATGCTGCGACTTGCAGCAGTTTATTTTCCGATTCGATTCTCTTTCCTACCGGAATTAAGTCGGTGACACGTGGTTGACCCTGGGTGATGGTGCCGGTTTTATCCAGTACGATGGTATGCAACTGTGAGGCACGCTCCAGCGCTTCACTGTTTTTAAATAGAATCCCCTTTTCGGCACCTTTACCGGTACCGGCCATGATGGCGGTCGGTGTTGCCAGACCCAATGCGCAGGGACACGCAATCACGAGTACGGCCACCAGTCGAATCATGGCGGGTACAAAGGCATCACCAATTGACC
>JAAUYK010004577.1_pt1 | contig 30252 bp, 27 predicted proteins | sample 7278021 | NCBI WGS metagenome assembly JAAUYK01 (sample SAMN14350223, study PRJNA611818) | marine sediment metagenome | isolation source: surface marine sediment (1.8m) | place: French Polynesia: Moorea | collected 2018-08
CATTGCCGTGTTGGAAAACTATCAGCAAGAAGATGGCAGCATTGCTATCCCTCAGGTATTACAACCCTATATGAACAATCAAACATCTATAGGCGCACCGGAAAGCTAGACCATGGTAACAATACCGGCATCATGGATGCGAGGTGGTACCAGCAAGGGTGTGTTCTTCCTGAAAAAAGATCTGCCGGATGATGTAACAGAGCGTGATTCTAGTCTGCTTAAGGTGATAGGCAGTCCCGATCCGTTCAGCAAACAAATCGATGGTCTCGGCGGTGCCACGTCAAGCACCAGTAAAGTTGTCATTATTGATAAATCCACTAAAGCAGAATGCGACGTGGATTACCTGTTTGGACATGTCTCTATTACTGATCCGGTTATCGATTATTCCGGTAACTGCGGCAACCTGACTGCTGCAGTTGGTGTTTTCGCAATTGAACAAGGACTGGTAGATAACGTTATTACACCGGTAACGCCTGTTAAGGTCTGGCAGGTTAATTTAAAGCAGCATATCGTCGTGCATGTGCCGGTCGATGCTGCAGGCAACGTCATTTACACAGGTGATACCGTCATAGCCGGAGTTCCCGGTAGCGGTGCCCCTATTCAGATCGATTTTATTAAACCGGGCAGGGAAGATGGTAGCGTTTTGCCGACCGGCGCAATAACAGAACAGCTGCAGGTCGAAGGTATTGGCGAGATTACGGTTAGCTTAGTCCAGGCAGGTAACGCCACTGTCTTTGTAAACATGGATACTCTAGGTATATCTGGCGAAGAGAGTTATGCCGAAATCAATTCCAACGATGCGTTATTAACGAGGGTAGAGGCCATTCGTTGCGCCGCCGCTGTCAAAATGGGAATGGCTGCGAGTATCGAAGCCGCAAAAGCACAGCCTAGCACTCCTAAACTGGCCTATGTCGCGAAGCCACGCTCATATGAAACAACAAGCGGTCAATTAATTGATGCCAGTAATATGGATTTATATGCGCGTATCTTTTCAATGGGCAAGCTGCATCATGCTTTTACCGGAACAGGTGCTGTCGCAATAGCAGTCGCCGCTAACATACCAGGCAGCGTTGTTGCCAGAGCGCTGGCTGATCCTACGGAAAATATCGAGATGATGCGTATTGGTCATACTGCAGGGGTAATGGAATGCAGTGCGGATACAACGCTAGAGGAAAACAAATGGATGGCAACGACTGGCAGTCTTGTAAGGACCGCTCGATTACTGATGCGCGGCGAGGTTTTTATCGATAAATAAAAAAAGCGCCCGATAAGGGCGCTTGATAATATCTTAACGTTATTGGCTTTGTTATTTCGTCACTACCCAGATCGCATGTACAACCGCTGGAAAGTAAAACAGTAAACATAGCAGGATATTGATCACCAGGTCTTTACCAGCACCTTTTTTCAAGAACACGGCCAAGGGTGCAAGTAAAATAGAGATAATAATCAGTACAATCTTGTTATCCATCTAATTCACATATATTCAGTTAAAGAATCGCTTTCAGCACTGCATCCAGGCTTTGATGTGCGTCGCCAAAATACATGCGCGTGTTTTCCTTGAAGAATAACGGGTTTTGCACACCCGCATAACCAGTCGCCATACTTCGTTTCAGCACGATGGTCGTCTTGCCTTTCCAGCACTCGAGTACCGGCATGCCTGCAATCGGACTGTTAGGATCTTCCTGTGCTGACGGGTTAACAATATCGTTGGCGCCGATAACGACTGATACATCAACATCAGGGAAGTCGTCATTGATTTCGTCCATCTCGAAGACGATGTCATAAGGCACCTTGGCCTCGGCCAGTAACACGTTCATGTGTCCGGGCATACGGCCTGCAACGGGGTGGATACCAAACCTGACGTTGACACCTTTCTCACGCAGAATCTTGGTGATTTCGTTAACGATATGCTGCGCCTGGGCAACGGCCATACCATAGCCCGGAATAATCATGACTTCCTTGGCATCGGTTAACAGCTGCGCAACCTCGTCGACTTCAATAGCAACAACTTCGCCCTGTTCTTCGTCGGCATCGCCACCACCACCGGTGGTGGTGCCAAAACCGCCGGCGATGACCGAGATAAAGTGACGGTTCATAGCGCGACACATAATGTAACTCAGAATGGCACCGCTACTACCGACCAGTGCGCCAACCACGATTAATAAGTCGTTTGATAACATGAATCCGGTGGCAGAAGCTGCCCAACCTGAATAACTGTTCAACATGGAAACGACAACCGGCATATCAGCGCCACCAATGGCCATTACCATATGGATACCAAAGGCGAGGGCGATCGCGGTCATCATTAATAGTGGAATATAGGCAACTGAACTACCAGCCTCGGCCGCGTCAAGAAACCACGAGCCCAACCAAATGGTGATCAATAGACCAGCCAGGTTTATCCAGTGACGACCAGGTAACAGTAATGGGTTGCCACCAATCTTGCCGCTCAGTTTTCCAAACGCAATGATCGAGCCGGAGAAAGTCACGGCACCAATGAGGATACCGACGTAAATCTCGACTTCATGAATGACCTTTTCAATGCCTTCATAGCCAGAGCTTCCCATGAAGCTTACGTAGCCAACCAGCACCGCGGCCAGTCCAACAAGACTGTGCAGTATTGCGACCAGTTCCGGCATTTGTGTCATTTCGACTTTCTTTGCCAGCGTAATACCGACAGCCGCGCCGGCTGCCATCATTACGATGATAAGAAAATAACTGCCAAAACCGCTGACCTCCGGGCCAAAAACAGTGGCCAACACGGCCAGTGTCATACCCACCATGCCGTAAATATTGCCGCGGCGCGCTGTTTCCTGGTTACTCAGACCACCCAGGGTCAGGATAAACAGGATAGTGGCACCTATATAAGAGACTGTAACCAAACCTTCTGACATGACGTGCCTCCTTATTTACGAAACATCTGCAACATACGCTGGGTGACTGCAAAGCCGCCGAATATGTTGATGCTGGTGATAAGGACGCCAAATGCCGCGAGGGCGGTCAGGAAAAATCCCGGCGATGATACTTGTATTAATGCACCAATAATGATGATGCTGGATACCGCGTTGGTAACACTCATTAACGGCGTATGCAGAGATGGTGTGACATTCCAGATCACCATGTAGCCGACAAAACAGGCTAAAACGAACACCGTGAAATGCTGCATAAACGAGGGTGGAGCCACTTTGCCAAGCCAGATCAGCACGATTGCGCCCAGTACAACGGGAATCATTTTTGTTAGTGGATTCGGCTGTTTTGGTTCCGGTAGCGCCACTGGTTCCGGCGCGGCAGCAGGCTGTGCTGGCGCAGCCGATAATTTTGGCGGTGGTGGTGGCCAGGTGATCTCACCGGCATTGATAACAGTTGCACCGCGTATTGCCTCATCTTCCATGTCGATAACCATGTTGCCATCCTTCTCAGGCGTCATATCGGTTAGCAGGTGGCGCAGGTTTGTCGCGTATAACTGACTGGCTTGCGTGGGCAGACGACTGGGTAAGTCGGTATAACCAATAATGGTTACCCCATGTGAATGGGACACTTTGCCCGGCTTGGTCAACTCACAGTTACCGCCTTGTTCTGACGCCAGGTCGACGATGACACTACCCGTTTTCATCGAGCTCACCATTTCCTTGCTGATGAGTTTTGGCGCGGGTTTGCCGGGGATCAACGCGGTTGTCACAATGATATCCACGTCTTTGGCCTGTTCTGCAAACAGGGCCATTTCGGCTTCTATAAATTCGTCACTCATGGTTTTGGCGTAACCGCCTTCACCACTACCGTCTTCTTCAAAGTCGAGCATGAGGAATTCAGCGCCCATGCTTTCTACCTGCTCCTTGACCTCCGGGCGAGTATCAAAAGAGCGTACGATTGCCCCCAGGCTATTCGCGGCACCAATGGCAGCGAGACCCGCAACACCGGCACCAATAATCAGCACCTTGGCAGGGGGGACTTTACCTGCCGCGGTAATCTGACCGGTAAAAAAGCGTCCGAAGTGATGTGATGCCTCGATAACAGCGCGATAACCGGCAATATTGGCCATGGAGCTGAGCGCATCCATTTTTTGTGCGCGAGATATGCGGGGCACACTGTCCATGGCCAGAATATTGGCCTTGGTAGCAGCCAGGCGATTCATCATATCCTCGTTTTGAGCCGGCCAGATAAAACTGATTAGCGTCTGTCCTTCGCGCAGATAGCCGACTTCCTCGTCATCGGGTGCGCGTACCTTAAACACAATATCTGCAGCGTCCCACAGCGCCTTGCGCTCGCTGATAATTTCCGCGCCGGCCTCGCTATAGGCTTCGTCGGTAAAATTCGCTTCTTTTCCCGCGCCGGTCTCAACGGCTACCTCGTAGCCCAGCTTGCTTAACCAGCCAATAACCTCAGGCGTTGTCGCAACGCGTTTTTCGCCCTTAAATACCTCTTTAGGCACACCGATCTTCATCGTCCCACCTCTGTAATGAATTTTTTAATTTGAGAGAGTCTTGTTGTTGCTGTTTTTTATAATTATTACAAAATGCTAGCACGATTATGAGGGCAAGTCATAACAGATGAAATCAGGTCCCTGAAATAAAAAAAGCCCGGCAGAGCCGGGCTTTCCAATCTGTTTTCAGATTAAACCTATTCTTCGCCGGCAAAGGCACCCAGAAGGTGCAGCAGGCTGGTAAACAGGTTGTAAATGGTCACGTACAAACCAACTGTAGCCATGATGTAGTTAGTTTCGCCACCGTGAATCATTTCACTGGTCTGGTAAAGAATGAAACCGGACATCAGTAGCACAAACATCGCTGAGACGGCCAAAGACAGAGCAGGGATGCTAAAAATAGCAGCGCCAATACCGGCCAGGAATGCGACCAGTACACCAACCATGATAAAACCGCCCATAAAACTGAAGTTTTTACGGGTGGTCAGGGCATAGCCGGAAAGACCGAGGAAAATCGCACCGGTACCGCCCATCGCCATCATGACAAGCTCGGTACCATTCGAGAACATGGTCACGTAAGCACTAATTATGGGTCCTAGCGTTAGTCCCATAAAGCCGGTCAAGGCAAAAATCGCGGCCAGGCCCCACGCGCTATTGCGCAGTTTAGTTGTCAGGAACAATAGGCCAAAGTAGCCACCCAGGGTAAGAAGCATTCCGGGATGCGGCAGCTTGAAGGCCATCGACAGACCCGCTGTCAGCGCACTGAACAACAGCGTCATCGATAGCAACGTGTATGTATTACGAATAAGTTTGTTGGTAGCCAGGCCCGATTCGGCCGGTCTGGCGACAGCGTATGGAGATTGACTCATCAGACACCTCTTTGTTAAACGACAATAACTATTTATAGGTTTGAGACTGAAATTTCAAGTTAAGTTTCGTGAAATTTTATTAAAAATCAATACACTCTGATGTCCCTCGACAAATATGACTGCAGCTTCTGATCAGCACGGTTTAATTCGGGCTTAATGGCTTCAGTACACTTCAAAAGGGGTACTGGTACGCGCAATAAACTTGTGTAAAATGCGCATTCTTCTCCAGGAGGGGTGGCTGAGCGGTTGAAAGCACTGGTCTTGAAAACCAGCAAGGGTTTATAGCCCTTCGTGGGTTCGAATCCCACCCCCTCCGCCAATAGCTCTGTTTTTTTATCAGTGTTTTAGGTGGGACTCCCCACGATGTGGGTTCGGGTCACAAAGAGTGGCACCCCACCGTCAACAATTAAGTACCTAGCCAGCGGTCGTTTTCAGCAGAACAGGTTTTGATGATCTCTGCTCGCGCAAGCGGGTCGCCAATGATCGGTAATTCCGCTGTTTTTGTTTCATCAATCAGCAAATTATAAGCAGCGTAGCTGTCTTCAGCCTCGCTGTACTTGGCAGCCCAACAGTCAGCACTGCCCTGGTTGCCTTGCGTGTAAAAGTTAGGATTAGGAAAAATTTGATGTCTTAACATCGAGTGGGCGTAAGCATGGTTTTTAAAAAAATTGCATGCATTGCCAATGTCTTCGCAGATTTTTGAATTATAAATGATATTGATTGCTTCTTTGCGCTCCACTCTGGCGATTGCCATGTACGGCAACCTGGGATCCCCCACGCCGTCTACATAGGCGACATAGTCTTTAGCACAACCGGTTTGTGCTGCCGCTATGCTCAAAAATAAACCAGTAAATAGTAACTTCTTCATAATAACTCCCTGGAACTGATTAAATTTTCATTAAAAATTAGTCATCTATTTGCTAAAAAAGTTTGTTATTCCATTTTGATCTAATCCAACCGTTTTTGATACAGATCAATAATAGTCTTCGCGAAGACTCTACAATTATATCCGACTTAAACATGTAACCCATTCATGTTACTTCTTCGAGCCCGCATTTTTGCGGGCTTTTTTCTTAAATGTGTCCGCATTTGAACATTTCCCGCTTAAAGCACAAGCAGCCAGAGTCGATAACATGTCTGTAATTAATTTTTCGGAATCATTTGTATGTTTAATCGAATCTGGTCTAGATTTTTTCGTAAGGAAAGCGCGAAAGAGCGACGCATTGCTGATTTACAGAACATGGACGACATCGAGTTTGACAACGATGAAGACAGAACCGAGATGATTGACACGCTTGCGTATCATCAACCGACCAAGCAATCAGTGGCAGAGAAGGCACGCAGACTGGCCGAGGGCGCTTCGGCATAAATTGCGATAGCGGTTCTATAGTTAAATTGAACTGGTAGTCTTCCGCCCATCATTGTAAATTTAGACTAGTTCGCAGTAATGCGATGCTGCTTTACGTCTATAATTCGATTTTATTCAGTTCAAAACGGAGTGCGTACATGTTTGGTTGGTTCTTCAGACTGTTTTCGAAAAAAGGAAGTGCAGATACTGGTCAGCAAGAAGAAATTGAATTGACTGGCCTGGACTACGAAGATGACGACGACGATGATGAGAAAACCCAGATGGTAAATACGCTGGCTTATCATCAGCCTCCAAAACACGCGATAGCGGAGAAAGCAAAGAAACTTGCTGAAGGTGAAAACGAGTAGGGGATGTTTGCCGCTACTGGGTATTTAACTCGGTGACATTATCCAGGTGTTTGCTTAGTAACCTTTCCAGTCTCAACCTGGCTAATGTCGCAGAACAATCAAGTTCGTTGAGTTGATGAATTATTCGTCTATCTGTCGTTTCTGAATTTTTTGAATCTCTAATTGCTTCTTTAAGGGTATCGATTACTGATACCAACGCTTCAATTTCCTGCATTGTTGCCTCTCTCCCCGCGATACATCTCAAACAACACTTTCCGTTTTTCTATAACCTTGTTCTATACAAAATGCAGTGTAATACGTATTTAACAAAGCGACTATTAGTTTTGTTTGACTAATCTATATTAGCAGATTAATTCTATTTAATATCAATAAGATAAAAACATTTAATAATGCTGTTTCTAGCATATATTCGCATGTTATTAAAAACTGTCTGTAGCCACATAGAATCAGATACTTAAATACAAGATTAGGCATCCTGAACTTAACAATATGAAACTACTCTTGGATATCATGAGAATAGTAAAGACCATTATCTACCTACCTTTATTGCTGGTGCTGTTGGCAAATGCGCAGTCATTATCTGCGGGCTACATGAATGGCGGCGAGCTACTTAATCAATGCATGGCATACATAGACGCCGAACAGAAAACCGATAATCTCTGTCCAGCGTTTATTTCCGGAATTGCTAACGTGCATAACACATTGGTGAACTGGGGTGGTCACAGGCAGGAATGGTGTGTCCCTGATACGTTGAGCGTGGACAGGCTTGTAAGCCTGGTGACCGGCGATTTAATGAAGCAGGCGCCCCAGGCATTAATACATGATGCCAATAGCCTTACGGCATATTCACTGGCGAAACTATTTCCTTGCAGCCAGTAATACAGTAATTTTAGTTATTTCCTGTTGCTAATTTCCTGGCTTTTTCTACCAGCAAAGACTTCGGTACCTGGTGGTAATCAAGCGTATTAATCACCTCGGTAATAACGTCTTCTTCATCCAGCGCGACCAGTTCCAGTTTTACATTTTCCTGCCTGTACTTTCTGATCTTGGGTCGATCCTGGTACTGACGTGCCTGGTGCGATCGCATCAACATGGCAATCACTAACAGGAGCACCCCAAACATAGCGGCCAACATGGCGACACTTTCAATGTTCACATTTTCTAATGACATTTTTCTATCCCTTACAGAGCTAAACGACTTTATCTAACATACTCATAAATGACTGGTTTATATATCTTTTACACATGTCATCGGGCTAATTTGTGATCCTTTTATCATCGTCATTTTGATATTTGTGAACCCTGACCGGTTTTGGCAATTATCAGGCTATGTGTTAATTGCACCTGCATCTTCCATCCGTTGACCTAAATCAACTGACTCGCGAGCTGCAAATATATGATTCTGGTAATCGGTGTGATAGCTGATACGGTTTAAGAAGTGTATTTACGGTTAGTAGATAGGTTTAAAACCGGGCACGAATTGGATTGTAAAAACAATAAATAAATCTAGACTGAAAAACAGTATCCCTGGCCTGTGAAGGCGACAGGATACTGTTCTTCTTTCATCCGAGTTTTCAAGCCCTCTTTAGAGGGCTTTTTTTATTGCATTAAGTACGGGCTCTATTTTTCCTGTTTTGCTTTCATGGCGTTTAACAGGTGTGAATGTGAGTCTTTTGCTAGTGGGCCTGAATTAGAAGAACGACGTGATTGTTTAAGCCCTTTGGTACCTGGTACAGAGGTTGAAGAATAAGATCTTGAGAAAGAGTTTCTGAACATCGTCATTACCTCCTGTAGTGGTTGTATCGTGCCAACATTCCGACACCTTTTTATGTCATCAGAATTTAGGCAGGCGTTATCGTAGTCTATCGAGGGCTTACCTGTCATTGCAGTTTAATGACGTATTTACAACCACAACTGGAGCAGGTCACGCTAGTGCTTTGTTAACACTTTAGATTTACTGTCGTATTTTTTTTCGCAAATAACATGATCAAGACAAGCTAATCTAGACATGCTTTTCTGCACGAATTGGCCAAAAAATTGCTCATATGTAGAGCAATTTAGCTAAGCAAACCTCAAGAATAAGCAACTTACGCCGTTAAATTTAACTTACACATACGTGTTTTCGCCGGTTTCTCATAAAGGCGACGGCACAGGAATAATTCATTTGGACATCATCGCAGTAGATAAAGCGTACCTCGATACAATCTGGGTGCTGGTTGCCACGGTATTTATCGTTGCCATGCAGGGCGGTTTCCTATGCCTTGAAAGTGGCGTTACGCGCACGAAAAACTCAATCAATGTCGCCCTAAAGAACGCGGTCGACTTCACTGTGGTGCTGTGCCTGTTCTGGGCAGTCGGTTTTGGGCTAATGTTTGGCCAAAGCAACGCTGGCTGGATTGGCTCGTCTTATTTCTTCCCATCCATGACAGTCGATGAAGCATGGATGGCAACATTTTTTATCTTCCAGGCCATGTTTTGTGCAACTGCAGCCACTATCGTTTCAGGGGCAATGGCTGAACGTGTGCGCTTTGACGGTTATATCATCATGACTGTCTTCATTACCGTTCTAATTTATCCGGTTTTTGGTCACTGGAGTTGGGGTGGTTTCTACACTGGTGACACACCTTTTCTTCAAGCAAAGGGATTTGTTGATTTTGCCGGTTCAACAGTTGTACACAGTGTCGGCGGCTGGGTTGCCCTGGCAGGTGTGTTGGTGATTGGTCCACGCATAGGGCGCTTTGTGAATGGCAAGGTCAACAACCTGACCGCATCAAATTTACCAATTGCGATGCTAGGCCTATTGCTGTTTGTCGTGGGTTGGGTTGGTTTCAATGGCGGTAGTACGCTGGAAATCAATAATTCGATTCCAATCATTGTCGCCAACACCATTATGGCTGCCGCCGTGGGTATGGCTACGGTTTATCTGATACAAGACCGTGTCTGTCCTAATGGTGAAAAAGTTGTGCTACCCATTAATGGCGCTTTGGCAGGTATGGTGGCGGTCACGGCAAACTGTCACGCGGTTGATACCGTTAGTGCTGTCTTGATTGCAATCATTGGCGCCATGATCATGCTTTATACGCATGTTTTACTGTTGAAACTCAGGATCGATGATGCTGTAGGCGCAGTACCCACACACCTGGCGGCGGGCATCTGGGGCACGCTGGCTGTTGCGCTGTTTGCTGATTTGGAAATGCTAGGCACGGGACTAACGCGCACTGAGCAACTGTTAGTACAAGCACAAGGTATTATCATTTGTGGTGCCTGGTCCTTTGGTGTCAGCTATCTTTGTTTCAGAATTATTGATCGCTTTTTTCCATTACGCGTCACTGAAGAAGAAGAACATGCCGGCCTGAACATCTCCGAACATAATGAAGGCACACCGCTACACGATTTAATCCATGTCATGGATAAGCAGATCAAATCAAAAGACTTATCTCTACGTGCGCCAGTTGAGCCCTTCACCGAGGTTGGACAAATTGCACATAGTTACAACCAGGTAATGCATTCACTGGAACAGGTAACGAGGAAGACCCGGCAAATTGTTCGTGATATCCGCGAGGGCATTATTACTTTCTCTGAGCACGGCGTTCTTACCAGTTTTAATCCTGGTGCCGAGCGACTATTACAGGTTGAAGCAGTGCGTGTTATCGGCAAGCCGGTGCATGAAATTTTCTTTGAAGCCGGTTATGAGGCGAAAATCAAGCATGCGCAGTCGGGTACTGATGCTGCCGGCTTTTCGATGCATGGTTCGATCGAGTTCTTCAAGACCGACAGTAAAGGCAAGAAAACGATACTTGAGTATATGCCGTACCGTGGCAGCGAACACATGAGTGAATCCTACACGGCCGTTATTCGCGACGTGACTGAACAACGACAGGCAGAAGAATTACTACACCTGGAGAAAGAGCGCGCCCAGGCAACAGTGGAGGCCATAGGCGAGGGCGTCATAACGACGGATGCCAATGGCCGTATTACGTTTTTCAACGACATCGCCGCCAAGATCATTGGTATACACCTGAGTGATGGACTGGGCAAAGATTTAAACAGTTGCCTGACACTCCTTGACGAACATACAGGCGAGGAATTACTGCTTGAAAACCGTGTCACCATAGATAGTGAGCAACAGATTACAAAATACCGTCAGCTGATATTGAGACGACCTAATGGCAAGGAACTTTCCGTCAATATCACCAGCTCAATTATTAAAGACAAAGAGCATGAAGTAGTCGGCAGCATCCTGGTCATCCAGGACATTTCCAAGTCGCGGCAAATGGAAGAGCAGTTAACCCATCAAGCCACGCACGATGCGCTAACAGGTCTGCTAAACAGGGTAGAGTTTGAAAAGCGACTACAGGAATTTAGTCGTCGTTCCAAGATTAATAATGAAAAGCACAGTATTTGTTATCTTGATCTTGACCAGTTCAAGATTGTGAACGATACCTGTGGCCATCACGCCGGCGACGAGTTATTGCGCCAGTTAAGCGCGTTATTAATAGAAAAGCTGCGTACCGGCGATACCTTTGCCCGGCTCGGCGGCGATGAATTCGGAATTTTATTGAACAACTGCGATCTTGAAATTGGCTACAAGATTGCGAATAACCTCAGGGAATGTGTCGAGGAGTTTCGTTTCCCGTGGAAAGATAAAAACTTTTCTGTTGGCGTGAGTATTGGCCTGGTTGAAATTAATAATATCCATCACAAGGCGACAGATATTATGAGCCTTGCAGACTCAGCTTGTTACGCGGCCAAGGATGCAGGTCGCAACCGGGTACATGTACATAAGTCTGATGATAACGAACTACAAGATCGTTGGGGACAAATGGAATGGGCCACCAAGATACAGCACGCACTTGATGAAAACCGTTTCTGTCTGGCAAGGCAAAAAATAGCGCCTACCGTAAGTAAAACCGGGTCAGGTACACGCTATGAGATGTTTGTGCGTATGCTTGATGAGGATGGAGATATCGTACCGCCTGGCGCATTTATTCCTGCTGCAGAGCGCTACAGCCTGATGACCGCCATTGACGATTGGGTTATACGTCATACGCTTGACTGGATGTTAGAGACAGATGAAGCGCTAGATCATATCGCTATCAATCTTTCTGGCACATCAATTAACAACAATGAGTTTTTGAACAAGTTAAAAAATTATTTGAAGGAAACAAAGGTAGACACTCGTAAACTCTGTTTCGAAATAACCGAAACGGCGGCGATATCCGATGTGCAACAGGCGAAAAACTTTTTTCTTGAACTTAAAGAGTTTGGTTGCAAGTTCAGTCTAGACGATTTTGGTAGCGGCTTATCATCATTCGGCTATCTCAAGTCTTTGCCCGTTGACTACCTCAAGATTGATGGCATGTTCGTCAGGGATATACTCACCGATGAAGTCGATCATGCCATGGTCGAATCGATCCATAACGTTGGACGCCTGATGGGCCTGCAAACCATCGCTGAATTCGTCGAGAACCAGGACATCCAGGACAGGATTGCGACTATAGGCATTGACTATGTACAGGGATACCATGTTGGCAAACCGGAAATTATCAACATTTCAAATGCACTGAAACTCAAAATGGTGAGTTAATTTCTACACTAATGTAGTTGCCCCCGGTTAAGCGAGAAGTCGCCATAGCCGCTTCGAGTCTAGAAAGCTAATTAGACTTAACTCTTCCACCCGTAATGTTTACCTGCATTATTCGGCACATTCATATAGCTTCTAGCCGATGCAGTTTGATTTTTAATGTTTTTGTAAATAAAGGCTAAACTAGCCAGCAATGAATAGTTGCTCTGATACGTTTAACCTGAATTGCGAGGATTGTCCGCGACTGGCCAGTTTTCTGGCATCTGTAAGACAAGATTATCCTGATTACCATGCGCGACCGGTACCTGCATTCGGTGTGAATAAACCCGCATTGTTAATTGTTGGACTAGCCCCCGGTATGCATGGCGCCAACGCCAGTGGCCGACCCTTTACCGGGGACCATGCGGGGATATTGTTGTATGAAATGTTATATCGACATGGTTTCAGTAATGCGCCTGTATCGAAGAGCAGAGATGACAAGCTGAAACTGCGGCGCTGTCGTATAACAAACGCGGTGAAATGTTTACCCCCTCAAAACAAACCGACAGCGGCGGAGATTAACACCTGCAATCACTACCTTGCTGCTGAATTGCAGCAGCTGCCCAAAAAGTCGATTATCTTGTGCCTTGGGCAGATTTCTCACAAGGCTGTTATACGTGCGCTAGAGCTGAAACAACGCGACTATCCCTTTAAACATGCTGCGCAGTACAGGCTTGCAAATGGCAAGACGATAATGGATTCTTATCATTGTAGTCGTTACAACACGCAAACTCGTCGGTTAACCGAGTCTATGTTTGACGATATATTTAAAACAATAAATCAAGAACTCGAATAACGCATGCCGTTTGATGCTAAACCATTTTTGAAAAACCTGACCACGCGTCCTGGCGTTTATTGTATGCAGGATGAAAACGGGCAGGTGATCTATGTTGGCAAGGCTAAGAACCTGAAAAACCGGGTCTCCAGCTACTTTGTGCAAAGTAAAACGGATTCACCGAAAACCCGCGTTATGGTCAGGCAAATCGAGAATATCGAGGTAACCGTTACGCATACCGAGAACGAGGCACTGATTCTTGAAAATAACCTGATTAAATCCTACAAGCCTCGCTACAACATCCTGTTTCGCGATGACAAGAGTTATCCCTATATCTACTTGACCATGGAGCATGACTATCCGCACTTTCGCTATCATCGTGGCAGCTTAAAAGGGAAGGGCCGTTATTTCGGGCCGTACCCAAGTGCCGGCGCCGTGCGACGGACATTAAACCTGATACAAAAGCTATTCCTGGTCCGATCCTGTGAAGACAGTGTGTTTGCCAACCGCTCCAGGCCGTGCCTGCAGTACCAGATAAAACGCTGTTCCGCACCGTGCGTAAACTACATTAGCAAGGAGCAATACAAACAGGATATCGAGCATGCGACCTTGTTCCTGGAAGGGAAGAACGAACAGGTAATTAATGCGCTGACTGAACCAATGCAGGAGGCCTCCGATAACCTTGAGTTTGAGCGTGCCGCGAGGCTAAGAGATCAAATACGATCTTTACGTCGGGTACAGGAAAAACAGCACATCAGCGCTGAATCCGGCGACATCGATATCGTTGCCTGCGCTATCGTTAATAACCAGGCCTGTGTGCATCTCGTGGTTATCCGATCGGGGCTCAATCTTGGTAGTCGTAATTTTTTCCCGATACTGGGGGCCGGACAGTCAGAGGCAGATGTCGCGCAGGCGTTTCTTGTTCAACATTACCTGGGTACCAAACAGCAAAAGGCAGCGCATGAGATTGTTCTTTCACATGCGATTGCTGATCAGGAACTGGTAGAAAACGTTATCTCTGACAGTACCGGCAGGAAAGTACAAATCAAACACCAGGTGCGCGGTGAACGAAACAAGTGGCTGGACATGGCAAAGCAGAATGCCCGCCTTGCAGTGACGCATCGCATGGCCAGCAACAAGAATCAACAGAAACGTTTCACGGCGTTAAGGGAATTACTTAGCCTGGATGAAGGCATGGAGCGCATGGAGTGTTTTGACATTAGTCATACCCAGGGCGAGGCAACGGTGGCGTCATGCGTTGTATTTGGCCCGGATGGACCATTAAACGACGAGTATCGGCAGTTTAATATTAAGGACATAACAAAAGGGGATGACTATGCTGCCATGGCACAGGTTATAAGGCGACGCTATACCCGGCTGGTCAAGGAGGAAGCGCGGTTGCCTGACCTGATATTGATTGATGGTGGCAAGGGACAGGTGCGCATGGCAAAAGAACAGCTGCAGGAATTACAGCTCAACAGTATCCCGGTTGTTGGCGTTGCCAAGGGCCCTGCGCGCAAGGCGGGCATGGAGTCATTGATATTGGCCGTGGAGAATAAGACGATTAACTGTGATGCAGCCTCACCAGCCTTGCATCTTATTCAGCATATTCGAGATGAGGCACACCGGTTTGCCATTACCGCGCACCGACAGAGACGTAAGCAGGCACGCTCTCGCTCGCGTCTCGAGGATATAGAAGGCATTGGTAACAAACGCCGTCAAAGCCTGATCCGCCATTTTGGCGGTATCAAGGGTGTTGCCAATGCAGGTATTGAAGATATTGCAATGGTGCCGGGCATCAGTAAAAGCCTCGCAGAAAAAATTTACGATACGTTTCACAACGGCTAATGAATATACCTAATACATTAACACTGCTCAGGATCGTACTGATTCCGGTCTTCGTGCTGGTTTTTTATCTGCCATTTGCCTGGAGTAACGAGGCAGCCTGCATTATTTTCGTCGTAGCAGCGGTGACCGACATGCTGGATGGTTACCTTGCCCGGCGCCTGAACCAGCTATCCAAGCTGGGCGCCTTTCTTGATCCGGTCGCAGATAAGTTAATGATTGCCGTGGCGCTGGTGCTTATCCTGGAACGTCAGCCTACGATATTGCTGGCATTACCCGCTGCCGTGATCATCTGCCGTGAAATCACGGTATCGGCATTGCGCGAATGGATGGCAGAGCTTGGCGCCCGCAGCAAAGTCGCTGTCTCCGTCCTTGGCAAAATAAAAACAATCTCTCAAATGGTCGCGCTTGGCTTCCTGATATTTCACGAATCAGTGCTTGGACTACCCGTGTATGGTATCGGCCTGGTACTGCTGTACGTCGCGGCAATTTTGACATTAGTCTCAATGTTTCAATACCTTAAGGTTGCGTGGCCGCAACTGAAGGATTAATTCACGGTTGAGGTTGACAGGCAGGGTTGCACGACTAAAATAGCCTGCTTTCCATTCCAGACGCGGGAATAGCTCAGTTGGTAGAGCACAACCTTGCCAAGGTTGGGGTCGCGAGTTCGAATCTCGTTTCCCGCTCCAATTTCATTTAGACGTATTTGTTAGCTATGCGCTTACGGCCGTTACTCAAGTTTTTTCATACTGTTGGCGCGGTCGGCATTACCGGTGGCCTGGCCGCATACATGATCGTATTGGCGTCCGTGCCTGAAACCGCCACATTCAGCGAATATTTGACGATTCGAACGAGCCTGCGTCAAATTTCCAACTTGCTCATCGTGCCCGCAATGGCAATCGTGCTATTCAGCGGCCTGATGGTCATGGCCGTGCACTATCCCTTTCATAATGCCTTGTGGGCATGGATAAAGGCAATATCCGGCATACTCATCTTTGAAGAGACACTAAGAAGTATTGATGCGGCCTCTGAAAAAGCGGTAATCGGCGTATCAAAGGTATTATCACAAGAGCTGGATCCCGCTGAGCTGTCGCAATACGTAGATGACATGTGGTTGTCGTGGTGGGTCATTCTTGCGCTGTGCGCGTTAAATATCGTGCTGGGCGTCTGGAGGCCACGTTTTTCGGGCCGCAGAAAAACCCGCCAACGCGCCCAGGTTATTGAATCTGAATAACTATTAACATCGTCGCAGATAATAGGGTAGTATACCGCGCCTGATAGATACCCAGTCTGTGTCGTCAGACCAAGACAATAAGTACAAAAACCTCTGGCTGAGTGGCAGAGTGGTTATGCAGCGGCCTGCAAAGCCGTGGACGCCGGTTCGATTCCGACCTCAGCCTCCAACTCTTTTCGTGTCGGCCCGGGTGGTGGAATTGGTAGACACAAGGGACTTAAAATCCCTCGGCTTAACGGCCGTGCCGGTTCGATTCCGGCTCCGGGCACCATCAGCATTCCTGTTTTTCTCAAATCGCTTGTCCGGCACTTGCCCAGATTGGTGCATATACAGTTCATGGACGCATGCAGCACTTACAAATATTTACGCAATTTTCTGATGATGGTAACAATCTTGCATTCATAAATGCCTATACTATAAAGAAATTACAATTTAATACTCACGGATGAAATGCTGTATGCGCGAAACACAGAATATGGGTGATTGGCGCACCAACATGCATCACTTTAAATATGTATAAAGAAGAAACACTACAGTTCAATCCACTGCCGGAAGGTGTTGGCTCGGCATGGGTTGAAAAATGCCTGAATAACCTCAACGACATGATTATTGTCACCGAGGCTGATCCTACGCCAGGCGCCGGTTACAAAATACTCTGGGCCAACGAGGTTTTTTATAACTTTACCGGCTATACGCCCGCCGAAGTCATCGGTAATACACCACAAATGCTGCACGGCCCGTTAACAGATAAATCTGCTTACGCGCCGATGAGAAAGGCCCTGAAAAACTGGGAAGTCTGTCGCGTTGAAACACTTAATTATAAGAAAGACGGCACGACCTTCTGGAATGAATTTGTTGTTACACCCATTGCTAATGAAGAAGGCAGGTATACACACTGGATATCCGTCCAGCGAGATGTGACCGAACGAAAACGCCTGGAAGGGATGGCCAAGCACAATGAGGAGCGCTACCAGCTGGCCTTCAAGGGTGCCAATGTTGGTCTCTGGGACTGGAACATCATCACTGACGAGGTCTATTACTCCCCGATTTGGAAAAGCATGCTGGGTTATGAAGACCATGAGATTCCGCATTTATTGTCTGAATGGACGCGCTTGATGCACCCCGATGATGTTGAACCATCATTATCCAAGGCAGATGATTTTATTCATCACCGCACAGACAAGTACGAGTTTGAATTCCGGCTACAACATAAGCAGGGGCACTATGTTGATATTCTTTCCCATGCCTTTGCGGTAAAGGATGATTCAGGAAACATTACTCGCCTGGTTGGCACACATGTCGACGTTACCGCGCGTAAACTGGCAGAGAAAAAGCTCAATTATGAGTCTACGCATGACAAGTTAACCGGCCTGGTTAATCGTAGAGAGTTTGAACGCAGGGCGGAAAGGCTACTCAACAGCGCAGTTGCAGAACAGAACGAACATGCGCTGTGCTACATGGATTTGGACCAGTTCAAGGTTGTGAATGATACCTGCGGTCATATCGCTGGCGATGAGTTGCTGGCCCAGTTGAGCGGCCTGTTACAGAAAGTCATCCGCGATCGCGATACGCTAGCGCGCCTGGGCGGTGATGAATTTGGTGTGTTAATGGAGCACTGTTCTATCGAACATGCACACCGCGTAGCATCGGCAATTCAAACAGCTATTCAGGATTACCAGTTTATTTGGGAAGGGCACAGCTTTCGAGTAAGTGTCAGCATAGGCCTCGTTCCTATTACCGGCGCTGATTCAACGTTAACCGATTTATTAAAAGATGCTGATGCAGCATGTTATACGGCAAAAGACTATGGCCGTAACCGGGTGCACGTGTATCGCATAGATGACGAGGCGTTATCTCAGCGTCATGGTGAAATGCAATGGGTAAACCAGATTCAGCGCGCGCTGGTAGAAAATCGTTTCAGCCTGTATGCACAATCGATTCAGTCACTGGAACAAAACAGCGCCGGCCATTATGAATTGCTGGTAAGAATGCTGGATGAAAAAGGCGGTCTGATTCCCCCTGGTGCCTTTTTGCCAGCTGCTGAACGTTACAACGTGATTACTCACCTGGATAGATGGGTGATCGAGAACGCGTTTCAACAACTCACACAGAACCCTGTTTTTCTCGATAGTATCGATTTTGTTTCGATCAACCTTTCAGGCCAGTCGCTAAGTGATGCTACTTTCATGGATTTCGTCGAACAACAGTTCAAGCAACACGATATTATCGGTAGCAAGATTTGCTTTGAAATAACCGAAACCGCAGCCATCTCTAATCTGAATATGGCGGAAAATTTTATACTCAACCTCAAGAAACTCGGCTGTATTTTTGCGCTTGATGATTTTGGCAGCGGCCTGTCGTCATACGGCTATTTGAAACATCTGCCTGTCGACTTCCTGAAGATCGATGGTCTGTTTGTGAAGGACATGCTCCATGACAAGATCGATCGCGCCATGGTCAAATCGATTAACGAAATTGGTCACGTGATGGGCATGAAGACGATTGCAGAGTTTGTAGAGAATGAAGAAATAAAGTCCATGCTTGTTGATATTGGCGTCAACTATGGACAAGGTTATGGAATACACAAACCACAACCATTTGTTGAAGTACTGTCTCAAGATGTCAGCACAAAAAGGGCTTCTGCCTGAAATAAACGTCAGCCGCTATCAGCCTGGCTGCGCATCGAACTCTTCACTAGAACTAAAGCCTTAAAACCTTTCGGACTAGAGCACCTGCCTGATGGCACCAATAAAACGAAAATAGTGATCGTTAGGTCGCCATTCAGTGTGATTGTAATCCGGCTCATCAAACAGGCTTTTGCGAAACCCTTGCGTCATTTCTATCTGCACGCCTTTCTTTAGCTTGCCGCGATTACATATATTCGTTTCACCTTTTCCCTGCCGGGTAGGGCTGGGGTCAGGCTCCGCATGAAAGCCTTCGCTAACAAGTACCTCGATCAATTCAATCTTGAGTTCCTCGTGAAGGCCTCCAAAATACACATGCGGTTTCTTGCCATAAGCCCCGTGCACGGTCAGCACGACATCGACAGTGGAAACTAGCTCCAGCGCTTGTGGTTCATCGAACCGATTGCTGGTGATATGTAAATCATGGCTCAGCGGCTTTAACCCTTCGAAACAATAACAGGCATGTTCATCACCGGCGATGCCACGGGCAATCTGGCTGGTGCCGTGCTCAATACGACCACCATGCGGGGCAACGATTGCAAACCGGGAAGCGGCCGGGCGCGCATGAATACGATAGTCAACTGACTCCTCATGCGCTGACGCAAGTTCTTCAAAGCTATGATAGATATCGGGCATGCTGTTATTATAACGACTTCATAATATGGCTGTAGTTTGTCAATCGCTGCCAATAGTCACCTGTTTAGGACAATTGTTACTCTACTGATATGAAATTTATTTTGTTGAATAAAATAGTAATACCACTTTTCATAGTATTAAGTATAAGTGGCTGCGCATCCAGTTTTGGTCCCTCTGCGTTATCTGATACCCACCCGGCCTATAACCAGGCAATCAACTACTCGATTGAACAGGAAATGTTATTAAACCTGGTAAGGCTGCGCTATCGTGACAGCGCGTCTTTTCTCAGGATTGGCAGCGTTACTGCATCATTATCAATACAGTCTAGCGCCGGTCTGGACAGCACGATTATTTCCGGCGACGGCAATAACGTAATTTCACCCGATGTTGGCATTGCCTATGCTGACGAACCCACGATTTCCTACGTACCATTACAGGGAGAGGACTTCCTCAAAAGTGTACTTACACCGATTTCACTCGAGGCATTACTGGTAATGATTCAGAGTGGCTGGAGCATCGAGCGCGTCTTTGGTTTGTGTATAGAGCGCATGAACGGTCTCAATAACGCACCGACTGCGTCGGGCCCAACACCCAGAACAGCGCCTGATTACGAGCTGTTTATACAGGCGCTATTGTTATTCAAAGAACTACAGAATACAGGCGCCTTTGAAATGGGGCCATTGAGTAATGAGGATGCTAGCCAAAGTGAACTAGTAATGATGTTTAACGAAAAAACACGGGATAGAGATGCCAGGAGTGAACTGCGCAAGCTGTTAGGACACAAAGGCAACGATCGAAAAGTCATTATTTCTTCAAATTTTATTGAACAACAAGAAAATCAGATTACGGTGCGCACCCGATCGATTTACGGTTTATTGTTCTATATGTCCCAGAATTTACAAGTACCCGAGATTCACCAACAGGCTGGTTTGGTAACGATGACTACCGACTTGGATACTAGCCCATTCGACTGGGGCGCTACGCCCGCCGGAAGTGTGTTCCGGATTCAATCGGCCTTGGAAAAACCAATAAATAGCCGACTTGCTGTCCCTTACCGCGGATACTGGTTTTACATCCCCGATGATGACTTGCAATCAAAATCTACTTTTTTATTGTTGATGCAACTGTTTCAGCTGCAGGCGGGCCAGAATGAAACCCGCGGACCGACATTAACAATACCGGTGAGATAGTCTGATCAAATTTGTAAACGACTTGCCAATTCGTATTTAATTTAACTCACTACACTATGTTAACGACAACGAACCACGATCGTGACAGCGCTGGATTGACATATGTTTATCCGGTTTTATCACGCCGCTCTGGCGGCCTCTCCATTGGCATTAACCTGAATATCAACAATGCCTGTAACTGGCGCTGCATCTATTGCCAGGTGCCTGACTTAATCAGAGGGGCGGCACCACAGGTTAACTTTGAACTGTTAAGTAGCGAACTCCGACGTTTTTTGGCCGATGTCATACATGGCGACTTTTACGATCGCGAGGAAGTGCCGGATGAGATGCGCACTATTAAAGACATCGCCATATCTGGAAATGGTGAACCAACCACATCAACTGAATTTAACCTGGTGGTGAATACGATAGAGATGATTCTCAAGGAATACGGCTTACTGGGTGATATCAAATGCGTGCTGATAAGCAATGGCAGCATGGTAGAGCGGACTGTCGTACAAAAAGGCCTGCGCAAGCTGGCAAAAATGAACGGCGAAACGTGGTTTAAGATCGATAGTGCTACACCCGCCGGCATGGCGTTGATAAACAACACTCGCGGAGGCACGGTAAGCACGCTGAATCGCTTAAAGCTAGCGGCGTCTCTATGCCCAACCTGGATCCAGTCCTGTTTTTTTTCCTACAAGGGCAGAAAACCCGCGGCAGCAGAAATTGAAACATACCTGAAATTACTGGAGGCGGTGGAGAAGAAAAATATCCCGATCCGCGGCGTAATGCTCTACGGCGTTGCACGGGAATCTTTTCAACCGGAAGCGAAACATATCAAACCCCTACCAGACAAATGGTTTGAAGACCTGGCGGTAAAAATGAACCGTTTTGGTTTTGATATTCGAATTACTCCCTGATATTCAAATATTCCGATTCGAGTGCTATCAGGCTTGGTTTATCTTGCTAGGCTTGGTTTCAAAACAGAATCAGCTTAACATTAAAGATTAATATAGAAATCAATGCACTAGATATAGATGCACACAACACTGGTAGATTTGCCACTAACAATAATTACCGAAACATGGCGTATCACCCAATAACATAGTTTATAAAAAGCAATCATCATTCACGCTTACCTGCAAATACGTTAGCAACATAGGGAGAAGGGTATGCAACATGAAGACAATCCATTAAAACATCTGTTAATGCGGGACCTGGTGGATGTATTCATCCGCATAGGCCTTGTGGCAATCATTGCCTATCTCTGCGTCAGTATCTTTGCGCCTTTTGCTAATCTGATGTTATGGGGTTTGATTCTCGCGGTTGCCTTATATCCGCTGCACCAGAAACTGGCTAACAAATTTCAAGGTAAGCAAGGAAGAAGTGCGATTATCCTGGTGATGGCAGGTATCCTGCTGCTTGGAGTACCTACCATCATGTTAGGTAGTTCATTTGCCGATCGCATACATACATATTATGACCTTCTACAGAATGAGAATCTTGCTATACCACAGCCGGATACTTCTGTTGTGGAGTGGCCAGTTATCGGCAACAAGGTCTATCAAGCATGGTCAACTGCCGCCAACAATATGCCTGCATTTATGGAAAAACTGCGGCCTCATATACGTGATATCTCCAGTTTTTTACTCTCTCTTGCTAAAGATGCGGCAGGCAGCATTTTCATGTTTATCGGCGCCCTGATTGTGGCCGGCATCATGATGGCCTATGGCCAACCCGGTAGCAACGTGACGTTACGCATCATGAAGCGTATGAGTGGTGCTGAGCAGGGCGTGCGCATGCATGCACTCAGCACGGCAACGATACGTTCCGTTGCAACAGGCGTTATTGGCGTCGCATTCATACAGGCCATTATTCTCGGGCTAGGTTTTATCATCGCCAGCATACCTGCTGCAGGTGTACTGGCACTGGTTGTGTTGGTGATTGGCATACTACAACTACCGGCAATAATCCTGACTTTACCAGTTATTGCTTACCTCTGGATGTTTGCTGATGGTTCAACAATTAGCAATGTCGTGTTTACAATTTATTTTCTTGTAGGCGGCTTTGCTGATGGTGTACTTAAACCGATGCTACTAGGTCGCGATGTCGATGCTCCAATGCCAGTCATTTTACTCGGTGCCCTGGGCGGTATGGTATATAGCGGCCTGATTGGTCTTTTTCTCGGTGCCGTCATCCTGGCTATCGGTTACCAGATATTTATGAATTGGGTAGACCAGGATCAAAACAATGATTCTGAAGACCCAATTTCATCGTCAAGCGCTGTTGTCACTACAGAATAGATTGCAATTGTGAAAAGTTTGCCTGGCAACAAGTGGTGGACATGTCTTACAACATTACTGTTGTCAGCTTTTGTGACGGGCTGCACGGTGTTAGGGCCTGATCACGAAAAACCTGAAGTTGACTGGCTGGAAGACTGGCGGACAGACCTTTACGGTCAACTTGCTAATCCAGAGCAACAGCAGAAAACCGATTTAAGATTCTGGTGGACCGTATTTAATGATCCGATATTAAACGCACTTATCGAAACTGCGCGCAAAGAGAACCCTGGTTTACGCATAGCCGGGTTACGCATATTGGAGAGCAGGGCGGCATTGGGAATAGCTGACAGCACGCTTTACCCACAGATACAACAGGCAACAGGTTCTCTTAATCAACTCGATATCGCACAGAGGGGCGGGAATGCGGCTAACGATAATCTGGGTTATACAGCATATTCGGCCGGGCTAAGTGCCGCATGGGAACTTGATTTCTGGGGCAGATTTCAACGCACAATTGAATCTGCCGACGCAGGCTTCTTCGCATCGATTGCAGCACAACAAGATGTGCAAGTCTTATTAACGGCACAGGTTGTGGATTTGTACTATGCATACCATACGACGCTATTACGAATACAGATTGCACAAAAAAATGCGCAGCGGCAGCAACGTAGCTATGACATAACACGACAATTATTTGAAAGTGGTCAGAGTTCTGAACTTGATTTGCAGCAAGCTAAATCGCAATACCTTGGCACGTTATCGACTATTCCACAATTTGAACTTGCATTAACACAAATCAGTAATGCGCTGTCGGCGTTACTTGGCCGTGCGCCTGGTGATCTCCCGGAACTTGCTGATATGGAGGCGAATCTGCCTCTGCCTGCGCCAGTCATCATCGAGGAAATAGCAACGTCATTACTAATGCGTCGTCCCGATGTCCGTACAGCTGCCTGGCAAATAGCTGCACAGTCTGCGCAAATCGGCATTGCCGAAGCGGATTTTTATCCTGCCGTGTCACTGCTTGGCAGTTTTGGCTGGTCAGGTGATAGTCTTGATAGCAGTCCTTTAGTCAGAACGCTAGCTGTTGGTCCATCAGTACAATGGACAATCTTTGATTGGGGACGCATTGAAAACAATGTGCGCCTTCAGGATGCACGCTTACAACAGACCATTGAGAATTTTCAAAATACCGTGTTACTGGCAGCACAGGAAATAGATAACGCGGCAATAAGTGTAATCAAGACACGGGAACAAGATGAGATTCTGATCGAGTCGTTAAAAGCATCAGAACGCTCACTATCATTATCAATGACGCTATATCGCGAGGGCTATGCCGGTTTCCAGCGCGTTCTGGATGCCCAACGGGCCTTACTAAGCCAGTCTGATCGGCAAGTTGTTAATCTTGGAAATCATATTAATGCCGTCGTGGCATTATATCGATCTATCGGTGGCGGCTGGATTGACACCCCGATTAACGAGCTGATTCCTGCAGGTACACAAGAGACAATGCGCGAACGAACCGACTGGGGCGAATTAATAGATGCACCACTGCCGGGTACCAATACCAATGAATTGATAACGGAAAGTACTGACGATGAGTAACGAAACAGACAAGTCGACAACAGTTGAATCAAATACGGCAAATAACAATACTCAAGAACAGCTGCAACAGACTACAGAAGCCAACGACAAAGATTCGTCCAAGGCAGTCAAAACCGGTAGCAGTATTGTATCAATACTTATCTTGATTAGCCTTGGCTGGTACCTCGTCGCAGATCGTTACACACCTTATACTAACCAGGCACGGGTTGAGGGATATGTGGTAGGTGTGGCACCAAAAGTATCAGGTGTAATAACCAGCGTAAGTGTAAACAATAACCAGGAAGTGCAAGAAGATGCGGTCCTGTTTGAGATTGATCGCTCTCAATATGAGATAGCGTTGGACAAAGCGCAATCCGATCTTGAACAGGCCAGACGTCAGGTTAGCGCTGGCACTGCCGGTGTGGAATCGGCAAGGGCAAAACTACGCGCTGCCGAGGCAAATGAGCTTAAGGCCAAACAGGATTTAAGCCGCTTGCAGCGGCTGCATGATGAAGATCCTGGAACGATTTCAACTCGTCGCCTTGAGATATCTGAAGCAGCTTTACAATCCGCAAGCGCGAGCGTGCGTTCGGCAAAAGCGGAAATTCAGCGTGCTATAGAGCAGAAGGGCGGCGATGACGATGAGAACAACGCCATTCTAAATACAGCCCTGAGTCTAGTTGACAAGGCGAAACTTGATCTGAGTAATACCACAGTACGCGCATCGTCACGCGGCATGATTACTGACTTACGCGCCGATGTAGGTCAATACGCCAACACCGGCAACCCGGTAATGACACTTATCGCCATGCATGATGTCTGGATTAGTGCAGAGTTTACTGAAAACAACCTGGGCCATATGCAGCCGGGGACGAGTGTCGACATTGTTTTTGATGTACTACCTGGCACCATTTTCAAAGGCAATGTGCGCAGTATCGGCTTGGGTATCAGCGATGGACAAGCGCAACCAGCTGGAAGTTTACCAGCGATTCAAAACAACCGTGACTGGTTAAGACAGGCGCAACGTTTCCCTGTCATCATTGATTTTGATATTGATCAGAAAGAGAATCTCTACAAGCAGTTACGAATTGGCGGTCAGGCAGCAGTCATTGCTTATGCTGATGATAGTGGCCTACTGACTCTGCTGGGCAAACTCTATATCCGCCTCATAAGCTGGTTGTCATATGCCTACTAGCTTTTCAAGCTTGCCGATAGGGGCACGTCGCGTGTTCAGGACGAGCCTGATTGTATCATTGGCACTTGTTATTGCTTACGGACTATCCATGCCTTTGCCTTATCTCGCCCCTATCATGGCGATATTCCTGAATGCAAAGCCCGCACCGCCGCCGGGTTTACGTGGCCTGTTGATTATTATAGTTCTGGTTGCCCTGACACTAGGAATAGGCCTGCTGCTTATACCTGTAATTCAAAAATATCCTTTCTCTGCATTACTCATGATTGGACTTGGTTTGTACTGCAGCATGTACCTGACAATCAACATTGGCAAGCAGATGGTTGGTACATTGCTCATCGTTGGTATGACTATGATTCCTGCTGCAGGCACAGTACATGCTGCGTTAGCCCAGCTGGTTATCATTGCACTGGCAGCGAGCATCATCATCAGCGTTATTTGCATGTGGCTGGTTTACCCTTTATTTCCGGAAGACAGTATAAAACCACAAGCGCCAGAAGAGCATAACAAACAGGAAAGTAACTGGGCAGCGCTCAGGGCGACGCTGATTGTTATTCCGCCATTTTTATTGGCACTTAACAATCCGTCGACCTACATGCCGCTTATTATGAAATCAGTCATGCTTGGCCAACAGGGATCTATAGTCAGCACGCGCTCTGCAGGCAGGGAACTGGTTGGCTCAACATTCCTTGCGGGCATCCTGGCAGTACTATTCTGGGCAGCACTGGATTTGCATGAGAGCCTATGGTTTTTCTTCTGCTTAATGCTCTTGTTTTCAATATATATAACTGCAAAACTCTATCGCGTATTTGCAACCCGGTTCCCGCCGTCATTCTGGTTGAACGCAGCGGTGACCATGTTAATTCTGATTGGCCCTGCAGTACAGGATAGCGCTGGCGGTAAAGATGTTTATATTAACTTTTTAATGCGCATCAGCTTTTTTATTGCACTAAGTCTCTATGCCTGGTTTGCTATATCAATACTAGACTTATGGCAAAAAAAGTATTCATATCGAAATAAACGAAAAACTGAGGGTGCTATAGCTACATGTTAAGCAATCTTGTTTATGGGATCGCCACCATGCTGTTATGCCTTTTATTGCAAGGCGTACTGTTGTTAGTCGCATTGCGGTATTACATAAACCGCGGAAAACACACGCATCGCGCACCTACGGTGATTGTCGACATAGTGGATATTAGTGGCGTTATGCTACTTCTTGTAATAGGCAACCTTGCCCAGGTAGCCATCTGGGCAACCCTGTTTGTTTACCTTGATGAATTTGCTGTCTTCAGTGATGCCTTTTATCACTCGATGGTGAATTTTGCGACCCTGGGCTATGGTGACGTTGTAATGTCTGATAAACATAAATTGCTTGGCCCCATGGAAGCCATTAATGGCGTGCTGATGATTGGCGTTTCAACAGCCGCTTTGTTATCTGCATTTCAACATAAACTTAGAACACTTGCTCAACATGGTGGGTGACGCTTTTCAAGTAAAGGGTTATAAGGAAATGACAATGAATACAATAAGCAAAACCGTCAGTTTAACATTGAGCCTTATCCTGTTATATGCCATGGCGTATCCGGTAATGGCAAATGAGACGATATCGAAAGAAGAAAGCACTTCCCGGTTAACCGCTGATCCTGGATTAATAAAGACCGTTACAAACAGCCATAACACGCGATCTATGCGTCCAAATCAGCAAGAAGGCCCGACTGCCGTAGAGTTTTTTATCTTTATTCTGGATATCTCTGCGATTGATGCAGCAAGACAAAATTTTACTGCTAACGTTTTTGTCAGACTAACCTGGAATGATCCACGCCTCGCGCTTGATATTGATGATGGTAGTGTTCGGCGCATGCCAATGGAAAAAATCTGGAATCCGGAAATTATTCTGGCAAACAGGCAGGGTATAGTTGCGCGTGCTCTACCAGAAGTTGCCCAGGTATCAGCAGATGGAACTGTGACTTACCGTCAACGACTGACCGGCATCCTGTCGCAGCCATTAAACCTGGCCAATTTCCCGATGGACAGCCATACGTTCTCTATCCATTTTGCCTCTGCCTCGTATAACTCAGAAGAATTGCTGTTCGTTCCGGGAAATATGAAAGATGACGAATCTGTCATCGGCGGTTCTATGGCCATTGACCTGTCGGTACCAGACTGGCAGATATTGAATCACGAAGCAGTTTCACAGGCTTATGAGCCTATTCCTATTGTCAGTAATGCCGGTTTCGCAATCAACTTTATGGCAAAGAGATATGTTATTTATTTTTATTGGCAAATACTGTTGCCATTAATGGTGGTCGTCGCGATGTCGTGGACCGCTTTCTGGATTCAACATAGTCAACCCGGTGTGCGGGTTGCCGTCTCAACCAGTTCGATACTGACGCTGATTGCGCACCGGTTTATTGTAGCCAGTTTACTCCCGCGATTACCTTATATGACACGGATAGATTATTTTTCGGTCGGTAGCACCTTGCTGGTATTTATTGCATTAATTCTGGTCGTTACGGCAACGTATCTTCATGCTAATAACAGGGAAGTATTGGCCAACAATATTGACCGGTTGGCACGCATTAGTTTTCCACTGGTATTTATATTGTTGTTCGCCTGGTTCATCTTAGGGGCTTGAAGCTTTATATAAATATGTTTGGGTGCTATATCTAGTTAAAGATATTTCTTATTTTATCCTGCAGCGCATCCGAGCTGGATTTTTTCGGCTCTGAAGTTTGCTTTTGCTTGTCTGCTTTTTTAGATGGTTCAACCGATTCACCCATTGCTGTTAAACACGGGTTGTCGTCCGAGGTGGCGCGGTCGAACAAACCTTGGGCAAGTATAGAAAGGCCGCCTGTCATAACAGCAGCGCCTACCGATGCTGCGGTCTTTAATGCTTCCTTGGTACTTGGTCCTGCCTTGGGATTTGCCAGCGTACCCCTGATGGCAACCAGTTCAGCCAATTGGCCAACGCTTAGGCCTAGCCCTTTACGCGCCTCCGGGTCAATGCCGATCTCGAGTTCTTCCGTCTTAAAATTAATCATCCCGGAACCAACAAGATTCATAGCCTTGGTCTGCATGGCAATGCCTTTATCTAAAGTGGCGACACCATCTTCAATATTCGCATTGATTACGCCACACTCAAGTATCGTTTCATTTTTCATCATAGAGCCGTAAACGTTGTTGAACGTCATTAATAACAGGCTTCGATTTTCTTCATCTGATTTACTACTCTTTATCTTGCCGGGACCAATTTTTGTCAAAAACTTGCCATTGAGTCCAGCCATGATTTCTGCAACGCTGGCACCACTGCCGGTTACATCGATTTCAACATCGGTTTTTGCGCCTTCAATTTTGCCTTTATTATTTGGCATTTTTGACAGTTCAAGTCCTTTTAAATCAAGCCTGGTTTTCAGTTTGCCAGACTTACCGCTGCTTGCATCTAATCCTAGTGTCAGCATTGCTGCCGTGCCTAGTGCGCCAAACTCCAGTGGTTTTATATTGAGGTTGCCATTGTTCAACGTTAAAGAAAGTGTGACGTTTTCCAGGGGAAGTGATGGATGCTGTATCTTGCCGGCCTTAATACTGGCATTTACATCTGCTTTTTTGAGCAGATCGAAAGGTAATGGCTCTGCTGAAAACACTTTTGATTTTTCTTCGGTGGACTTTTTCTCTTCTTCTTCTGAAATAAACGGCGTAAGGTCAACGACGTTTGATGTTGTATTAAGCGTCAGGGCAGGGCGCTTACCTGAAAGATTGATAGATGCTTCACCGGCCAGGTCAGTTTTATCAAGTCCTAGCTTAAATCCTGATAATTTATAACCACCTTCAATATCAGTAGCTGTGCCGTTTAGCGTGAAAGGCCCCATATCAGGCAGCTGAGCGCGAGCCAGTTTATTTAAATCCGAGAGTTTGCCAACAGACGCATCAAAATCTAGCTTGATGCCCGAGAGTGTGTTGATATCGCTAATTTCAACATCTGCGTTCAACGACAGTTTATCAATCGTGGCTGTTAGAGATTTTAAGAAAACGCCTTCATCCTTGTCAGTAATACTCGCTTTGAACTCAACAGGCCCTACATCGGGTAGTTCTTGCTTAATAATCACGCCAACGTCCTGCAGATTGTCGACATTCATAGCAATGTTAATATCCAGTCCTTGCAGCTGTTGTATGTCGGCAATCTTGCCAGCCACTTTCGCCTCGATTTTGCCAATGTTACTGCTGAC
>JAAUYK010066448.1_pt1 | contig 30037 bp, 21 predicted proteins | sample 7278021 | NCBI WGS metagenome assembly JAAUYK01 (sample SAMN14350223, study PRJNA611818) | marine sediment metagenome | isolation source: surface marine sediment (1.8m) | place: French Polynesia: Moorea | collected 2018-08
CCCACCGGATCGATGCGCATGGTGGACAGGGCATCGATCTGTTCGGAAATACGCTGGATACCGATCTCTGCGGTCATAGCCGAACCGGCCCGCGCAGTAATCATAATGGCGGTTAGAACCGGTCCCAATTCTCTGATCAATGAAAGCGCCACCGCCGTGCCCAGCACACCCACCGAACCGAATTTAATCAGCACAAAGTAAAGCTGCAGGCCCAGGACCATACCGGTAAAGAAGCCCACCAGCATACAGATCTGGGCGGACTTGGCCCCGATGAAGTATATCTGCTGGACAATAGCGGAAAACTGCTTGGGGTTAAAGATCAGGATAAAGGCGCGGGCAAAAAAGATGGCGATAGCCCCCAAATTGCCGTTGATACGCATGGCGCGGGCGCCAAATGGATGAAAAAGCCAGGTGAATGGGTTGCCGGGTTTTGGCAGAGCCATCTCTTCGGACGGATTTTGATCACTTGAATTTTCTGCAGCCATATGATTGGTTCCCCCCTAAACCGAAAGAAATGATCCGATAGCCAGAACGCTATTCAGGGTTTGTAGCTTCCACCATTAATTCAAATGGTTTAAGTATTCTGACCTTTTTACCATAAAATTAAACCAGTGCAAGGATAAAATGCATTGGACAAATATTAAATCCAGCATCGCTAATAAGTTTACTTACCGCTGATTTTGAACAAAACCGCTTAAAGATAACCCAAAATAACTTAAATTCGTCATTGGCGGCGAAATGCTAAAAAATTCTATCACCAGTGGCAGCCCACCTTAAATGTCCCTGCACGCCTTAACACATCAAAAAGACAACTTGCACATGCCGAATACCATGGAGAGATAATTGACAACGCGTCAGGAATAGTTATCAATTGATTCATGTGGTTCATCAAATAATCTGGGCCCATGATCGGCTTTGAATCGCTTTTTGAGCATCCAACTGTATCCAAGACACTCTTAAGACTGTTCAGTATTCAAATGTGAGACCATCATGATCATCGAAGAAAGCATTGATATCAAAGCGCCGCTGCCGGTGGTCTGGCGCGTTTTTTCGACCATGGAAGATTGGAAAAGCTGGAATAACGTCATCGAAAATTGCAGTATCATCTCCGGCGACAGCATGGCCGAAAATACGTGTTTCACCTTCCAAATGCGGCCTTATTACCTACCGATCAAGGTCATGCCAACCATAACCAAATGCGACCCCGGCAAAGAAGTCATCTGGGAAGGACGCCGCTTTGGCGTTCAGGCCGTGCACAGCTTCATCTTTGAAGAAAAAGAGGGTGCTGTGCGCTTGACCAGCAGTGAGTCCTTTCGGGGTCCGTTGCTGTGGCTCAGCAAGCTCATCTTTATCCCCAAACGCCTCCATCGCCTCACCCAACAATTAATGCTCGCCATCAAGAACCAGGCAGAGTCCTGCGGGCATGAACCCCGATCATAGTGAGCCCGGGTCCCTTTGTAGCTCTAAATTTAACTAATCAGAAATCTCGCGTGACACGATTCATGTATCGAATTCCTTAGTATCTAACGTGATGGTTGTGCACTAAATTTAGGATAAATATATGGCGTTTAGGGGTAAATGATTATCCATGCTCAACTTAGTGACCTAATTGAAGGACCAACCATTCAGAATTGCCTGACAGATGTATCAGTACGAAATAATTGATTTTATTCATTAGCGTCTATATTTAAAAAATGCCATAACGCAAATTGGAACCGCAAGGCCCAAATCACATCGGGGGATGGAATTGTATCTAAACCAAGTTCAATCAGGATCATGTCAATCAAAGGCACCATCATAAAAAGAAGATAATTCTTGCATCCAGCAGTAAAAAAAAGTATCCGTTTTAGACGGGGATCTGTGGGAAAATCCTGACGTTTACTTCTAATTGGCTTAAGACGCGAAGCACTGCAAATCCCTATTGCCGTACTTCGATACTTATAAAAGGTAAATTCCAAACAAAATTTATGCTCTTTTTAATGTTTAACCGTGCCGAGAGCACGCCCGCCAGATAACTAAGATGTATCAAATTTTTGCCGTCAGTCTAAACTTGACGATTGACACTTGGGGCTTATTTTACCCTATGTTTCAAATTTAAAATCAAGTACTTGTCTTTAACATTTCTTAAACAAACACCCGCTAAGAAAAAGGTTAGCCCCATTACCGAGCCGTCAGAGAGGACATGCTCATGAAGGTTGGAATTGTTGGTTGTGGTTTTGTCGGCAGCTCAGGGGCCTTTGCCATAGCGCTTGAAGGCAAAGCCAACGAGTTGATAATGGTCGATCTGAACGCTGACCTTGCCAAAGCCCATGCCGAAGATATCCTGCACGCCACACCTTTCAGCGAACCGATTCGGGTGGCAGGGGGCGATTACACCAGCTTAAAAAATGCCGAGCTGGTGGTGCTGGCCTGCGGGGTTGCTCAAAAACCAGGGGAAACGCGCTTGCAGCTGTTGCAGCGCAACGTAAAGGTCTTTCGGGATGTGGTTCCCCGGGTTCTCGAATATTCACCGGAGACGATCTTGCTGATTGTCTCCAACCCGGTGGATATCATGACCCAGGTGGTGAGCCACATTTCCGGCCTCCCGGCCCAACGCGTTATCGGTTCCGGCACCATTTTAGACACGGCCCGTTTCCGGACCTTGCTGGCTGAACATCTTGGAGTCTCGCCGCATTCGGTCCACGCTTATGTACTGGGTGAGCACGGTGATTCCGAAGTGCTGGCCTGGTCCAGTGGTAAAGTCGGCGGGGTGCCGGTTGAGGAATTTGCAGCTCAAATCAACCGGCCGATAACACAGGAAATTAAATCTAGAATAGACGATGGTGTGCGTAACGCCGCCTATCGAATCATCGAGGGTAAAGGCGCCACCTACTACGGCATCGGCGCCGGCATCGCTAGAATTGCCAGAGCCATCGAAGACGATGAAGGTGCCGTAATGACCCTTTCAAACGTCGACGGTTTCGGGGGTGTCAGCCTTTCTCTACCCCGGGTGCTGAAAGCCAACGGGATTGAAACCACCATTCAGCCAGTGCTTTCAAACGAGGAAACAGAAGCCCTTGAAAAAAGCGCTGAGATACTTAAAAAAGCCGCCGCCGAACTTAGTTTCTGATAGCTCAAAGCAAAAAAATGACGTTGTTTCAGAAGTCGTATTGAAGAAAAGCATGCAGAAAGTTGAAGCGCATCCCGAAAACGCTGATCAATGTTGCTTTAAATTAAAGGCAACGCCCGTAAGATCACTTTATTGTTGAGTAAAAGAGATCAGAGGTTATGATGAAAAGTATTGTATACAAATTTGAGTATTTCATCGTTCTGGCCCTGCTTTTGATGATGATGATCGCCTTATTGGCTTCAACTATCGAACTTGCGGTCATCCTGGTTCAACAGCTTATAGAGCCCCCAAGGTTTCTCTTGGACGTAAAGGAGATGCTGACGGTATTCGCCTTTTTTCTCATGGTCTTGATTGGTCTGGAGTTAGTTGAAAGCATCAAAATGTACTTAGAAAAAGATGTTATTCATGTTGAGGTGGTTGTTCTGGTTGCCATAATTGCGGTAGCGAGAAAGATCATCGTTATTGACTATTACTCAATATCATATGAGATACTGCTCGGTATCGCCGCACTAATGATTGCGCTTTGCGTAGGTTATTTCCTATTGAAACGAGCTGCAGCGCCTTCAAGGTCCGAGAAATTTGGCGAAGATACCAGACGTAATAATGCTTAGGTAAACAACCAAGTTCCTCTGCTGATTCACAATTATAGGCTAAAAAATTTGAAACTGCCGCACAGCCGAAATTTATCTTTAGGGGAGAACAGGGGATCCTGATGAAGCGAAAATGGAAAATGGGAACCATCTTCGTATTATGCTGCCTAAGTTTTGCGATCCTGCACGCGGCGGTAGCACTGGCAGCGGAGCCGGTATCTTCTGCCGCCAATGAGTTTCCCCGCAGCCTGGAAAGTTACAATGATGATAGCCTGGGAAGCATCGGGGCCATTTTGAAAAATCGTGTCCAGCAAGAACCATTCAATTTAGTGGCCACCCTGATTTTTTTTCTGGCCATCGTTCACTCTTTCATGACCGGTCGCTTCATGGCCATAGCCCACAAATGGGAAAATGTACATCAAGAAAAAATCAAAAGCGGCGACGCGGATCAAGACTCAGTCGACCACAGGGCTGAATTGTTTCATTTTCTGGGTGAAGTTGAGGCCGTTTTCGGCATCTGGGCCATTGCGCTGGTGATCGCCATCGTTGGTTTCTTCGATTGGAAGACCATGGTCAACTACATCAGCTACAAGGTAAATTACACCGAGCCGCTGTTTGTGGTGGTCATCATGGCTCTGGCCGCCACCCGCCCAATTTTGCGATTGTCCGAAACCTTTATCCGCAAATTGGCCGGCTTGCTTGGCGGCAGCCTGACGGCCCAATGGCTAACCGTCCTGACGATCGGGCCGCTGTTGGGGTCGTTTATCACCGAGCCGGCAGCCATGACCATATCCGCCCTGGTGCTGGCCAGGATTTTTTACGAGCTTGAGCCAAGCCAACAATTTAAATATGCCACCTTGGGTTTGTTATTTGTCAACATCTCGGTGGGCGGCACCCTGACCCACTTTGCGGCCCCGCCGGTCCTGATGGTGGCCACCCCCTGGAAATGGACCACTGGATATATGCTGACCCATTTCGGTTGGAAAGCCGAAATGGGCATCCTGCTTTCCAATGCCATATATTTTCTGGTGTTTCGCAGGGAACTGGCGCGCCTTGAGGAAAAATCCATGCTGGCTCGTCTTAAAGATGAAATTCAGCAAAAATATTTGATCCGTATGGATATGGATGCCCGATTCGAGGAATTCGCTTCTTCCGTTGATGTCGAACAGGGAACGATGAACGCGGTTGATAAAAAAATAAACAAACTTGCCGACGAAGTCAGACAGCGGATGGAGAAAAACTACATCCCGCAGCTGGTATCTAAAGGCATGGATGAGAACCTGGTGCGACAGGCCTTTCGTGAGAGATTTGAAAAAATCAAACTGCGGGCCATGCGGCGGGGATTGCCGGCCCTCTTACCGGAAGGTCAGCGTGGATTTTTTCAAGATCCGGACTGGGACCAGCGCGATGATCCGGTACCGGTCTGGATAACGATCGTGCACGTCTTTTTTATGGCCTGGACGATTCTAAATGCACACCATCCAGAGCTATTTATCCCTGGTTTGCTGTTTTTCCTGGGATTTGCCCAGGTCACCCACCCCTTCCAGAATCGGGTGGATCTGAAACCCGCCCTACTAGTGGGATTTTTTTTAGGCGGCCTGGTGATCCACGGTGGGGTGCAAGGCTGGTGGATTGCACCCATTTTAGGTAATTTATCTGAGGTCCCGCTCATGTTGGGTGCCACGATTTTGACGGCTTTTAATGATAATGCCGCCATTACCTTTTTGAGCACCCTGGTACCCAATTTTTCCGATAGTCTCAAATACACCGTGGTAGCCGGCGCGGTGGCCGGCGGCGGTTTGACCATCATTGCCAATGCCCCCAACCCGGCCGGCGTTTCCATTCTGAAGAAATATTTTAACAATGAGGTCTCACCGGCCGGCATCCTGGCCGGTGCGTTGGTGCCCACTGCTATCGTGTGGTTTATTTTCTTTATATTTCGTTGAGGGGTTAAAGCCCAGCACTAACAGCTACTGCAAAAAAAAGAGAAAAAGATGCAACCACTCAAAAAGTCAAAACATTTCAAAGGACCCGATGGGCCGGTAGTTCTGGCGATATTAGACGGCGTCGGCATTGGCACCTGTGCCGAAGGCGATGTTGTCAACCGCGCCAACACACCCACGCTGGATTGGCTGGCTGAAAATGCCCTGTCTGCCAAACTCAAGGCCCATGGTACGGCGGTCGGCATGCCCTCGGATGCGGATATGGGCAACAGTGAGATCGGCCATAACGCCATTGGCTGCGGACGCGTTTTCGCCCAGGGCGCCCGCTTGGTAAATGAGGCTATAGAGAACCGTGGGCTGTTTGAGGAGGGTGCGGTCTGGAATGAACTCATTGAAAACGTGGTGCAGCATGATTCCAGGCTGCATTTTATCGGTCTTTTTTCTGACGGCAACGTGCACAGTCACATCGATCACCTGGAAGCCATGCTCACAGAGGCCAATAACCAGAGCGTTAAAAAAGCCGCTGTTCATATCCTGCTCGATGGGCGCGATGTACCGCCGACATCTGCTCTGGAGTATGTCGATCGGCTCGAAGCTTTTTTAACCGAGCTGGCAAAGAACAGCGACATCGAATATGCGATCGCATCAGGTGGTGGACGCATGCAAATCACCATGGACCGCTACCAGGCCAATTGGGGCATGGTCGAACGCGGCTGGAAAACCCATGTCCTGGGTGAGGGCCGCACATTTAGCTCTGCCCGTGAAGCCATCGAGGCATTGCGCAGCGAAAACCCGGATGTCATCGATCAGGATCTGCCGCCATTTGTGATTGCCCGCAACAATGCACCACTGGGGCCTATTGCGGAAAATGATAGCGTTATTTTTTTTAATTTCCGGGGTGACCGGGCCATCGAGATCAGCATGGCTTTTGAAGACGATGACTTTGACAAATTTTCCCGGGGACCCAAACTCAATGTCAAATATGCCGGCATGATGCAATATGATGGTGATGCGCTCATACCCAAAAAATACCTTGTCAATCCACCCGGTATCGATCGTACGGTTGGCGAATATCTTGCCAGAGCGGGTGTCAAACAGCTGGCCATCAGTGAAACCCAGAAATTCGGCCATGTGACCTATTTTTTTAACGGCAACCGTTCCGGCAAGTTTGACGACTCAATGGAGGAGTACATCGAGGTGCCATCCGACATCGTTCCCTTTGAGCAAAGGCCCTGGATGAAAGCAGCCGAGATCACCGATAAAGTCGCCGAGGCTATTTTGGACAACAACTACCGTTTTATCCGACTCAACTATGCCAACGGCGATATGGTCGGTCATACCGGTATTCCCCAGGCTGTTGAGATCGCAGTTGAGACCGTCGACTTGTGCCTGGCCCGGCTCGTCAGGGCGGTAAAAAAAGCCAATGGCATTTTAGTGGTCTCAGCAGACCACGGAAATTCAGATGATATGTATGAATGCGATTATGAAACCGGCGAAGTCATCTATGATGAAAAGACCGGAAAGCCCAAGCCGCGCACGGCGCATTCGCTCAATCCGGTGTTTGCTTACGTGTATGCGCCTGACGGCAATATCAAAATGGCGCTATCGAAACACAAAGATCTGGGCATCAGCAGCCTGGCGGCTACCTGTCTGACGCTTTTGGGTTTTAAACCGCCGGAGGACTACACACCCAGTATTCTTGACATTTCAACATAACCCTCAAAACGTCTAATGTTGACAGCAGGGAGGTGACGTATGGCAACAACAATCGGCCTAATGGGCTTTGGCAGAATCGGAAGAAATCTCTTTCGGATTCTTTACCAGAGCGAAGACATTAAAATCGCCGCCATCAGCGATATAGCCGATCATAAGGCTCTGGAATACCTCTTGCGTTTCGATACGATTCTGGGGCCCTTCCCCGATGAGGTCAGTATCAAGGACAATAATCTGTATGTGGTCGGCCGTCAGATCCCCATGCTTTCTGAAGCAGAGCCTGGCGATGTGCCCTGGGGAGATCTGGGTGTGGATGTGGTCATTGAGGCCACCGCCCAGTATCGCACCCGGGAGGACTTTGAAAAGCACCTGAAGCAGGGCGCCAAACGTGTGATTCTGTGCGTGCCCCAGAAAACACCACCGGATATTACCGTAGTGATGGGGGTCAACGATGATCAGCTGAAAGCAGAACACAAAATTGTTTCCAATGGGTCCTGTACGGCCCATTGCGCCGCACCGGTGCTTAAGATCCTTAATGATGCCTTTGGCATTCAGCGCGCTTTTCTGAGTACGGTTCATGCCTATACCAATCAACAACGTCTGGCGGATGTGCCTTCCGAAGATAAACGCCGCGGGCGCGCGGCGGCCGAAAATATCATTCCCCAGGAAACCAATGCCGCCCAGGTGGTTACCGAGCTGATACCGGCTATGGCCGGACGATTAACCGGTGCCTCGATGAACGTTCCGGTCCCCAACGGATCGGTTGTGGACCTGGTGTGCTGGCACGAGAAAAAGGTCACGGAGGTGGCGATAAACGAGGTCATTCGAACCGCGGCCGCATCGGACAAATGGCGGGGAATTTTGAACTATGAAGATGATCCGATTGTCTCCAGTGATATTATTCGCAGCACCTACTCCAGCACTTTTGATTCCATGGCCACCATGGTCCAGAAAGAAAATGTTTCTAAAACCCTGGCCTGGTATGATAACGGCTTTGGGTATGCCCATCGAGTGATTGATTTAATTAAAAAATTTGTAGAAATAGACAAGGAGGCCGCATAATGACGATTCAAGTTGGCATAAACGGTTTCGGCCGTATCGGCCGAAGTGTATTTCGAATCATCAGTGATCGCGATGACATGGAAGTCGTGGCGATCAATGACCTGTTTGACAACGAACAGCTGGCGTACCTCCTCAAATATGACACCGTCATGGGCATTTTTGATAAGGCGGTTAGTGCGGAAGCAGACGCCATGACCGTTGATAATCAGCGCGTGGCGATGACTGAGCATCGCGATCCGGCCAATATTCCCTGGAAGGATTTAGGTGCCCAATTTGTGATTGAATCCACCGGTGTGTTCCGCCATCGCGAACCACTCGAAAAACATATGGCCGCCGGGGCGCAGAAGGTGATTTTAACGGTGCCCGCAAAGGAAGAAATAGACGCCACCATCGTGCTCGGTGTCAACGATGATGAACTCAAACCGGAGCATCGCATTGTATCCAACGCTTCCTGCACCACCAATTGTCTGGCCCCCATCGCTAAAATCCTGGATGAGACGTTTGGCATTGAAGAAGGCTACATCACCACGGTGCACGCCTACACCAATGACCAGCGCTTGGCGGATGTCCCTCATAAGGATTTTCGCCGCAGCCGGGCGGCCGGTGAAAATATCATCCCGACAACCACCGGTGCAGCCGTCGCGGTCGGCAAGGTACTGCCGCAACTGAAAGGCAAACTGGATGGATTGGCCATGCGTGTTCCGGTGCCGGACGGCTCGATTGTGGATCTGGCCGTCAGACTGGGCAAAAAAGCGTCGCGCGATGAAATAAATACCGCCGTTCGCGAAGCCGCAGCCGGCCCCATGAAGGCCGTCGTCGAATACAGTGAGGCACCTTTGGTCTCCAGCGATATCATCGGCAACACCCATTCAAGCATCTTTGATGCCCTCTCGACCAGCTCCGAGGAAGACGGCTATGCCCGCATTGTTTCCTGGTACGACAATGAGTGGGGCTATTCGAATCGTGTGGTGGATCTGATCGGCATGCTGGCAACGTTCTCATAAAACTGTCTTCGTGCTTCTTTGTGTTCTTCGTGGTGATGAAAAAAGCGATGTTTTTACCACAAAGCGCACGAAGGACACGAAGCGCAATACTAAAAATTTTTTATTTAATATTTGGTGTATCTTCTGGTTTCTTTGTGCTTCTTTGCGGTGAATTTTATTCAAACAAACGCGGGAGATGGAGATGGACAAGTTGACCATTGAGGATTTGGATCTTAGGGGCAAACGTGTTTTGATGCGGGTGGATTTCAATGTCCCCTTGGAAGACACTCGGGTGGCCAACGATAAACGCATTCGGGCCGCCCTACCCTCGATTAAATACATTACCAATAACGGCGGCAAACTGATTTTAATGTCTCATCTGGGCAGACCCAAGGGCCAGCGTGTGCCGGAGATGTCGTTGCAGCCTTGCGAAACGGTTCTGAATGCCCTGCTAGGCAGAAAAACAAAATTTGTCGATGACTGTATCGGTCCCGAGGTCCAAGACGCGGTTGAGGCCCTCAACGAGGGCGATATCCTTTTGCTCGAAAACCTCCGCTACTATAAACAAGAGACAGATAGCGATGCGGATTTTGCCGCCCAGTTGGCCAAGCTTGGCGATGTTTATGTCAATGATGCCTTTGGCACCGCCCACAGGGCCCATGCATCCACTGAAGGCGTCACCCATCATATCGATCAATGCGCGGCCGGTTATTTATTGATGAAGGAACTCGATTATCTAAGCCGCGTCCTGGAAAATCCGGACAAACCCTTTGTTGCTATTTTGGGCGGCGCCAAGATATCGGGTAAAATCGATATTATCTCCAATCTGCTGCCACGGGTGGACCATATCATTATCGGCGGCGGGATGACCTACACCTTCTTTAAAGCCCAGGAAAAAGAAATCGGCAAATCACTGCTGGAGGAAGATAAAATTGAGCTGGCAAAGGAGCTGCTGGCCCAGGGCGGCGATAAGCTCATTCTGCCGGTTGACTGCCGGGTTTCGGATACGTTTGATTTTGATAAACGCCAGGTCGGCCCCCTGAAGGAGGTTGCCGCAGATGCTATTCCCGCCGATACTTACAGTTTGGATATAGGCCCGCAGTCAATCGAAAAATTTCGCGACATTATCAGTGCTGCCAAAACCATAGTCTGGAACGGCCCCATGGGGGTTTTTGAAATTGAAGATACTGCCAAAGGCACATTTGCCATCGCCCATGCCCTGGCAGAGGCCACCGCCAGCGGCGCCACTACGGTCATCGGCGGCGGCGATTCTGCTGCAGCCATCGATCTGGCCGGTGTGGCCGACAAGGTCTCCCATGTGTCAACCGGCGGCGGCGCGTCACTGGAATTCATGGAAGGTAAGGTTTTGCCGGGCGTGGCAGCACTCTCGGATCGGTAGTTTTCATTGGAAATGGCCCTTTTTCCGATGAGTCCGCCTCAGGCGGATTCCCGCGGGATTTGATTCCTCGACGTACTCTGAGTACGCCTCGAAATAAATCCCTTGTGCGGACTAGCTCATCAAAAAAATTACTCATTTCTCAATAAAACTAAGTTAACCTATTATCTCGTAATTTTAGCTTTAGGAGGCAATATGGAGGATGCAAAGCATTACACCGAATTAGGCTTGGTAAACACGAAAGACATGTTCAAAAAGGCCATGGAAGGCCGTTATGCCATCCCAGCCTATAACTTTAACAATATGGAGCAATTGCAGGGCATCATCATCGGGTGCGCGGAATCCAAATCGCCGGTGATTTTACAGGTGTCCGGCAGCGCCCGCAAGTATGCCGATGCCACCTTTTTGCCGTACATGGCCACCGGGGCGGTCCAGATGGCCAAAGCGCTGGGCGCGCAAATCCCCATCGCCCTGCATCTGGATCATGGCAACTCCTTTGAATTGGCCAAAGCGTGCATTGATACCGGCTTTTCTTCGGTGATGCTCGACGGCTCGCATCACCCTTTTGATGAAAACGCAGCGCTCACCCGACAGGTGGTTGAGTATGCCCATGAGCGCGATATTACCGTGGAAGGCGAGCTGGGGGTACTCGCCGGGGTGGAAGATGAAGTCTCACATGAAGTTTCACATTATACCAAACCGGAAGAGGTCGAAGAATTCGTAGAAAAAACCGGCGTTGACAGCCTGGCGATTTCCATCGGCACATCCCATGGTGCGCACAAGTTTAAAGTCAAACCAGGAGAAGAAGTGCCACCGCTTCGATTTGATATTCTGGAAGAGATCGAAAAACGGGTCCCGGGTTTTCCGATTGTGTTGCATGGGGCCTCATCCGTGGAACCCGAATATGTGAAGATGATTAACAGGTTCGGCGGTAAAATGGAAGACGCTGTCGGCATTCCCGAAGAGCAGTTGCGAAAAGCGGCCGGCTCTGCGGTCTGCAAAATTAATATCGACAGTGACGGTCGACTGGCCATGACCGCGGCCATCCGCAAGGTGTTTGCCGAAAATCCGGCTGAGTTCGATCCCCGCAAATACCTGGGACCGGCAAGGGACGCGCTGATTAAAATGATCAAATATAAGAATGAAAATGTGCTGGGTAGCGCAAACAAAGCATGAAACTGGACTAAAACGGTGTGCTTTGCCCGCTGGCGGTGTTATAAACCGGTCCTAAATGCTCGCGTACTATTGTGTACGCTCCGCTTTTGAACCGGCTCAAGCCTTGCCATCAAACAAAGCACGCCGTTTTAGAATCAGTTTCAAAATTATTTCAAAAGATATTCGATAAAGAATGTTCAGTAGAAAGCAGAAAGGAGGGGCTGATGGTGATTGCAAAGACTGGAGACCATGTCAACAATGTCGGTTTTATTTCAACGCGCATTGCCGGTACCGATGGTGTGTCGCTGGAGCTTGAAAAATGGGCAGACGTATTTAAAAAGTTTGGCTGGACAAGCTATTATTTTGCCGGTGAGTTGGACCGGCCGCCGGAGCGATCCTATCTGGTTGAAGAAGCCCATTTTACCCATCCGGAAATAAGGAAAATTCATGACAACTCTTTTGGCGTCACTGTCAGGGACCGCGCGCTCTCCAAAAGAATCTATCAACTGGCCATCCATATCAAAGACCACCTGTATGAATTTGTCAAAAAATTCGACATCGATCTGATTATTCCTCAAAACGCCCTGACCATTCCAATGAATATTCCCCTGGGAATTGCGATAACGGAATATATTGCTGAGACCAGCATCCCCACCATCGCGCATCATCATGATTTTTATTGGGAACGGGACCGTTTTATGGTCAATTCCGTCTCGGATTATTTAAGAATGGCATTTCCGCCGGTGCTGCCCTCCATCGAGCATGTGGTCATCAATTCGGTTGCCGACTCGCAGCTGAGTTTACGCACCGGCATTTCAGCTCATGTGGTCCATAATGTGATGGATTTTGACAATCCACCGCCACCGCCGGATGAGTATACATTTGATGTCCGGCAGGCTTTGGGTATTGAGGACGATGAGCTCTTGATTCTGCAGCCCACCCGGGTGGTTCAGCGCAAAGGAATCGAGCACGCCATTGAATTGGTACATAGACTGGGCCGCAAGGCCAAACTGGTGATCTCGCATGCCTCCGGAGATGAGGGCTGGGACTATGAGAACCGGCTGAAAGATTACTCCAAGCTAATGAACGTCAACACGATATTCGTGGACGACATCATCAATGAGGAAAGAGGGACCACACCGGACGGCCGCAAAATTTACACCCTGGAGGACATCTACCCCTATGCGGATCTGGTCACTTATCCTTCGACGTTTGAGGGTTTTGGTAACGCCTTTTTGGAAACGCTGTATTTTAAAAAACCCATTGTGGTCAACACATATTCAATTTATCTCAAAGATATCAAACCCAAGGGGTTTAAGGTGATTGAAATTGACGGATATGTGACCGATAAAGCCGTTGAGCAGACCAAGGCGGTTCTCGATAATCCGCAACTTCGCCAGGAAATGGTCGATCATGACTATGAGCTGGCCAAAAAGTATTTTTCCTACTCGGTCCTTTATCAGGGACTCAGAAATTATATGATCGATCATGGTTGGCTGGCGCCGGATACATGCTAATTTTGCATGAAAATTTATGTCGTATAGAGGTGAACGCATGGAAAAAGTAAAACGTCTACTGAACCAGATATACGGGGAACAGACCGGTAAGCTGGCTCTGGAGCAAATTACGCCCATCATTGAAAAGTATGCCGTTCAAAACCGCCGAAAGGATAGCTATTTTTCCCAGGAAGATGTGGTTCTGATCACTTACGGCGACTCTCTTAAAAAGGAGGGAGAAGCTCCTCTGGCCACGTTGCATGCATTTGCGAATCAATACTTGAAGGGCGCCATTTCCAATATTCATTTTTTGCCTTTTTTTCCCTACTCTTCCGATGACGGCTTTTCGGTTATGGACTTTTTTAAAATCGACCCCGAACTGGGTACCTGGCAGGAGGTGGCAGCCATCGGTCAGGATTTTGAGCTGATGTTTGATTACGTGGTCAACCACTTCTCCTCAAAAGGGCAGTGGTTTCAAAACTACCTGGAAGGCCAAAACGGATTTGAAGAATTTGCCATTGAAATGGATCCCACCATCGATCTAACCATGGTTACCCGGCCGCGATCTTTGCCGCTTTTATCAGAGTATAAAAAGAAAGATGGTAAAACGGTACATTTATGGACCACATTCAGTGCCGACCAAATCGATATTAATTTCAGGAGCCTGGATGTTCTTGAAAAAATGATCGATGTGTTGTTGTTTTATGCCGATCAAGGCGCCACTATCTTAAGGCTCGATGCCATTGCGTATCTATGGAAGGAAATCGGCACCAACTGCATTCACCTGTCTCAAACCCATGATATGGTCAAGTTGTTTCGGGCGGTTTTAGACCTGGTGGCGCCGGATGTGATCATTTTAACCGAAACCAACGTCCCGCATGATGAAAATATCAGCTACTTTGGTGACGGCCGCGATGAAGCCCAGATGGTCTATAATTTTACGCTGCCGCCGCTGCTTTTTCATACCTTCGTCAGCGAAGATGCCACCATCCTTTCTGAGTGGGCCAAAGGGCTTTATCTACGATCAAAGGATAACACGTTTTTTAATTTTACCGCCTCCCATGATGGAATTGGTGTGCGCCCGCTGGAAGGCATCCTGGAGCCGAATAAAATCGAAAACCTTGCTGAAATTGCAAAATCCAATGAGGGTCAGGTTTCCTACAAACGCAATCCTGACGGATCCGATAGCCCCTATGAACTCAACATTACCTATGTAGACGCGATTCTGGGTGACAAGGCCTCGACCGATGCCGATAAGTTTTTGGCTTCCCAATCCATTCAATATGCCCTGCCGGGCGTGCCGGCTACCTATATCCATAGTCTGCTGGGATCGCGCAACTGGGTAGAGGGTGTCAAAGAGACCGGGCGTGCCCGCACGATAAATCGCGAAAAGCTCCAGGTTGAAGAGCTTATGGCCGAGTTAAATGACCCGCAATCCTTTCGCTCCCGGGTCTTTTTTCCCTATCTGAATTTAATCAAGAAGCGCAAACAACAAAGCGCCTTTCACCCCAATGCCGATTTTGAAATCTTAGAAATTGATCCCAAAATTTTTGGGATCAAACGCAGCAGCCGGGATCAAATAATTGTTGCCCTTACCAACATATCATCTGAATCCATTTCGATTTCCCTGCCCGTAAAAACAGCCCCAGGAACGATGGTGGATTTAATAACCGGCGATAAAATAGACAGTGCAGGCATTCAACTAAATCCGTATCAATACCTATGGCTACAAGAAGAACAATAAAAAGGAAGACAAACCATGACAATAAACGCCCTGTTGGCAAAAGCAAAAGACGGCTTTAGTACCCTGGATATTTCTCAAAATTATGTCGATGACGCCCTCAAATGGCTGGAGATGTGGTTAAGCGATGCAATGTTTGCCGATTATGTTTCCCAGATTCAATATTTAATCGATAACGAGCGCTGGAATTTTTTGCTGGATGCGTTTTACCAGATTATTCCTTTTGGCACCGGCGGTCGCCGGGGTCTGGTCGGCATTGGTCCCAACCGCATCAATACCTGGACCATTCAAGCCTCCGCCCAGGGCCATTCGCAGTACCTGATTAACATGTACGGTGAAGACGCCAAACAACGAGGGGTTGTGCTGACTTATGATGTCAGAAAATACGTTCAAAAGGGCATCTACGATGATTCGGCCCCCAATCCCGTAATGGATTTGGATGGCCGTAAGCTGGCAATCGCTGCCGCCGAAGTATATACGGCTAACCAGATCAAGGTGTATATGTACGACGAGACGCGCAGCACGCCCCAGCTCTCATTTACCATTCGCCATCTGAATGCCATATCCGGTGATATGTTCAGTGCCAGCCATAATCTGCCCACCGACAACGGCAAAAAGGTCTATGATCAGTATGGCGGTCAGCTGATACCACCTGATGATCAGAACCTGGTAGATGAAGTTACCGGCAATGTCAAAGAAATCAAAACCCTATCCTTTGAGGCTGCCAAATCCAAGGGGCTCATCGAAATCGTCGGAAAAGAAATTGATGAGGCCTATTACGCGGCCGTTCGCCCGGTATCGCTTTCCAGCGAACGCAACTTAAAAATCGTTTATTCCCCTTTGCACGGAACCGGTCTGACATCGGTTTATCCGGTCCTAAAAGAGCTGGATTTTGATGTCACCCTCGATCCGGCAACCTCACATTTAAGCGGTGCTTTTGAAAACGTCACCTTCAACATACCCAATCCGGAAGTGGTTGAATCTTTTGACCACTCGCTGCCGTTTGCTCAAGAGGTGGATGCCGACATTTTGCTCAGCACCGATCCGGATGCGGATCGCATCGGTGTAATGGTTAAACACAAAGGCGACTGGCGGTTTTTGAGCGGTAATGAAATCGGTATTATCCTCTCGCAATATGCCATCTCAAAATACAAAGCCCAGGGGCGCCTCAACCCGGAAAATGTTATCATCAAAACCGATGTGACCACATCGTTGATTCAAAAAATTGCCGCTGAAAACGGCATCCGCTGTATCGGTGATTTGCTGGTGGGGTTTAAATATATTGGCGACCTTATGAATAAAATTGAGGCCGATGATCAAATCGATCACTTCATAATGGGTACCGAAGAGAGCCATGGTTATCTGATGGGCAATTATGCCCGGGACAAAGATGCCGCCTGCGCTGCGATTTGGCTGGGTGAACATGCCGCCGAGCTTAAAAAACAGGACAAAACGCTTTTGGATGATCTGGCGGATATCTATGCCCGTTACGGTTACTGCCACAATTACTTAACTGAAATCAGGCTGCTGGGTGCCAAGGGCATGGAGCAAATATTGATGATCATGAGTCATTTGCGGGACACCCAGATTGATTCGATCGGTAATTTCAAAGTTGAAAATAAAATCGACCGCCGTGACGGTGAACCGCAGCCGCATCTGTCGCGAACCGACACATCGGCCCGTAACATGCTGGTGTACCGACTGGCCAATACCCCGGACACCAACAGCCTGCGGGTGACGGTAAGACCCTCAGGTACCGAGCCCAAAATAAAAATGTATTTTGAGGTATTTGGCAAACCGTTTCAACGGGCAGATATCGAATCTGAAAAGCAAAAAGTGATCAAGACCCGGGAGCGACTGGAAAAAAATTTTATGCAGTATTGCTACAAATTGCTGGATGTCGATTTTCCGGAGAGAGGCTTTTTGCTCTTCTGGCAACTGCCGCTTGATGCCAAATTAAAGTATTTTGAGATCGAAGAGGAGATCATCGGTCTAAAGCGCCTTTCAGATGAAAACCAACGCCGAGAAGAATTGTTCAAATTATTAGAATTTTTAGGTGCCAATCCAATTCAAAAAATAGACAAAGCCTTCGAAGCGAAGTATCAGTCTGGAATTATGGAATATCTTAAGTTGTCTTAAACCAACTTTGATTTTGGAATTTGGATTTTAGATTTTGGATGGTAGGTCGCAAATCCAAAATCCGAAATCTAAAATCAAAAATATGAGGAAACCAAATGCCCTTCCCTGCTAACAAAACCAAAATTGTTTGTACTATCGGACCCGCTTCGGATTCCCCGGAGATTTTGGAGAGAATGATTCGCGCCGGCATGAATATCGCGCGGCTTAACTTTTCCCACGGCGATTTTGAAAGCCACGCGGAAACCATTCAAAAAATTCGGGCCGCGGCCAAAGCTGCTGAAAAACAGGTGGCCATCATGGCCGATTTGCCCGGCCCCAAAATGCGTATCGGAGAACTTGAAGAGGAGCCGATTGAATTGGCACCCGATGATCTTTTTACACTGACAACCGAAGACATCATCGGCAACCAGAACCGTGTGTCTGTTAGCTTTTCACGACTGCACGAGGCGGTCAAAACCGGAGACAATTTGTTTTTAAACGATGGTTTGATCGAGATAGCGGTTATGAATGTAGCGGGCAAAGAGGTCGAATGTAAAGTTCTTGTCGGTGGTGAGCTCAGGTCCCGTAAAGGGCTTAATTTACCCGACATCGATCTGGGCATCAGCGCCTTTACGGAACGTGATCATGAATGTTTAAAATTTGCCATGGAAAATGGTGTCGATGCCGTTAGCCAGTCTTTTGTGGAAACGGGCCAGGACATCCACGCGGTTCGCCAGGCCGCCACAGACCTCGGCCATGATCCGTTTATTATCGCCAAACTCGAGCGCATTAGCGCACGAGATCACCTCGATGATATTCTGGAAGCATCCGACGGCGTTATGATTGCCCGGGGAGACCTGGGTGTTGAAATCCCTATCGAAAGAATTGCCGTGGCCCAGAAGATGATCATGCAAAAAGCCAATCTGACCGGTAAACCCGTTATTACCGCCACCCAGATGCTGGAGTCAATGACCCATAGCCGCCGCCCTACAAGGGCCGAAGCCACCGATGTGGCCAATGCCATCCTGGACGGCACCGACTGTGTCATGTTGTCCGGCGAATCGGCCATGGGCGAATATCCAGTGGATGCAACGGCTATGCTGGCCAAGATTGCTGCAGCCACTGAGCCGCATCGCGCCTTTAACCCCATCGAAGGGCAGCTGCGATCGCGCCGTCAAGACGATAACATCCGCAAAGAGGATTTGATCGCCTTAAGTGTTGATACCGCTCTGAAACGGATCACACCACCGACGGTCCTCGTACCCACCCGCAGCGGCGCGACGGCCAGAAGGATTACGCGCTTTAGACTACCGGTCTGGATTACAGCCATTAGCCGCCTAAGAAAAACCTGTCAGAACCTGCTGTTTTCATATGGCGTTCAGCCGGTTTGTGAAGCCGAACACCCGGATGATTGGAAGCAATGGGCCCGCAACTACCTGAGCCTGGTAGGAGAAAGTGGTAACTTAATTGTTATGACCGAAGGTCCTTCTGAAAAACATCCCTACCGGAACAACCGTATGGAAATATTGGATCTGAGCGATTCATAAAACCCGCGTCTGCGGCCATCGCTGACTATTTTTTCTTGAATTGCCGAATGGTATGCAATTTTGGAAAATTTTATTTTTTAGGCATCTGACTTCAGTCGACTGGCGGCTCGTTGATCCAGCAACCAGGTCAATACGCCATTCTTGGGCTGTAGGTATTGCACGGGAAATCGAATCGTATCAGAATCGTCCGCCAGCACCGCTTTGAGCGTCTCTGCTTTCTGGTCACCACTGACCAGCAGCAGAATCAGATCTGCGTTGTTAATGACCGGTAAGGTTAATGTGATGCGGAAAGAATTGAATTTTTCTACCCAATTGGCCATTACCAGACGATTTTGTTCACCAAGGGCTGGAGATCCGGGAAAGAGTGAGGCGGTGTGGCCATCCGATCCCATCCCCAGCAGCACACAATTAAAGCGCGGCGGCTCGCTGCCAGCGATACCAAAGAACCGCCGCATGTCGCGAGCATATTCTTGAGCTGCTTTATCGGCATCGGGGTTCTCAGCACGGATGCGGTGAATGTTGGCCGGCGGAATGGGCACCTTTGACAGCAGGGCTTCATAGGCCATACGGTAGTTGCTGTCCGGATGGTCAGCTGGCACATGGCGCTCATCACCCCAGAAAAAATGGATCTGCTGCCAGGGAACTTGTTTGCGCAGCCCGGGATCATTGGCCATTAGGGCGTATAGCTTGCGCGGTGTGGAGCCGCCCGACAAGGCGATGCTAAATACATCTTTTGTCTGCAATTGTTTCGCTATGTGCTCGATGAGTGTTTTAGCTGCTGCTCTGCTCATGGCTTCGGCATCGTCAGCAATTTGAACTTTCCGATTTTTTGAGATCGTAACCATAGTTAGAACATCATGAACAATATGATTAATGTGGTTAAATTAACATTGAGACATAATGGTAAGAACGAAATGGCCCGTTCGCAATTTTAAGAAACTAAAACAACTTGTTAAAACAAAAAGTAGTATTATTATATATAAATTGTTTTTTCCAGGGGATGTCAACATGCTTGCCAAAAAGAATCCGACAACAACCAAGAGCTGGCAAAACCTAAGCCGCCACTACGAAACAGTCAAAGACCTTCACATGCGTGATCTCTTTGCCGATGATCCTCGTCGGTTTGATAAATTTTCCATCCGCTTTAACAATATCCTTGTCGATTACTCCAAAAACAGGATCACACAAGAAACGATCAAAAATTTCATAGCCCTGGCTGAAGAATGTGACCTTAAAAAGGCTATCGATAACATGTTTACCGGAGAAAAAATTAATGAAACTGAGAATCGGGCTGTGCTGCACACGGCCTTGCGCAATAGGGACGACACGCCGATTAAAGTTGACGGCCAGGATGTGATGCCGCAGGTCAATGCGGTGCTGCTGCAGATCGAAAACTTTTCCACCCGCGTCATCTCGGGCGATTGGCAGGGGTATACCGGCAAAAAAATAACCGATATCGTTAACATCGGTATTGGCGGCTCTGACCTGGGACCGCTGATGGTCACAGAGGCCTTGCGGCCGTATGCGCAAAAAGACCTGCGGGTTCATTTTGTTTCCAACGTCGACGGCACACACATCACCGAGACCCTCAAGAGCTTGAACCCGCAAACCACCCTTTTTATGATTGCCTCCAAAACCTTTACCACCCAAGAGACCATGACCAACGCGTTTTCCGCGCGGAGCTGGTTTTTAGAAGTCGCCCAGGATCTGCAGCATGTCGCCCGTCATTTTGTGGCCATTTCAACCAACAGCGCTGCGGTAGAAAAATTCGGCATTGATCAGGATAACATGTTTGTTTTCTGGGACTGGGTGGGCGGACGCTATTCGCTGTGGTCGGCCATCGGCTTATCGATCGCCTGTTATATCGGATACGACAACTTCACGGCTCTTTTACAGGGCGCTTATGATATGGATCAGCATTTTAAATCAGCGCCTTATGATCAAAACATCCCGGTGATTCTGGCTTTAATCGGCATCTGGTATAATAATTTTTTCGGGGCCCAGACCGAAGCCATTTTGCCCTATGACCAATACCTGCACCGATTCCCGGCTTATTTCCAGCAGGGCAATATGGAAAGCAACGGCAAATCAACCGATCGCGCGGGACAAAAAGTGGATTACCAGACCGGACCGATCATCTGGGGTGAGCCGGGGACCAATGGTCAACACGCTTTTTACCAGTTAATTCATCAGGGCACCAAAATGATCCCCGCCGATTTTCTGGCCCCGGCCATTAGCCACAATCCCATGGGGGACCACCATCAAATTTTACTATCGAATTTCTTCGCCCAGACCGAAGCCCTTTTGAATGGCAAAACCCGGGAAAAAGTGATCGCAGAGTTGAAAGCAGAGGGGAAAACCGATAAAGAAATCAACAAACTTTTACCCCACAAGATATTTGAAGGCAATCGACCTTCCAACTCCATTTTGATCAGAAAACTGACCCCAGGTGTGCTGGGGAGTTTAATTGCGATGTATGAGCATAAAATCTTTGTCCAGGGGGTGATCTGGAATATTTTCAGCTTTGATCAATGGGGGGTCGAGCTCGGCAAGCAGCTGGCACAAAAAATATTGCCCGAGCTGGCAGATGTTAAACCGGTGGACACCCATGACAGTTCAACCAACGGGTTGATCAACGCGTACAAGCAAATGATTCAAAAATAAACCATCTAACTTAAAAAATGAAAAGGAGGACTAAAATGATGATGAAAAAATGGATAATTGTGCTGGCATCATTGGCACTGTTGATTGGCTGTGCTCAGACCAATGGCAACAAGGCCAATGCCTCGGCAACACCGGTCATCGACCGTGTCCAGAAAAGCGGCACACTAACGGTGGGAATGACCGGTAATATGCCGCCTTTGAACATGACCTCTAAAGAAGGCGAGCTGATGGGCTATGAAGTCGATCTGGCGCGGGCCATGGCCAAGGCTATGGGGGTCAAAGCCGAACTAAAGACGATGCCCTTTGCCGAACTGCTGCCAGCCTTAGAGGCGGGTAAAATCGATATGATTATATCCAACATGACGATTACACCCGGGCGTAACCTCAAGGTGGCGTTTGTGGGGCCGTACTTTGTCTCCGGTAAAGCATTTATGACCAAAGTCAAGACCATCGCACTGGCCGATGAGGCTGACGATATTGACGCCAAAAACACCAAACTGGTCGCTTTGGAAGGCTCCACCAGCCAGGCCTTTGTCGAAACCGCCCTGCCGGAAGCCCAATTGTTTAAGGCCAAAGATTATGACGAGGCCGTCAAAATGGTGCTCGACGATAAAGTCCATGCCATGGTGGCGGATTATCCGATTGCGGTGGTGTCAGTATTCCGCTATCCGGGTGAGGGATTATTGTCGGTTGTGACCACTTTGACCTATGAACCGATCGGAATCGCAGTGCCGGCCGGTGACCCTCTGCTGGTCAACTGGGTTGAAAACTATCTGGATATTGCCGACAGCACCGGTCTGCTGGATGAGTTGAAAAGGAGATGGTTACTCAATGCCGACTGGCTGAATCGGCTGCCATAATGCTGCATTTTGTAAAATGCAGCATGTATAAAGGTTAATTGTTATTCGTTATTGGTAAATAATAAAACGGGATGATCTGCCCGGTCTGCATTCGGGCAACATCATCCCGTTTTTTCTTACGATTAACTCGCTACGCCTTACACGAAACGGTTAACCCGCAACCTGAAACGCGAAACCTTTGAACGCTGAGCCCTGGACCTATCGATTTCCCACAAATTCACCGTATTTGAACTCACCGCTGACGGTTTTGCCATCCGGATAGGTAAGTGTCCCTTGGCCGGACCACTCACCATTTTTGAATTCTCCGCTGTATTTTCGCCCGTCCGGATAGGTCATGGTCCCCTGCCCGGTGCGTTCGCCAAATTGAAAGTCGCCTTCATACTTGCGGCCATCCGGATACCAGAGGGTGCCTTTCCCATGGCGCTGGTCGCTTTTAAATTCACCGACATAGTGACGGCCGTCCGGAAAGGTCAATTCACCCCGACCGTTTCGTTCGCGATACTTCCATTGGCCGTCATAACGGGTTCCATCCGGCTTGGTGTAGATACCTTCTACAATCTCATTTTCCTGCCAGGTGCCTTCAAGTTTGCGGCCACCGGGTAGAATGAAAACACCCTTACCATGACGCATGCCGTCCTTAAAGTGACCAATAAACTTTTGACCGGTGCTGGTCAGCAGGGTTCCCTGACCGTTAACGCAATCGCCTTCGATGCACTCATCGGCCAGAACACTAGACGCACCAAACAAACTGACAACCAGGAACATAATCACATACGCTTTCATTTCAAGCATTCCTTTTAGGCAAATAAAATATTTAAACTTGGGCAGATGATTATGCTATGCTGCAGGATCCAGCCTTATTTTGTTTGTTTTGACACATGCAGACCCACCAGCCAGGCCACCATCAACACCAGATAGATTTGACCGATCAGCGCCTCCACCGTGGCCAGTCCGGCAGCCCGATCCGTCAAGGGTGTCATATCACCATAGCCCAGGGTGGTGATAGTCACAAGGCTGAAATATAAGAATAGGATCCGGTCGTTTTGGATCTGGCCTCCCGGCATTTCAAAAGAACCGGGCGCAAAGGTTTCAAGCAACTGATATATATTGGCCCACAACATGGCCATCAGCAAATAGACGACCACAGAAGCATAAATGACTTCCTGGGTGACTTCTTTTTGTTTAAGTATAAAGTTGACGATATGGAAAATGGCAAATCCTAAAAATAAGATGCCACATATCTGAGAAACAATTAACGGCCTAGCAGTGCTTGTAAAATAATCGGCCCACATGTCCACAAACATCGGAAAGATCAAAAAAAGCGCCAAGAGCAAATTATATTTTTTATCACTGATGGCATACATGGCGGCCACGAAGATGCCGGATACGATAAGATCGACAACAAAACGAAAACCACTATAGTCCCCGATAAAAGGTACGCCCACCAGCATTGCGAAAATCATTACCAGAAGTAAAAAGAAGCGCCTTTTAAAAATGAATGTTCCAAAATTGGCGGTTTTTTTTTCGACCATGTTGGTGGCTTTATTCATTTCAGTGAACGTGAAAATGGTGGCAATTTGCCTGGTTTCTAAACCTGATAATCTTGAAAATATGCCACCAAGGCCCTAAGACACAAAGCAAAACTTTTGTTCAAGTTTATCTTGCTGATTGGTGTCTAGATAACGAACCATACCGCTTGTCAACTTAATGGCTTTCAGAGAAGATCATATTCATTTTGCAAACCGCAAGTCAACCTTTGGGGGCTTGTGGGTACTCAACCGGTTTCTTTTCCGAATCTATTTTTCTGATCCTCTGGCGCATACGCTCGATGACCTGGTCCGGTGTTTCTTTGCGAAGCAGTGAGTTGAATTGGGCCCGATAGTTGCGCACCGCGCTAACACCCAAAAACTGAATGTCATACACCCGCCACTGTCCTTTGCGTTTGATCATCAAAAGATCTATCGGAATTTTTTGACCCTTCCAGACGACTCTGATATGAACCAGCGCCCGCGTGGGAGTTTTGAACTCCTGACTCTCAAAAATAAGTCTTTCATCTTTATATTTTTCCTGTAATTTTCCCATATAAAATTTACCTAAAAATTCGGTAAAAACCTCGATAAAAGTCTTTCTTTGGGAGGGCGTAAAATTTTTCCAGTTTGAGGCCAGCACCCTTCGGGAAAATTCGTGGAAATCAAAGAGTCGCTCTAAAATCAGACGTAATTTCTGCTGCTGGGCTTCTTTTAATTCCTGATCCGTAAATTTAGGACCCTGCAAAACTTGCAGGCCTTCCTGGACACCTTTTCGCAGGGCCTCAATCGGCTCGTCGCCATAGGCCATGGATGGGCTGGCTGCCAGAGCGAGAAAGCATAGGATTAAGAGTGTGCGCATGAAATAGTCCTTTATCAAACCGGGCAAGGCGGATGCCTTTGCATATTAACGGTAGCTGTGGATTTCAGATGAGGATATCCTATTGCATATATCCGGCAAATGATTACACTAATAATGGTACCCCTAAGGGGTTTTGTAAACGCTTAAGAGGAATAAATTTATGAGCAAAAAAATGTCAAAAAGTGAGAGCATTTGTCTTGAGAGATGCTATTTTTTTGCTGAAAATTGCCGCCAAAAAGAGGACGGCACCTGGGACTGTAAAACAGAGCCCTCCTATTGCGAATCGCACTGTCGAGACAAATCATAAACATCTGAATACCGTTACTGCCTGGCGTCTGTTAAACCAGTCGGTCAGGTAAGAGAAATTTTAAAATTTCTCCTTAACCATCATAGCAAAAGGCCGTTTGAGCAATCAAACGGCCTCTGTGTTTTATATTCGATACATTTTAGTTTTACCACGAAGCTCACGAAGGGCAATAATGATTCTTCGTGCCTCTTCGTGTTCTTCGTGGTGAAAATTTCAAACAGCCCTACCCCGCGAACTTTTATTTGGCAGCTTCCGATTCTTCAGCCGGCGGCTCCGGGCACACACTGGTTGGATCCGCCATCAGAGCCAGATCCGCATAGCGCGTGTTGAACTGTTCTTCCAGTTCAGCATGCAGCCTATCGGCCTCATCTGGGAAGGTTCGCTTCAGGGATGCAAAGCGGATTTCACCTTCCAGAAATTGACGCAGGCTGCCGTCGGGTTTTTTGGAATCCAGGATAAACGGATTTTCGCCCTGATCCTTGAGGGTCGGGTTATATCGATACAAGGGCCAGTAGCCGGATTGTACCGCCAATTTTTGTTCTTCCTGGCTTTTGCCCATACCGGCCAAAATTCCCTGATTGATACAGGGTGAATACGCCAGGATGATGGAAGGCCCATCATAGCTTTCAGCTTCCAAAAAGGCTTTCATCATCTGCTGTTTGTTGGCGCCCATGGCCACGCTGGCCACGTATACATAACCGTAAGACATCATCATCTGGCCCATGTCCTTTTTGGGCGTCTTTTTGCCCGAAGCCGCAAACTTGGCAACCGACCCGGTGGGCGTGGCTTTCGAGGATTGCCCCCCGGTATTGGAATACACTTCAGTGTCCATCACCAGAATATTGATGTCTTCACCGGTGGCCAGGACATGATCAATCCCGCCAAAACCGATATCATAAGCGGCACCGTCACCGGCAAACACCCAGTAGGATTTTTTGGTAAACAGTCGGGCATATTCAGCAATTTCAGCCAGAAGTTTGTTGCCGTTCTGTTTGCTGAGTAGCGCTTTGAGTTGATCGCCGTATTTGCGGGACCCTCCAGCATCTTTAAAATTGTCCAGCCAGCCCTGCATGGCATCTTTAATGTCCTTGTTGACATCGGTATTTAGGGCCGCTTGCACCAGGTCGGCTGCTTTTCTGCGTTGCTGCAAGGCACCCAATAGCATGCCGTAGGTAAACTCGGCCGGGTCTTCAAACAACGAATTGCCCCAGGTAGGACCGAAACCGTCTTTGTCGACACAATAAGGCACCGCCGGCGCCGAGCCACCCCAGATGGAGCTGCAGCCGGTGGCATTTCCGATCACCATTCGCTCGCCATACAACTGGGTCAACAGTTTGGCGTAAGGTGTCTCCCCGCAGCCGGCACAGGCACCGGAAAACTCAAGCAGCGGCTGGCAAAACTGGCTGCCTTTGACCGTGGTTCTGCTGACCACATCATCATGCACCGGCAGCTCCACGCTGAACTCATGAAACGGGACCTGGAGAGGTTCCTGGGTTTCCAGGGGTTTCATGACCAGGGCTGTTTTTTTGGCCGGGCAAATATCAGCGCAGTTGCCGCAGCCCATGCAATCGAGCGTGTCGACCTGAATCCGGAAATAGTAATCTTTCAGGTCTTTGCCCACCGCCTTTTTGGCCTCAAAGCCATCGGGGGCTTCGGCCAGCTCTGCTTCGGTCAACAGCACCGGGCGAATGCTGGCATGCGGGCACACCATGGCACACTGGTTACACTGGATGCAGTTTTCCATAATCCATTCCGGCACATTGATGGCCACGCCCCGCTTTTCATACTTGGAGGTGTCCACCGGAAAGATGCCGTCCGGTTGAAAAACGCTGACTGGAAGCTTGTCGCCCTGCTGACCCAAAATCGGCCGCATCACATTTTTGACAAAATCGGGCTCATCCTTACCCGCTGCGGTTTCTTCAGAGGCGTCTGCCCATGATGCGGGATATTCTATTTCCACCAGATTGTCCAGGGTCTGGTCAACGGCGGCATAGTTCATATCCACAATCTTCTGGCTCTTTTTTTCAAACAGCATTTTGATCTGGTCTTTCAGATAAGCAATGGCGTCATCCACCGGAATTACATTGGCCAGCTTAAAGAAGGCCGTCTGCATGATCATGTTGATGCGGCCGCCCAGGCCCGCCTCGCGTGCAATGGCTTCCGCATTGATATTGTAAAATTTGAGCTTTTTGGCGGCAATGGTGCGCCGCATTTCAGCCGGCAGTTTGGCTTCCATTTCCTCCGGCGACCAGTGTGAATTAAGAACAAACGTCCCGCCGTCTTTGATGCCTTCGAGCACATCGTAGATGTCGACATAATTGGATTTGTGGCAGGCGATGTAATCTGCCGTGTCAATCAGGTAGGTAGATTGAATCGGATTGTGGCCAAACCGCAAATGTGAAATGGTGATGCCGCCTGATTTCTTGGAATCATAGGAAAAATAAGCCTGGGCATACATATCGGTATTGTCACCAATAATTTTAATGGCACTTTTATTGGCCCCCACCGTTCCATCGGCACCGATACCCCAGAATTTACATTGAACGGTGCCCTCCGGTGTCACATCCAACGATTCCCCGACATCCAAAGAGGTGTTTGTCAGATCGTCTTGAATTCCCACCGTAAAGTGGTTTTTTGGGCTGCTGGATTTCATATTCTCATAAACCGCCAGCACCATGGCCGGGTTAAATTCCTTGGAACCCAGGCCGTAGCGTCCGCCAATGATTTTAGGCGTTTGAGCGCGCTCCATATAGGCGGTGCAAACATCCTGGTACAGCGGCTCGCCCAGTGCGCCGGGTTCTTTGGTGCGATCCAGCACGGTGATGGTTTTGGCGCTTTGCGGAATGGCGTTAAACAGGTGTTCGGTTGAAAACGGCCGGAAAAGCCGCACTTTGACCAACCCAACTTTTTCACCCTGGGATTGCAGGTAATTGATGACCTCCTCGATGGTTTCGCAGGACGAGCCCATGGAAATGATGATGCGATCCGCATCCGGATCGCCCACATAATCAAATAGGTTGTACTGCCGGCCGGTCAATTTGCTGACCTTTTTCATATAGTCACTGACAATGCCCGGCACCTTGAGATAATAGGGATTGGCAGCTTCGCGGCCCTGAAAATAGATATCCGGGTTCTGGGCCGTCCCTCGCAGTTCGGGTCGTTCCGGATTGGCGCCGCGGGCACGAAATCTGGCCACGGCCTCAAAATTGGTGAGTTTGGCCATATCGTCATAGTCGATAACGCCTATTTTCTGGATTTCATGCGACGTGCGGAAACCATCGAAGAAGTGCGCAAACGGAATGCTGCTTTCAATGGCGGAAAGATGCGCGGTCAAACCCAGATCCATGACTTCCTGCACCGAGGCCGATGCCAGCAGGGCAAACCCGGTCTGGCGAACCGCCATGACATCCTGGTGATCGCCAAAAATCGACAGCGCATGCGCGGCGATGGCCCGGGCGGAAATGTGCAGCACGGCCGGTAGCAATTCCCCGGACATTTTGTACATGTTGGGTATCATCAACAGTAGCCCCTGGGAGGCTGTAAATGTTGTGGTCAACGCCCCGGCCGCCAGCGAGCCATGCACGGAAGCGGCAGCGCCTGCCTCGGATTGCAGCTGCCGAACGATCATGGCTTGATCAAAAATATTTTTGCGGCCTTCGGCGGCCCATTCGTCGGCAATTTCACCCATAGGTGAAGAGGGTGTGATCGGGTACAGGGTGGCCACATCACTCATGGCATAGGCCACGTGAGCTGCTGCGGTATTTCCGTCCATGGTTTTCATCTTATTGGTTGCCATAGTTTACTCCTTTGATTCAAGATCTTAGTAATTTATTAAGATTATTTCATTATTTAAATGCGTAAATTAAAGATCTACTGACCAGCACTCCAATACTCCAGTACTCCATCACTCCTGATGGTAGAATCATAACTTTTTAATAATTCTAATTTATTATAATTAACCCAGAAGTTTTTCAAAGAAATCATTCCCCTTATCATCGACGATAATAAAGGCCGGAAAGTCCTTTACGGTTATCATAAAAATGGCTTCCATGCCAAGTTCTTCATATGCCACGGTTTCAACGCTGGTGATGCATTCTTTGCCGAGTCGGGCTGCCGGCCCTCCTATAGAACCTAAGTAAAACCCGCCGTATTTCTGACAGGCTTCGGTCACCCCTTTAGAGCGGTTGCCTTTGGCCAGCATGATCATCGAAGCGCCCTGGGCCTGAAAAATCGGCACATACGGATCCATGCGACCGGCGGTGGTTGGCCCGAAAGATCCGGATGCATAGCCCGGTGGCGTTTTGGCCGGCCCGGCGTAATAGATCATATGATTTTTAAAATAGTCCGGTAACGGTTCACCGCCATCCAGGCGCTCTTTTAATTTGGCATGGGCAATATCCCGGGCGACCACAATTTTGCCGGTCAGCAGCAACGGGGTCGCCACCGCATATTGGCTCAGCTGTGCCCGGATTTGATCCATGGACTGGTTTAAATCTACTCGCACCGCATCGGCATCGTCAACATCGACCTGGGGCAGGTACTGAGCTGGATGGGTTTCCAGCTGTTCCACAAAAATCCCTTTTGATGAGATCTTGGCTTTGATATTGCGGTCCGCGCTGCAGCTGACTCCGACACCGATGGGACAGGAGGCCCCGTGCCGCGGCAACCGAATCACCCGCGTGTCCAGGCAAAAATATTTACCACCAAATTGAGCGCCGATACCCAGTTCGCGTGAAATCTCGAGCAGGCGGGCTTCCAGCTCCAGGTCCCGAAATGCATGACCCATCGCACTGCCTTTGATCGGCAAACCGTCCAGATACCGGGCGGTGGCCAGTTTGACCGTTTTGAGGTTGAGTTCGGCAGATGTCCCGCCGATGACAAAAGCCAAATGGTAAGGCGGGCAGGCCGCCGTCCCCAGAGATTTCATCTTGTCCGTCATGAATTTCAACAGTCCATCCGGGGTTA
>JAAUYK010062341.1_pt1 | contig 30006 bp, 28 predicted proteins | sample 7278021 | NCBI WGS metagenome assembly JAAUYK01 (sample SAMN14350223, study PRJNA611818) | marine sediment metagenome | isolation source: surface marine sediment (1.8m) | place: French Polynesia: Moorea | collected 2018-08
TGAGAATCGCAAATGAACTGGCAATTAATTTCTAAATTTAGCGCGCATATTGATTTTTCAGACGTTAGGCTTTATTCTTCTTTAATTCAGCTGCAACGATCTTAACCAGAAGAAAATCAAAACGGCAATGCCGTTTGCATTCATATGCAAGGATATAAATTATATGAAAAATTTTCAGACATTTCAGGTTGTTCCAAGTATACCCAAGCCCCTTCTATTTCTCGAAACCCTCTCTCGCAACATGTGGTGGTGCTGGAACAAAGATGCGATCGAGCTTTTCCGGCGCATAGATCCACCGCTTTGGGGACAAACCGGCCGGAACCCTATTTTTTTCTTATCGAAAATTTCACAGAGTCGCTTTGAAAAACTAGCAAAAGATAAAGGTTTTCTGGCGCACCTAAAAGGTGTCCAGGAACAATTTCAAAGCCGGGTTCTGGATTCGGCCGAACGTACCAAAACGGCCTTCGAGCCCGGGGAGACGATTGCATATTTCTCAATGGAGTTTGGTATTCATGAGAGCCTGCCCTTGTTTGCCGGAGGTCTCGGAATTCTGGCCGGTGATCATTTGAAATCGGCATCAAATTTGAATCTGCCGCTGATCGGCATAGGGCTCATGTATCGCCGCGGTTATTTTCGCCAGTATCTCAATCCTGACGGATGGCAGCAGGAAGCTTATCCGGAAACCGACATTTACGACCTTCCGGTTGACCGGGTGCGGGATGCTGAGAATAACGAATTGCGGATCTCGGTTATGGGACCAGACGGCCCCATCCAGGCGGTTGTCTGGAAAATGATGATCGGGCGAATCCCTCTTTATTTGCTGGACACCAATATTCTTGAAAACCCGCTGCCGTATCGCGACATGACATCAAGGCTGTACGCCGGTGATCAGAAAACGCGTCTGGCCCAGGAGGTGCTGTTGGGTATCGGTGGAATGCGGGCGCTGGAAAAGATGAACGTGCAGGTGAAGGTTCTGCATATGAATGAGGGGCATTCGGCCTTTGCCAGCGTGGAACGAGTGGCGCAAATAATGGCCAGCCACGATGTTGACCTAAAGACCGCCCTCGAGATCATACCGCGCACAACCGTCTTTACCACCCACACACCGGTGGCCGCCGGACATGATGAATTTCCAGCCGAAGATGTCCTGCCGTATCTGGAACCGCTGGAGGAAAAATTAGGCATAGCGGCAACTGAAATTTTATCATGGGGACAAACCGATGGTTCGCCGCCCGACGCGCCTTTATCGATGTTTATCTTAGCGTTGCATCTGGCATCCCATTGCAATGGCGTCAGCCGCCTGCACGGTTCGGTAGCCCGGCGTATGTGGTCCCATGTCTGGCCGCAACGTCCGGTTGAAGAAGTGCCCATATCCCATATCACCAACGGTATCCACATATCCTCATTCATTTCCCAGGAATTTGCCAATCTTTTTGGGCGCTATCTCGGGCCGGATTGGTACATGAGCTCGCGCAAACCGGAAAATATCAAACACATTGATGATATTTTTGACGAGGAGCTGTGGCGCAGCCATGAGATGAATCGCTCGCGTCTGGTGCGCACCTGCCGGGAACAGCTGGTAAAACAATATGCCCGCCGCAACGCACCGCGAACTGTGATCGAGGCGCTTGAATCCGTTTTGGATCCCAATGTGCTCACCGTCGCTTTTGCCCGGCGGTTTGCAACCTACAAGCGCGCCTTTTTGCTCTTTCAGGATCCCCAACGTCTGGAAGCGATTGTCAACTCGGAAAAATATCCGGTTCAGTTTATTTTTGCCGGCAAGGCCCACCCCAAAGACGGCGAAGGCAAGGATCTGATCAAACAACTCTTCCATTTTGCCAGCAAGCCGGAACTTCGTGATCGAATTGTTTTTCTGGAAGATTACGATATGCATCTGGCCCGACATCTGCTGCAGGGTGCCGATGTATGGCTGAATACACCCAGGCGGCCCCTTGAGGCCTGCGGCACATCCGGTATGAAAGCTGCCATCAATGGGGTCTTAAATGTCAGTATCCTCGACGGATGGTGGTGCGAAGGCTATGACGAGGAAAGGGGCTGGCGCATCGGAAACGGCGAGGAATACGAGGATCGCGACTACCAGGACGCTGTTGAAAGCCAAGCGCTTTATAATGTACTTGAAAATGAGGTGATTCCCCGCTTCTACGATCGAAAAAACGGTGACATCCCGGTCAAATGGTTAAAAATGATGAAAGCATCGATGGAAATGGCGATGGAGATGTTTTGCAGTCTTCGTATGGTGGCCGATTATGAAAACCGTTTTTATATTCCGGCTGCCAATCGCTATGAGGCCTTGCTTGCCAATCAGGCTGAAGAAGCAAAGATGCTCAACAATCAGGTCAGCAGGCTGCGTTCGCTATGGAAAAAAATTAAGATCCAGCCGCCGGTCAGGCACGCCCACGGGCCCTGTCGCGTCGGAGAAAAATTTGAAATTACGTCCGAAGTCAATTTGGCAGAACTGACACCCGATGAGGTCGATGTCGAACTGTATTACGGCCAAATGAAATCCCTGGAGGATCTGGGCGCCAGTAAATCAGAAAAAATGAGCGTCCTGGAAGACAACGGCAACGGACACTATCTGTATGGCTGCGCGTTAAATTGTCAAAGCTCAGGTCGATTTGGATTTACGGTTCGTATTACCCCCCGGGGTGATAGTCGCGTAAAATCAACGCCCGGGCTTTTAACATGGGCCTAATATGGTTATTCGTTAATAGATATTTGTTATTGGTAAAAAAATTTCAGTAGCGGCTTTTCAATCAACAAATAACCAATAACAGATAACCAATAACTTACCCTTTTATAAAAGCAGGAAGTAAATTTTCATAAGCGCTTAAAGAAAGCACGACGTGTATGGATGACATAACATGCAACCCGCGGGTGCTGCTGGTGACTCCCGAGGTAACTTATCTGCCGCATCGCATGGGCGGCCTGGCCTCTTTTTTTACCGCCAAGGCCGGGGGACTGGCCGACGTGTCGGCGGCACTGGTAACCGCTTTATTTGAGCAGGGCGCTGATGTACACGTGGCCATTCCAGACTATCGGTCCATTTTCAGCGACGGCCTGGCACCGGTTCTGAAAAAAGAATTCCGTACAATTAGCAGAAAAATGCCCGATGACCGCATCCACCTGGCCGAAGATCGCGCTTTTTACTATGTAAACCGCGTTTATTCTGACTATGGCGAGGAAAATATCAAACTGGCGCTGGCATTTCAGCGGGAGGTTATCAACAACATCGTTCCGCGGGTACAGCCAGATCTGATCCACTGCAACGACTGGATGACTGGCCTGATTCCGGCCATGGCCCGACAGATGGGCGTCCCTTGCCTTTTCACCATTCACAATGTGCATACGGTCAAAACCACCCTGGCATATATCGAAGACCGCGGAATCGATGCCGCCTATTTCTGGCAGAATTTATATTTTGAAAACATGGCCTATCAATATGAAGAGGCCCGCGAAGCCATTCCGGTGGATCTTCTGACCAGCGGTGTTTTTGCAGCCCACTTTGTCAATGTGGTCAGCCCTAATTTTTTAGCGGAAGTCATCAATGGCCGGCATGATTTTGTCTACCCTCCGCTGAAACAGGAACTGGCCAATAAAGTAAATGCCGATTGTGCTGCCGGTATACTGAATGCACCCGATCCCGCCTTTGACCCTGAGACCGACAAAGAACTGGCCCAAAATTATGGCCCTAAGAATTTTGTATCCGGTAAAAAGGCCAATAAGGTGTTTTTGCAAAATAAACTAGGCCTCATTCTGGATGACGCCGCCCCGATTTTCTTTTGGCCCTCGCGCCTGGATCCGGTCCAAAAAGGCTGCCACTTGCTGGCAGACATTTTGTATCGGGTCCTTTCAACCTATTGGAAACAAAATTTACAAATTATCTTTGTTGCCAACGGCGATTATCAGAGCGTCTTTCGAGACATCGTCAATTTTCACGGATTGCAAAAGCGGGTAGCGATTTGCGATTTTGATTTCCGATTGGAGCATTTGGCATACGGCGCAGCCGATTTCATATTGATGCCCTCTAGTTTTGAGCCCTGCGGATTGCCCCAGATGATCGCCCCCATTTATGGCACCCTGCCGGTTGCCCACGACACCGGGGGGATCCACGATACCATCGGGGATCTGGACACCATCGGGGATCAGGGAAACGGCTTCCTGTTTAAAACCTTTGACCCCAACGGTCTTTTTTGGGCCATTGAGCAGGCGATGAATTTTTATAACCTGCCGAAGACCATCAAAAATCAACAAATCAGACGAATTATGAAAGAAAGCGCCCAGACCTTCACCCACGCCAATACCGCGCGCCAATACATTGCGCTATATGAACGCATGCTCGAACGCCCGTTGATACTCGAAAATGTGCCTGCAACGGATGCCTGCGAACCCGTTATCAAACCGGAAACGTAAAAATCTTAATCGGATATGCACATAACCCAACTGACGCTTTTATACCACGACGTGCACAAAGAAAACGAAGAGAGAAATTATATTTTTTCTGTCCCGCTTTCGTGATCTTCGTGGTGAGAAATTAGCGAAGGTGTTCAACTAGCGCGGTTCAAATGACCGCAAAGCATTAACATCGGATGCCTGCCTCAATCAACTGTTAACAACAGCACAAACCAAAGCCAAGGCGGAAAAAACTGTCCGTCCGGTTGACAACATGGCCCCACAAAAAACAGATGATGTACAGCCAGATCAGATCAATGCGGCGCTTGAGCGTCTGTTGGAAAACGATCCGTATTTAGAGCCATATCAAGACATCATACGCCGGCGCCTGAAAAAAATTGCGAAAACCCGACAGCAACTGATCCGAGGGCATGCATCACTAGCAGATTTTGCTTCCGGGCACGAATACTTTGGATTGCATTTTAAAGATGATCAATGGGTGTTTCGCGAGTGGGCCCCCAATGCCACTGCCATTTATTTAATCGGAAATCTGTCCGGCTGGCAGGAAAAAAAAGAATTTGCCCTCAAGCCCTGCGACGAAGGCGTCTGGGAAATTTCCCTGCCTGCCGAGTCGTTTCAGCACGCTGACTTGTACCGCCTGCGTGTTCACTGGCCCGGCGGTCAGGGAGATCGTATTCCCGCATATACCCGGCGTGTGGTCCAGGACCCCCAATCGCTCATCTTTAACGCCCAGGTGTGGCGACCGGCCTCTCCTTATCAATGGCAATGTCAGGACTTCGGGCGTGACCCTTCGGCCCCCTTAATTTATGAAGTTCACATCGGTATGGCCCAGGAAGAGGGCAAAATCGGATCATATGCGGAATTTACCGAACATATCTTACCCCGGGTGGCCGACTCCGGATACAACACGCTTCAGATCATGGCCATACCGGAGCACCCTTATTATGGATCGTTCGGCTATCAGGTTTCGAGTTTCTTCGCGGCATCTTCGCGATTCGGTTCCCCTGAAGATTTCAAGGCCCTCATTGACGCGGCCCACAGGTCAGGATTGGCCGTCATTATTGATCTGATTCATTCCCATGCCGTCTCAAATGAAGTTGAAGGGCTCAGTCGCTTTGACGGCACCCTGTACCAATATTTTCATGAAGGCCCCCGTGGGCGCCACGAGCTGTGGGACTCCCGCTGCTTTGATTACGGCAAATATCAAGTATTGCATTTTCTGCTGTCCAACTGTCGCTTCTGGCTGGATGAATATCAACTGGATGGCTTTCGCTTCGACGGCATCACCAGCATGCTCTATCTGCACCACGGACTGAGTAAGGCCTTTACCTCATATGCGGATTATTTCAATGATCAGGTAGATGAAGATGCGCTGGTTTATCTGGCGCTGGCCAACGAAGTCATCCATGCGGTCCGCCCGGATGCCATCTCGATAGCCGAAGATGTCAGCGGAATGCCGGGTCTGGCAACCGCAACAGAACATGGCGGCTTCGGATTTGATTTTCGCTTCGCGATGGGGGTGCCGGATCTGTGGATCAAATTGATCAAAGAAGTGTCTGATGAACAGTGGCCGGTTGGGCACCTGTGGCACGAGCTCACCAATCGGCGCCGCGATGAAAAAACCATCAGCTATGCTGAATCCCACGACCAAGCGATGGTGGGGGATCAATCCATCATCTTTCGTTTGATCGGCGCCGACATGTATGACCATATGCATTTGGATGCTGAGAATCTGAAAGTGGATCGCGGCCTGGCCCTGCAGAAAATGATTCGGTTGATTACGCTGAGCACAGCCGGCAGCGGTTATTTAAATTTTATGGGCAATGAATTCGGGCATCCGGAATGGATCGATTTTCCGCGGGAGGGTAACGACTGGTCTTATCATTATGCTCGCCGGCAATGGCACCTGGTCGATGATCCAAATTTAAAATACCAATTTTTGGCCCACTTTGACCGCGATATGATCGAGATGGCCAATTCCCACCACCTGTTAGACAGCAATGATTTGCGTTTGCTGTACGAATACACCGATCACAAGATTATCGTATTTAAACGAGCCCAGCTCTTGTTTGCTTTCAACTTTCATCCCCAGCAATCCTTTCCCGACTATCGCTTTAATACCCCGCCGGGCCGCTATCGCATGCTGCTGTGCAGCGATGACCCCCGCTACGGCGGTCACGGTCGTGTACAAATCGACCAGGAGCATTCAACCCTGCCGACAACGGACGCTCCCGGTAAATCCCAATTTTTAAGGCTTTATTTGCCCAGCCGAACCGGAATGGTTTTACAGCATTCCCGCTGATCCGCAGCTTGGCCGCTTTCATTTTCTCACCTGACCTAAACCCTGGTGTAGTACACGTTTCGCCCCATTAACTTCACCCTTAGGGTGAATTTGGGATAGGTAAAATGATGACCTCTTTTTCTTAAGTTTTTATATAAATAACCGATACTTTACTTATAACAGAGCTCTAATGACATGTTGGGGGATCCCATGAGAATTTTAATCATAGATGACGACGCTGCCATTCGCAATTTGTTAAAGGCCATGGTCGCAAAACTGGGGGAATGCGAGACGGCTGAAAGCGGTCAGAAAGCCATCTCCGCATTCACCAAAGCATGGGAAGATTGGCGCCCTTTCGACCTAATTTTCCTGGATATCCTGATGCCCGAAATGCATGGAAACCAGGTATTAAGCAAAATCCGGGAGCTTGAAAGAGAAAAACACATTCCCGACAAGCTCCGGGCCAAAATCATTATGATCAGCGGTGTGCTGGAAAAGGAAATGGTGATGGCCTGCCTGAGAAACGGTTGTGATGATTTTCTGGTTAAACCACTTGAATCCCAGTTGCTGATTAATAAAATAAATCATTTCGGCTTGTTACCAGCAGAGCAAGTATGACTGGAGCAAGTGATCAAGTCGATACCATCGTTTTGCTATGATCTGAACACCTGTCGACCCATACCGGCACCGCAATGGCATCTGACACCTAGCCTTCCTCATTCTCATAAACATTGCAAATACAGCAAAGAAAAGTGGCCGTCTCGGTGTCGCTGATGTTTTTCATACCGTGGGGTTCGAGGCTGGGAACATAAATCACATCACCGGCACCGCAAACCTTTGTTTTTACAACATCATCGTCTTGGGGATCATACTGATAGCATTCAAACTGCCCGCTGAGGATGTACATGGTTTGATGATAAAAATGATTATGGATGGGAATCTCACCGCCGGGTTGGGCAGTAAAAAACCGCAAACCGTATTCAGGATAACCGCTGCCGTCATCTCCGTGCTTTGACAACCAGCGGATGCTGATGCCTTTGACATCGAGCTGCTGACCCCGATAGGGGAATTTTTTGATCTGAACATCTTCGCTCTCTTTCCAGTGTAAAACTTCCATAGTGACCTCCAGTTTCAGTGGGCCGGTTTTGCCGGTTCACCAGTTGAGTCCGCTAATAAGCGCTTACCATTTGCTTCCAAATACCAGAAATTAAGCATTGGTGGATGAATCAGCAATCGGAGCGTTGTGCTTAAATGCAACCTGTGAGCAGAAAAAATTGCGACATGGAGCGATTTCCGATATACTATATATTGTGGTTCGCATGCTTTTTGTTCATTTTCAATAGCAAAAGGATAAATATTTGTAAGGGTAGCTGTCGAATGAAAATTGCGCGAAATTTGATGATGCTCGCCGGGTTGGTTACAAGCATATTACTAGGCAGTTGCAGTGATAAAAATGCTATTGATTTTGGAACATTTGAAGCCGGCACCTATTCCAATACATTTTTTAATTTGATGCTCAGCATCCCGGATTCCTGGCATGTAATGGATCTGGAATCCCGCCTGGAAATAATGAAACGCGGCGGCGAAATTGTCGCCGGAGACAATAAAAAATTAAAGGCGGCGATTGATGCTGCGGATTTGAAAAGCATCAATTTGTTAACCGCCTATGAGCATCCTCCCGGGGCGGCGGTGACCACAAACCCGGGAATAATGTTGATTGCCGAAAAAGTAACGCATGCCCCGGGTATTAAACGAGGCAGTGATTACCACTACCATGCGAAAAAAATAATGAAGTTTAGCCGTATGAAGGTCTCCTATCCAAAAGAGATCTACGAAAAGACCATTGACGGGATTTCGTTTGATATTATGGAGACGGTAATCAACATGGGGCCGGGTGTCGTCATCCGCCAACGGCAGTATGCCACCATTATAAAAGGATATGCATTGTTGATGGCGCTGACGTATCAGGATGATTCCGGTCTTGGCCAGTTGGAAAACATTGTCAATACGCTGTCATTTCAATAGCGGACAATCGACCAAATCCCGCCTGAACATCATTTGGTCGATTAAAAGCCGAATAACATTAACCCTACACGAGCATCATACGGGCTTTGGACAGCCGGTATGACATTAATAATCTTAAGGCCAACGGGGAAATACAATGATGCGACAGGTTTGCAACCACCAGGGGCATGTGGTGATCCCCCTGCGAGCGATCTTGTTTTTCGCGGCCATGCTCCTGTTTATTTTTACGGTTATTTATCGCATGGTAAAAAGTGATAGTGTCAGCACCGCCATGGCGACCCTGATCGAATCCCTTTTAATCGTTGCTTTTTTCATTTTTCTCGGAATCCTGATCGCCTATTTGCTATACTTCATTCAAGACCGATTCCGCCACGGGGCCAAATCCGATCCGGTTTACGGTATATTTGACACCCCGACCAGCGACAACAAATCCGCAAGTAAACCCAATGGCGCCGAAGCCGGGACCGATTCAGATGAAAATGCGGAATCCGGGTTGAATTCCTGAAACCCCGGGATTAAATTAAGTGTCCCTGTAGACAAAAGGATCGCGTCCATACGTCTATTGACTTGGTCGTATACCATTTTGTTGTTTAGACGAATTAATCTATCGCTGCCCATCTTTGTTTGGTATGATGAACATGCATTGATGAAAGTTTTTGCGATAATGAAAAAATTTCTGACAATTTGTTTTTGCCTGTTAGCAATTTCTCTGCTGGTGGGCGCTTGCGCCAAAAAACGACCGGTTCTTTACCCCAACCTCACCTACCAGACAGCGGGTGCCAATGTGGCGATGGCCGATATTGATGCCTGCATTCAGCTGGCAGCCGATCATGGCCATGAAACCGATGCCGGCAAAAATATGGCGGTCTCAACGGCCAAGGGCGCTACTACCGGCGCAGTCGTCGGCGGTGCCGTTGGAGCGGTAACCGGCCGGCCAGGCCGCGGCGCGGCTGCCGGCGCTGCCGGGGGCGGTGCCGGGGGGCTGATGACAGGTGTCTGGAAATCAGGCGATCCGGATAATATCGAGCGTCGCTTTGTTGAGCAGTGTTTGAGGGATAAAGGATACCAGGTCATTGGCTGGAAATAAAATTGACGCCAAAACCGCCTCTAATGGCCGATGGCTGTGTTACAAATCGATTCAAAATGCTCCCGTACTGCCGTGTACGCTCCACTTTTGAATCGATTTGCGCCGTGCCCTCAACCATGATAGGCGGTTTTGGCGCCAATTTTACTTCAACACAAAGAGGTGCAGATGAATAAAACTGAATTGGTCAAACGAGTGGCCGAAAAGCTGGGCGATCTTCCCAAAAAGACGGCTGCTAAAGCGGTTGATGCCGTATTTCAATCGATTCAAGAGGGCCTGGAAGAAGACGGCATTGTCAAAATCGGGCAATGGGGCACCTACACTGTAGATGATATTCAATGACGTCATCGCTAAAGCAGCAAACGCTGATTATGCCTAAAATATAAGTTGTCACCGGCGACACAAATCTTTGACGATCTGACCCAATCGCATAATTCCCTTTTCCATGTCTTCTGTAATCGGTGATCCGCAGCTTATCTGGATAAAATTCTTAAACCGCATTGAGTTTGAGCAAACCCCGCCGGGAATGATGGCAATATGGTTCTCCAGGGCCAAGCGGTAAACGTGCAAGCCGTCAACCTGCGAAGGAAGCTCGACCCACAGCAGGGTTCCCCCTTCGGGTATGGCCAGACGGGTTTCAGCTGGAAAATATTTTTGGATGGCAACAGCAGTTCTAACGACCTGTTTTTTCAGCATGTGCCTCAACCGCCGGCTGTGACGCTCAAAAGCGCCTTCGGCCAGGTATTGCGATATCAGGTATTGATCCAAAGTCGACGTTGAAACCGTTGTGGCCGCCTTTAAATTCTGAACCTTTTCCATATATCGCTTGCCCGGAATGGCCCAGCCAATCCGCAAGCCCGGTGCCAGTGTCTTTGAAAAAGATGAACATGTGATCACCCGGTCATACGTATCATATGATTTTAACGGCATCGGCCGTTTATCTCCAAAATGCAATTCGGAGCTGATGTCATCCTCGATCACCGTAATGTCATATTGATTGATTAATTGTATCAGTCTGACCTTATGATCGTGAGGCATCAGCGCTCCCAGCGGATTATGAAAATTCGGTATCAGAAGGCAGGCCTTGATGGTGTTGCGGCGAAAGATTTTTTCCAGTTCGTCTAAATCGACACCAAATCTAGGATCAGCCGGCACCTCCATCACCATGAGCCCCAGCTCCTGCAGCAATTGTAGAAAACCAAAATTGGTCGGGGTTTCAACCGCGATGGTATCCCCCGGCTGTGCAATGGCCAGCATGGACAAAGCCACCGCTTCCATGCAACCGTTGGTGATAAGAATATCTTCCGGCGCAATCCCTTCCAAAACGCCCACGGTTCGCAAAGCAATCTGCCGGCGCAGCTCAGCATACCCCTCCGATGGAGAATATGAAATCATGGATGTTAATTCGGCATGGGAAAGATTTTTTAAAATTCTGGAAAAGTGCTTAAAGGGCATCAGCTTCGCATCCACGACCGTAGAGCCCAGCGGCAAAAGATAAGGGTTGCTGATGGCCGATATGACCGAATTAATCATGGATGACAATCTGACTTTTTTCGGCGGATAAGACTCTTTCTTAAATCGCGGAATCTTTATGTATTGCAGGGCGACGGGATTGACGAAATAGCCGGATTTGGGCCGGGCTTCAACCAGCCCCATGGATTCCAGTTCCAGGTAGGCATGATAGATCGTGGAAATACTCAAATTGGATTGCTTGTGTAGTTTGCGGATCGAGGGAAGCCGCTCCCCGGGTTGATAGGTCCCGCTTAATATTTTTTGCTCTATCTGTTCGGCCAGATGCCGATAACGAAAAATTCTTTTGGCTGGATCCATTTTTTCTCCGTTAAAGCCGTATGGTGGCATCCATTTGGGTCAATGAGCTTCAGCGCCATTAAGCTGACAATTAATCTGTTATGCATATTTTTTATATTATCTGTATCTGTTTTTTCTTTAACACACCCGCTACTCTGGCTGCAACCGATATCATTCAGCTGAATTTTATTTCACCAGGGGGAAATCCAATGGAAACGCATGATAAAAAATGTGACGACAGGGTGGGCAGCTTCACGGTCAAAAGCGGGCTGGCACAGATGCTCAAAGGCGGCGTCATTATGGATGTGGTCTCCGTAGAGCATGCTGTAATTGCCGAAGAAGCCGGTGCAGTGGCGGTGATGGCCCTGGAGCGCGTTCCGGCTGATATCCGCGAGCATGGCGGCGTGGCGCGCATGTCCGATCCGGCATTGATCAAGGAAATTATGCAATCGGTCAGCATACCGGTAATGGCCAAATGTCGCATTGGTCATTTTGTCGAGGCTCAGATCTTAGAGGCCATCGGCGTCGATTATGTTGACGAAAGCGAGGTGCTCACCCCGGCCGATGAGCGCCATCATATCGACAAACACCCCTTTACAATTCCGTTTGTCTGCGGATGCCGCGATTTGGGCGAGGCGCTGCGCCGTATCGGTGAGGGGGCCGCCATGATTCGAACAAAAGGCGAGGCGGGAACCGGTGATATTGTCGAAGCGGTGCGCCATGCACGCACTGTATTGGGCGCCATCCGCAATCTCAAGGCCAAACCGGATGATGAATTAATGGCTTTTGCCAAGGATATCGGTGCACCCTATGAAGTGGTCAAACAAACCAAAGAACTGGGGCGGTTGCCGGTGGTCAATTTTGCGGCCGGTGGCATTGCCACGCCAGCGGATGCCGCCTTGATGATGCAAATCGGCGTGGATGGCGTATTTGTCGGCTCCGGCATATTTAAATCCGCCGATCCGGCCCACCGGGCAAAAGCGATCGTTGAAGCCACCACTCACTACAAGGATCCCAAAATTCTGGCAGATATCAGTGAAAATCTGGGTGAACCCATGGTCGGTATCAGTGTCAGCACATTGGCCGAAGGAGAAACCCTGGCCGACCGCGGGTGGTAAGAATAGATTGAATATTTTTCACCACAAAGGTACAAGGCTCACAAAGAAATTCATTCAACGACAAATCGATAACACGCCTCTTCTAACCGGCCAACGGGCTCAACGGGCAAACCTGAACAATGAAAATCGGTATACTGGCTCTCCAGGGCGCATTTAGCGAGCACATCCATATGCTGCGACAGCTCGATGTGGAAACGGTCGAGGTGCGCCTGCCGGAAACATTAGAAGACATCGACGGGCTGATCATCCCCGGGGGTGAAAGCACCACCATCGGCAAATTGGCCGTCATGTATCAGTTGATGGACCCTTTGCGCCAATTTGCCAGCGAAAGACCGGTATGGGGCACCTGTGCCGGAATGATTTTTATGGCCAAAGCGATTGGAATGGATCAGCCCCTTTTGGGCATCATGGATATTATGGTTGAACGCAACGCTTTTGGCCGCCAAAAAGACAGTTTTAAGGAAAATTTATACGTCAGCGCCCTGATAAACGGGGATTCCATTCCGTTCCCCGGGATATTTATTCGGTCGCCCAAATTGGTCCAAACCAAAGGCCGGGCCGTCATTCTTGCCCATCTGGCAGATGGCTCCCCGGTAGCCGCGGTGGAAGATACGCTTTTGGCAACCGCTTTTCATCCTGAACTAACCCATGATACCCGCTTCCACCAATATTTTCTGAGCCTGATTCAGTCTTGATCCGCTTGTTTTTGATCGCTGATAATCATCATCCTACCGGTGGCCTCGGCCACCACGGTATCATCTTCCATTAAGGCATCTAATTTTATATCCAGCAGTCCTTTGATCTGGCGCTGCAAAACAGCGCTGAAGGTCAAGCGGCTGCCCAGCGGCACCGGTTTGCGATAGCGCACCTCCAGTCGGGCGGTCATGGCATCATGGCCCATGTAGCGCGACAGCCAACCCATCATTTCATCGAAAATGAGGGATAAAACGCCACCATGCAGATAATCGGACCAGCCCCGGTAGCGATCTGCGGCAACAAATTCTGCCGTTACCTGATCATTACCCGTCTGATGGACCGTTATGTTTAGACCATGGGGATTTTCGGCACCACAGACAAAACAACGCTTATCTTTCAACAATTGTAGCGACAACCTTAATCCTCCTCTGGATCGCATTGATGCTAGAATCGATGCTATCATAGCAAATCCGTAAAATCGGGTCAAAAATCAGCCGATCAACTCAAAAAGTCGTGTATCTCAAGACCCTTTTTCCTGCTGCAATCAGCTTGCATCGGACCTGCCGCAACTGCTTTTTTAACCAACTTTGGTCCAAAAAACTCTAAACCATTTCCATACTTTAGCCGACAATAGACTTAGGATCGGCAGCCTCATGGCGGCTGTTTCTTTAAAGTATTCATATTGTTTGACTTAATTTTCAAGGCGATTAGCAAGGCATTGCGCTGACCGTATTTAAGTTACAACGTGGTGCGATACCGGGTGGTCAAAAAATTGAAACATAACAGGCGCTTTTGACAACCCCTAATATCACTATCAAGGAAAAAATGATGTCTGGAACGCTTTACAATGTCGATTTTTCAGGGCGTATTATCCCGGGGTGGGAGCTCGATGAAGTCAAATCCAATCTGGCGGTAATATTAAAAGCAAATGAAGAGACCATTTACAAACTGTTTTCCGGCAAGCGGATTGTGATCAAAAAAAATGTCGATCATCAGACTGCTTTAAAGATCAATAATATGTTTAAAGATGCCGGTGCGGATTGTATGATTACACCGATAGACGACGGTAGCACCACGGCACCACCGCCGCTGCCCGCACAGTCGCTACAGATGGACCATACGGCGCCAATGGATCAGGCCGCGCCTGTGCCGGCGGCTCAGAACACAACCGCGGTCGAATCCCCACCGGCTGCAGTGGCCCAAACGTCAGCGACCATGACCGGCACCGGTCCCAGCGCGTTGTGGTATGTCTTTGCGGCATTGCTTTTCTTAATTCCGGTGATTGCCGGCGTAACCAAACTGTTTAATACCTTTAATACCTATTTTGAGAGTGAAACCCGCCTGGCGGTGCCGGGTGAAACCGACCTGCAGATCGACAACACCGGTACCTATGTATTTTTTTATGAAACCAGCCGTTATCGGGTTTTTAATGCGGCCAATTATCAATGGGGCCGGGATTTTGCCATCTACATAATGGATCTGTCCACCGGACAGGAAATGGCCTTACAGCCGGTTGAGATGCCCTATACCGAAGAAGACGGCAACATGACATTGCATGCCATTGCACAGATTCAGTTTGATACCCTTGGCGCTTATAGCGCCACGGTTGTCGGCGAAATCCCGGGGAGTGACAGCCTGCTGGTGCGTCGCTTTGAAGTATGGGAAATGGCCAAAGCCATTATCTGGGGTGGGGTGCTGTTATTTTTGGGCGTTGTCATTGCTCCGATCATCGCATTGGTGGTTTTTGTCAGGCGCCAAAAACCAAACAGCGATCCGGTCGAAGGCGCGCTGACCGAAGAACAAGAAAACAACTGGGCCATGTGGGCCCATATCAGCACGTTCCTCTCGATTCTGGTGCCGCTGGGCAATCTTATCGGCCCCATCATCGTCTGGCAATTGAAGAAAAATGAATCTGAATTTGTTACCGATCAGGCCAAAGAAGCGCTCAATTTTCAGATCTCGATGATGATTTACATGATAATTTCAGTTGTTTTGATTTTGGTGGTTATCGGCATCTTTCTGCTCATCGGTCTGGTGCTGTTCAGCCTTATTATGGTTATCGTTGCCGGCGTCAAGGCCAATGATGGCGAATATTACCGCTATCCGATGTGCCTGCGGCTGATACCACAAAAAGCACATCCGAGCCGCTAGCCCGCGTTGCCGCCTATTTATGCCACTGTTAAGTTGTAAATAAGGTTCGTTTCTGGTATCGGTTTTTTGTAATAGGCGTATTGGGCCGGAAAAATCCCACCACGGTGGGACATATCCAATGGCGCATCACCTCTCTCCAGACAGCACCGCATATACAAACTAGACCGTAACGCAAACTATATCCAAAGGGGTTGATAAATGAATACCATCTTGCAAACCTGGATGGAAAAGGTCAACGCCGGTGATTTGGAAGGCGTTCTGGGGTTGTATGATGAATCCGCCACACTGTTGCCGACGTTTTCACCGTATCCAGCACCCACAAAAACCGCCATCAAAGCGTATTTTGAAAATCTGGCGTCTAAAGCGGCCCTCCGTGTCAAGTTTGATCCGGATACCATTGTTGAGTATCGCATCGGAGAAACAGTTGAATGTGTCTGCGGTCATTATACCTTCTCATATGATGTGGCTGGAAAGAAGCATTCATTTGCCTCACGGTTTACATTTGTTATCAACGCCGCCAAAGATCATCCCATTATTCACCACCACTCGTCACAAATTCCACAGTCGGCGCACGAATAAAGGTCCGTAAAATCGATGACACCGCTGAGGTCCACGAAATGAACCCCATGAACCGCCGTAGCAAGGGGACCGTATTCACCCTTATCGGGGGCATTTTTTTCCTTCTGGCAAGCGCCTGCTCACAAGAAGATGATGTTGCCGTTATCCGGTCGATGATTCAAAAAGGTGCCGCGCTGGCCGAAGCGCATGATATCAGCAGCCTGATGGAGATGGCCCGCGAAGATATCGTGGCTCAGCCGGGGGCGCACAATCGTCTGGAGATCAAGCGCATCCTCTGGTTGGCGCTGCGGCATTACGGCCAAATAAAGGTTTTATATCCAAAGCCCTCTGTTGAACTTTCCGCCGAAGAGGACCGGGCGTCCAGTAAAATGTTTTTGCTGATTGTGAAAAAGGACCGTGTTATCCCGGAACTAAAAGATCTCTATGATGACCCGCAGGGATGGCTCGAAAAGGTGGGGGACAATGCGGATTTGTTCCAGCTTAAGCTCGAATGGCTCAAAACAGACACCCGCTGGCAGGTCAGAAAGGCCCGCATAGACGCCTTTAAGGGCATGGGTTTTAGCGAATGACGTTTGCATGCGGTTGGTTTCGATATCAGGGGCAGGCGTCTACCGGGTAAAACCATTTAGCGGTTGCTTTCTTGACTACGGAAATATTTTATGGGTAAATTAACCACCAGAAGATAAACTAAAATCGACAAGTGATCCCGCTAAAGAAGACTTTAAAAAATTGCCCGGAAGGATCAAAAATGGTCTGATGAAAAAACCCCGTATCATGTACTGATAACGGGGTTTTGATTTGACTAAAAACACCATTCAGAGCGGGTCTCGGAATAAAAACCGTCGTTGGTAGTCTGGCCAGGGAAGGGGGATTAGACTGAATCCTGACACACGTCCATTCAAGCGATCGTCCAAACGCTTGGTTTACCTATGCTTGAGTGTCATGTTGCTGCTCAGCGGCGGGTCATTTCAGCTTGCAACCATACCCGCAGAGGCCGGTAGCGCAACATCGACCCAACAGCAAATTTATGCCGCCATCCCAAAAGAAGACCCCGGCACACCGGGTTCCCGGGAAAAACTGGCCAAAGGAAAATTTTTGGTGGCCAGCCGCCGGCTGAACGATCCCAATTTTAGCCAAACCGTGGTGCTGTTGATTGATTACGGTCCGGACGGTGCAATGGGCCTGGTCATCAATCGGCCTTCAGCGGTCAAGCTGTCTAAAGTGTTTCCGGATGTCAAAGAGCTCAAAAAGCGCAAAGATACCGTCTATATCGGTGGGCCGGTAGCCGTCAATCAGATGCTCATGCTCGTCCGATCCAGCCAGGCTCCGGAAGCGTCGACCCTGGTCATCGACAATGTTTATATCAGCTCGAGTTGGAAAGTGCTCGAGGGCCTCATCAAAAAAGCCTCTGCTGAGCAGCGCTTTCGCCTGTTTGCCGGCTATGCCGGCTGGGCGCCCAACCAACTTGATTTTGAGCACAGCCGGGGCGATTGGCATATTTTAAAAGCCGACGCGGATAGCGTTTTTGCCCAGGATCCCAAAGCCCTGTGGCAGGAATTGATTCGCCGAGCCACTGTAAAATGGGTGCATCTGCAAGAGACCGATCCAACATCCAATTAAATCAGAGGATGCAGGCTTATGAAACTTTTGGTTATTGGCGCCACCCGCGGCATCGGTCTGCGCCTTGCTGAACTGTCCATAGAAGAAGGCCATACCGTGACGGCACTGGTGCGCGATCCGGCGCGGATGCCGGTTCGCCATGATCAGCTAACGGTGATCACAGGCGATATTCGCGACGAAGCAACGGTCACTCGCGCAGTTAAAGATCAGGAGGCCGTATGCCTCACTATTGGGATTCATCCAACCCGCAAACCAGTAAGCGTATTTTCACATGGCGCCCGCAACGTTATCGCTGCCATGACCCAAAGCGGACCAAAGCTGCTAGTTTGTGTTACCGGAATCGGTGCCGGCGACAGCAAAAATCATGGCGGTTTTTTCTATGATAAAATCTTTAATCCACTTTTGCTAAAAACCATCTATGAAGACAAAGATCGCCAGGAAGCACTCGTGCGCGATGCGAGCCTGGAGTGGGTTATCGTGCGTCCAGGATTTCTGACCAATGGCCCGCTGACAGGCACCTATCGCGCGCTAACGGATCTTGCGGGCGTCACGGCCGGCAAAATATCCCGTGCGGATGTCGCCCATTTCATTTTAACTGAAATCCAAACCAAACAATATCTTTTTAAAACACCCCTTTTGACATATTAGCGGGCTCAACAGGCTTAATTCCGTTTCACGGGAACCTTCGGTCGTCCTATAGCGCTCTTGTAGCCCTTCCAATAAAGTGACGGGCTTAACGGGCTCAACGGGCTTAACCGGCCAACCTAATATAATAATCGAATATTTTTTGACCGTTATTGTGTAACATGATGGGAGGTGTTTAACCATGATAATCAAGCATCGTGGGGTTGAGCCCCGCATAGATGAGTCGGTATACGTTGCACCCACGGCTGTTGTTTGCGGTAATGTCACGGTCGGTCCCCAGACGCGGGTGATGTACGGTGCCGTCATCGATTCGGAAGCATCGGCCGTTGAGATCGGCAAGTGCAGTATTGTCTGTGAAAATGCGGTTATCCGGGCCACCAAGGTTGAAGATATCGATCATCCGGTACGTATCAGCGATCATGTCTTTATCAGCCCACAGGCGACCCTTTTGGGATGCCGGGTGGCATCTCACGCCTACATCGCCACCGGAGCAACAGTGCTCCAGGGGGCACAAGTGGGTCGGGGGGCGGTGGTGGCCGTCGGCGCGCTGGTGCATGCCGGCACTAGGATTCCGCAAGGTTTTTTCGTAGCCCCCAATGCGGTTGCCATCGGCGACCCGCCTGAAATTTACGGCCCAGGTGATCAGGAAGCCGTCGTGGAAGCCATTAAATCCATCGCCTTCACAAAAGTGGCCTTCGGCGTCACGCCCCAACCAGAAAACCGCATCGCAACCATGACCCGCGCAACCAAAATTCGATCACAGGAATTTGCACATCATAAAGATGATGTTGCCTTGCCTTAACTTTAGGAGCTCATGATGAAAATTTTAACGACCCTGACTTTGTTGTCAATGTTGGTGATTCATACCCTTTATGCGGGTGAAGCGGATGTGTTAACGGTCGACGCAATTTCCACGGGACCCGATACGTTCCAGTTTTCGGTGACCGTGCGCCACGACGACAAGGGGTGGGATCACTATGCCAATAAATGGGACGTGGTGGCCCCCGATGGCACCGTGCTGGCGACACGCACCCTGCATCATCCACATGACAACGAGCAGCCGTTTACCCGCAGTTTGGGCGGCGTGAAGATCTCTGCCGGCATTACCACCGTAACTATTCGGGCCCACGACTCGGTGCATGGTTATGGCGGTAAAACCATCGCCGTCAGATTACCCCGCTGAACCGCGGCATCAGTTAATTCAGCCTTGACCCGCTTGTTTTCTTCGGATAATGCTTATGTTCTTTTAGAATTACCAATCACGAATGAAAACCAGGATGGATATCGAAAATATGCTCCGACAAATGTTGATCTGCATGTGTCTGGTCGTTTGGGGGTGCGCATCGCAGCCGGTGGCAACCGTTGAAAGCGGCACGCCGGCAGCGGACGATAAGCGGGTGCTGGTGGCCACTCAGAAAAGCAAATTCAAACAGGCCGTGGTCACTGAAATTTATGATGAACTGGTTCAAAACGCCATTTATATAAAACTCATTGATGTCAAAGGCCTTAAAAATCAACCCACCACTGAGTTTGCAGCCATTGTGATCCTTAATAGATGTATGGCCGGCCGGCCGGACCCCCGGGTGGAGAGCTTTATCGATCGCGAACCACAAAAAAATAAAATCATTGTTTTGACCACCGGTATCGGGGACAGCTGGACACCTGAGGTGCGGGATGTGGATGCGATGACCTCGGCCTCGGTCATGGATCAATCCGATCAAATCGCCCGCTCAATTGTCGAACGGATCCTGGCAATGGTCAACTCCAAGAGCCCAAACCCTTGATCGCGTAATTTTTCATCGACACCTTGCTTCAAACACCTCTATGATAATCTCAGGTTAATGCAAATGACACCATCAGCGGGTAAAACAAAAATTTTTCGCCTTGCGGGGTTGTGCTTTCTTTCCGTTTTACTGCTGTTCGCTTGCAGCAATGAAAGCGATTATCCGCACAATATTATTCTATTCATCGGCGACGGTATGGGTGTGGCCCATGTCACCGCCAGTCAGATCGCGGCAGGCAGCTTAAACCTGGAGCGCATGCCTGTCGGCGGTCTGGTCACCACCCACTCGGCCAACCGGCTGGTAACCGAATCGGCGGCAGGATCTACTGCGTTGGCAACCGGAAAAAAAACCAACAACAGGGCTGTCTCGGTTTTACCTGATGGTACACCGGCCAAAACCCTTTTTGAATACGCCAAAGACCTGGGCAAGTCCGTCGGGGTGGTGGTCACCTCTTAGGTGACCCACGCCACACCGGCAGCGTTTATGTCCCATGCCAACCATCGTCGCAAGCAGGACGATATCGCCGAACAGATTGCCAACAGCGGCATTGATGTGCTCATCGGCGGGGGATGGGCATATTTTGTACCGGCCACCCAGCAAGGCTGCCAGCGCAATGACGATAAAAATTTGCTGGCCACCCTTGAATCCCGCATGCCGCTGGTGCTGCATGCAGATGCCATCTTGGAGCACAGCAACGGTGAAAAACTGGCTGCCCTGCTGGCCCCCGATGGGCTGAATAGGGCAGCAGAGCGGGATTATTCCCTGGCCCAGCTGGCCCGGACGGCGATTCAAATCCTGTCAAAAAATCGTAACGGATTTGTGCTCATGATCGAAGGCTCTCAAATCGATTGGGCCGCCCACGATAATGATACCCCCAACATTATCGCCGAGATGCTCGATTTTGACGCTGCAATCGGGGCGGCATTGGATTTCGCCCGAACACAGGGCCGCACGTTGGTCGTTGTGACCTCCGATCATGAAACCGGCGGATTAGCCATCCATGAGGGTTCGATGATAAACCGGCAGGTCACCTCAACCTCTTTTACAACTAGCAGTTATACGGCATCGATGGTGCCCGTCTTTGCCTATGGGCCATCCAGTGCTGAATTCGGTGGAATTCTTGACAATGCCCGCGTCGGTCAACTTGTCATTGACCGGTTATTGAAGCGCAAAACACCTTCCCCAGAATGACGGTCAGGTATCGTACTCAACAAGACGAATAACCCCCAAGGGCCTTGATGAGATCATCGTTTTTGAACGGTTTTAGCGGCCAGCCGTCGCCAGAAGGTGGTTTCGCTGTCGGGGATACCGGCCAGGGCGCCGTAATGGCGTGCCACTTTCGGATCGGCGCGCCACAAAGGATAGGGAAGCCCGCCGATAAACCGGTTAAATAATATCGCTTCCAGCACCAGCAGGATCATGGCACCGATGACGCCCAGCACCTGCGCAGGGCTGTTTAAAAACCCCATTGCCGCAATCAAGGCAGAGGCCGCCGCCGGCGGGTGGATGCATTTTATGCCCACCATCATCACCCCGGAAACGCCCATCGTTAGCGCGATCACTAAAATGCGATACCAGTTTAGCACAAATGGATCGGAAAGGCCGGCCTGCGGATAGAACCATCCCACCAGCCATAAGGCAAATAGACCGGAAGCCACCGCCAGGGTATGCGACAGCAGAACATTGCGCGGGCTGGCTGTCACCGACATTGGGGTATGAAACAAAATAAACGCCGAAGGGCCCAGTTGGGGAAAAAGCAATGGCAACCGTGTCAGGTAGGCGATAATGGATATGGTGCCCAATGCAACGGCACCGGCGATAAAAATGAACAGCAGCAACAGCACACGCGGGTTGTCGATTTTACGGATCAGATACCACAACTGAAGCCGACTGAAAAAAGCGACCATCCGGAAAAAGAGGGTATGTTGCGGCGGCCGTTGGGTCATGGTTTCTCAAGAGGTGTATCAGCACCCGGTTCAGCGATTTCCACTAGCTGATCAAAAATGTTAACGGCTTTTTGATCCGGCAGCTCAAACAGAGCCAATAGCTCCGTCAAGGTATCTTTGGCCGTTTCGACCACAGCGGCAAACTGACTGGCGTCCATGTCAAGGTGGTGGACGCTTTGGTTAAAAACCGCTGCCAATGATTCAGGCTCCGGTCTCAGTACACTGGGTGCCAGCGATGCCACCGCCAGCGGCATGACAATGGTATCTTGCAATTCCATTTCCTGTAATTTTTCCATGGACATATTGTGGGCACCGATATAGCAAATCATCTCTTCGGGAAACTCCCAGGACTGCACGATCCAGGCGCCGGCCTGAGCGTGATCCCAGCCAAATTGCTCGCGCTCGATATCTGATAACCGTCGGTCGCTGGTTTGCCATTCAGCCACAACGGGTTCATAGTACTCCGCCCAGACGCACAGCAATAAAGGCACTGCCAGCTCTGACAGTAATGCCGCTGTAAATACCTCATCCAACTGCCCGCTGAAACGCTGCTGCGATAACGCCCGTGCCAGAATGGCTCTGAGTAACGAGTCAATCCAGAAGGCGTTGTGATCGAAACCGTTTCCTTTGGGCTGAGGCAACGCCTCCATGGTGGCAAAAGCCAAGACAATGGAGCGAATCTGAGCAAGACCCAGCATGGTAACGGCCCGTTTAACATCAGCAACCGGCACACGCGGCGAATACAGCGAAGAGTTCACCGTTTTAATGACTTTAGCGGTGATTTCCGGATCTGCGGAAATGAGCTTTACCAGCCGATCGATATTCGGCTCGCTTCGATTGATTTCTGCTAGAAGCTGGTTGACGGCCGCTGGCAAGGGGGGAATCTTCAAATCCTTGGACAGCATCTGGAAGTCGCCCCGGGCAACAGCAGCGTGACGACGGAGTTTATTGAATAGACCCATGATTGAATGTCGGTAGGAATCGGAATGTCAATTTATAGCTGTTTAAAGGTTCGATAGTATCTCAGGACCCGGCGAACATACTCTTCGGTTTCTTTATAGGGCGGGATTGTTTTATAGCGGTCAACAGCGGTGGGTCCGGCATTATAGGCGGCCAGAGAAAGCGCCAATTTGCCGTTGAAGCGCTCGTAGAGCTGTTGAAAATAGCGTGCACCGGCCCTGATGTTTTGCCAGGGATCGAAGGGATTTTCCAAATCCAGCATTTTAAAATTCTCGGGCATGATCTGCATCAAACCCATGGCGCCTTTTCTGGAAATGGCCCGCGGGTTAAAATCCGATTCGGCTTTAATCATGGCTTTCAATAAGCGCGAATCGACACCGGTTTGGGCGGAGGCATCCGAAATGTAACGATCATACTTGTCAGGGGCGTAAAAATTCCGCGATAGGGTGGTTTTTTCTTTGATGTACAGTTTGTATTCCTGGACATTGGAGGTGGGGGTGTTGGTGAAATGCATCACCCCGTTTTCATCGATATAGCGAAATATGTCCGCATTCACCGATGATCCAAAGACAAGTAAAAACAGCGCAGTACCGAAACCAATAATTTGTCGAAATGTATTTCCGCGTCCGCTCATTGTACCTCAGAATCAATTTAACCCCATTTAGTGCTTTCCCCCAAAAGCAAGGGCTCATATGCTCGTTGAGACTGTATCTTAAATTTTACAATACTTTTTTCCGAAACTCAAGCCATTAATAATAATATATAATAATTTTAGGTGCTTATGAAAAAAACCCCTATATCTTGTAGGCGCTGCTAAACCTTAACCCAAGGCGTATGCCGCATGGGTCATCCGGTCATGCTTCCCCACTAAAATATCGACCAAAATAATAGAAAACTTAAGGTTTTCTATTATTTCAGGTTGCCGGTTAAGCCCGTTGAGCCGGTTGCGCCGGTTATATAGGAATAAATGACGTTCAACCGGTTAACGGGTCAATCCACCAAAGGCGGACAAGCGGGTAACGGGCCCAACCGTTGGGTTTGAGAGCGTTTTTAGAAGAGTTTGAGCTGCTCCTGCTGCTTATCTTTCTTCTTTGGAAATTTTTTTTGCGGGGTTTCATCTTTTTTAAGATGGTCTTCAATGTCGGCCAGAAAAGGAGACGGTCGGCGGGTCAAAAGCTTACCATAAACACTGCGTTTTTTAGCGCGGGTCAGATATAAACGCTGCATGGCGCGGGTCATGGCCACATAAAACAAACGACGTTCTTCAGCCAGATCGGTTTGACCATTGCCCTGGTGGTTAAGGGGAATCAGTTCATCTTCACACCCGGCGATAAACACCACCGGAAATTCGAGCCCCTTGGCAGCATGCAGAGTCATCAACGCCACCTTCTCGGCCCGGGACGAATAGGCATCCGTATCACTTTGCAGCGCTGCGGCTGCCAAAAAGGCTGCCATATCATCAAAATCATTTGAAAGGTTTAACAGGTTGCTGAACGCTTCGCGGGATTGGGGTTCGGTGTTTACCAGGGTTGATAACTGCCGAATTTGGGATAAATGCTGCAATTTTTTAGCAATGGTCATCGCCGCCGTTTCGTTTTTAATCACGCCTAGCGCTTCGCTAAAATCAATGAGCTTTTGCTGTTGGTCACGGCTTAAACCCGGGACAGGAAATCGTTTGGCATTAACCAGTCCGTTTAGTTGCGAGAATTTATTAGCGGTGCACCAGGATTTGAATTGTTCGGTTGTTTTATTGTTCAAACCACCTGTTAATAAAGATAGACAGACGTTCAAATCCAAATCGCTGCCGAATCCCTCCACGACGCTTAACAGCGAAATCAGTTCTGCCAGTCCCCAGCTCTTAAGGCTGGTTTTGCGGCTGGCTATCTGAAACGGCACACCTTTCTGATCAAAGACATCGGCGATGATGTTCAGCTGATAGTGGGTGCGAACCAACACCGCAAAATCAGCATAACTGTTTGCTGCATCAAGGTTGGCATCGGCAACTTGACCGGTATCAACAGAGTGAAAACCGGAACCGCCCACCAGTTGGCCAATGACACTGGCAATGGCGCGGGCTTCGGCTTTGCCGCTGCCAGCCTCAAGGATGCTGATGGTCTTTACGCCATCAATCTGGGAATAGGTTCGGGCGTCGCTGGAATGGAGCCGATGATCGCGGATCACATAAAAGGAAGCATCCAGTATGGTTTCTGTTGATCGATAATTCCGGGTTAAGTGAATCTCTGTTGTATCGGGGTAGTCGTCTTTAAAGCGTTTGAAATAATGGACGTCAGCCCCCCTGAATCCATAAATGGACTGATCCGGGTCGCCGATCACACACAGATTGGGACCGTTCTCATCCGGTGGCGCCAGTGCTTTTACGATGCGGTATTGGCCATGGTTTAAATCTTGATATTCGTCGACAAATACGTACTGAAAGCGGCGGCGATATTTTTGAAGGAGGTTGGAATTATTCTCAAGCAGCTCAACGACGTTAAAAATAAGATCTTCATAATCATAGAGCCCTTGGGTGGATAGCAGTGTCTGATAACTGTGATAGACCTCGGCCAGCGCGCGGCCAGCAGCAGTAACCTTATTCGACGGTGTCATCTCGTCCGGTCCCAAAATCTGCTGTTTAGCGGCAATGATTTGGGTCAGGAGTTGTTTGGGAGTTTGCAAAACTTCAATTTTATGATGCTTTACTGTTTTGATGGCCTCACGCATCATTTCTTTGCGATCGTCGTCATCAATAATGGCGAACGTTTCTTGCGGCTTAAGATCATTAAGTAGTTTATAGCACAAAGAATGAAACGTAGCCGTCAGCGGCAAATGATGATCGTCGTTTAGAATGGTGTGCAGGCGCTGCTGCATTTCACGCGCGGCTTTGCGGGTAAATGTCAATGCCAGAATATTGTCGGGGGATACCCCTTTGCGTTTGATCAAATGGGCGATACGAACGGTCATGGTGCGGGTTTTGCCGGTGCCGGGCCCGGCCACAACCAGTAGCGGGCCCTCGGGATGCTCCACCGCCTGGCGCTGCTGTTCATTTAGCTGCTTAAAAAATTGCGCCGGTGACACGTCTTTGGGTTTATCGTTTTTTGCAGCCCCATCCTTTTTATGCGGCATCCTGCGCGGGGGTTCAGTAAAGCCGGGTTTGGAAGCGGGCTCCTGGGGCTCGCCGGCCGCAAAAAGCGATTGCTGGCCCAGTAAAGATGCGCGCTCATGTTCTTTAAAAATTCGAACCCGGCCGTATTGCCCGTCAAATCCGGGAATGACGGTAATTTCCTGATGCCGCATGCGCCTGATGCCTTCTGCCAGCAACGGGATGCCAGCCTTTTCGATTTCCTCGAAATCCATATTTTGTAGAATATTGAATTCCGATCCCAGCTGTTGCAAGATGGTTTGATAGGCCCGGGTGACCTTTTTGGATTTGGGTCCTACCCGCATCACATCGGACAGGATATCCGCCAGTTGAATGATGCTGCGGTAGGGAGAATGCCGGGCAGGTTTGCGGCCTTCTTTGTGGTCAGCCAATTCTTCGACTCGATGCAAAACCCCAAGCGTCAGAGGTTTGTTGCAGACCGGGCACAGACCGTCATGTTTAAGAGTTGTGGCCGGCCATAAGGAAATATTACAGGCGCGGTGACCATCGATATGGTATTTGCCCTCTTCAGGATAAAACTCCAGCGTTCCCAAGAATTTTTCAGGATCAGCGGTTTTTAATGCTGATTTTATCTCCGCATAGGCAAGTGCCGTGTTGAATACGTTGGCTTCGCGTCCTAAATTGAGTGGTGAATGCGCATCTGAGTTGGACACCAGTGTAAACCCATCCAGTGAAGACACGCGCCAGTTCATGGCCGGATCGGAAGAAAGCCCGGTTTCAACCGCAAAAATATGGGGTGTTAAATCTTCGAAGCACTCTTCTATTGAATCAAAGCCAGACTTTGAGCCCAATACCGAAAACCAGGGCGTCCAGATGTGAGCTGGGATTAAGAACGCCTCTTCGGATGTATCAAGCAGCATTTCAAGCAGGTCGTGGGCATCCAGCCCCAGAATAGGTCTTCCATCTGATCGGATATTGCCGATTTTGTCCAGCCGGTTGCTGAATCGCCGGGCCACATCAACGTCGGGTGCAAATACAAGATTATGATTTTTGCGGGTTCTACCATTTTTTTTGTAGATATTGCTGATTTCAGTAACCAGCATAAAGCGCACCGGTGCGCGACAGGAATCTGGCACCTCGACGTCGCAATGTCGTGCCAGGTCATCTTTAAGTTTATACAGACCAGGTTCAGCGGCGACTAATTTGTCAGAAATTTCTTCATACCAGGCCGGGTAAGTAAAATCGCCGGTCCCCACTACCGTAACACCTTTGAGTTGAGCCGCAATATAAAGATTTTCCAGATCCAGGTTTTTAGCCGTAGCTCTTGAATATTTGGAATGAACGTGTAAATCGGCAATAAATTTCATGGAATTTTTTTCATTATAAAAGTGTTGTTTATGCTAGTTTGGGTGCTAAGGCGGACAAATGATAAACAGGTGCAACTGGCTTACGGGCAAAGCTTCAGACCACATCTTCATATCATTTTTAAACTCATTTTTTAACCCTAAATTAAGCTTGTGCGTTTCTACCAAACACGCTATATATTTATATTGTTATAGACGATATACTATATATGGTGTTTTTTCACCTTCTACCTTATTTAAACGGTTTATACCAAAAAGAATCTTTGGCGCTGATATGAGTTTGCTGTCGAGTTCGGTTTCCATAACGCGTTACCAGGTTGAGGGACAACTTAAAACCCCCATTCTGGAAACCGTAGCAGCCGCATTAAAAAAACATACCATTTCCGAAATAGATGATGCCTCTTTGGAAAGGGCGGTCGGTTGGACATCTTTTGAAAAACCGTATCAACCTGATTTTGGCGGATCCGGATTTGTTTATGGAAATTATCTGGTATTCTCATTGCGAGTTGATCGCAAAACCGTTCCGCCCAAGGTACTTAAAAAACATGTGGTAATCGAATCAGACAGGCGATTGGCTGAAAGTGGTCGACCCTATTTGTCTCGCAATGAAAAAGAGCGTATCCGCGATCAGGTAATAGATCGTCTACATGCAACTGTTCCAGCAACACCCCATATTTATGATCTTGTCTGGAATTATGAAGATGCCAGATTATGGTTTTTTTCTAATCTCAAGGCGGCCAACGAGGAATTGGAAACCTTATTTTTGAGATCTTTTGATCTAACTTTGATACGGATGATTCCCTACACTGAAGCCTACTATACCTCCAATCTGACCGATACACAAAAAGATCAACTATTGGAACTGACGCAAACCCCGTTTACAGGATAATCAATCGACAAAATGCTGGATATTGCCGTAGCCTATAACCGTTTTAAATTTTTAGGTGAAGAGTTTCTAACCTGGTTGTGGTTTGTCGTCGATCAGGACACAGCTATCCTTAGAAAGGCCGATCCGGAATTTGCTTCATTGGAAATAGGTAATCGTATGGTGCTTGAAAAACGGCATAAAAAGAGTGTCGAAAAGATTACCATTAAAGGGGAAAATGCGAGTCTTGAAGAAGCCATGCTGGCCTTGCAGAAGGGGGCTCTGGTAACCGAACTTAATCTGGTGTACCGGTCAGCCGAGTTAAAATGGCAATTTACATTGAAAGGCGAGAGTCTTAACTTAAGCAGTTTGAAAACACCCAAAATAGCCGCCCCAGACAGCCCCGAAGATATGGAAGGCTTTATTTTAGAAAAAATCTTTCTTTATGATAAGATCTTGCAATTTTTAGAAAAATTATATAAAAACTTTATCAAAGAGCGCGTATCATCCCGCTGGCAAAAAGGTTCCTTAATATTGATTAAAAAGTGGTCCCAATCGGGCTCTTAAATGGTAAAAGGGATCTCTATATATTTGAATTTTATATTATTAATAAAACAATTCCTTTTATTAGGTTTTCAACAAAACATCGATTATAGTGTGTTCATAGACTGTTTAAAAAAGTGCTGTTTTCGACAATAGCTTATTTCTGATCATATCGCGGCTTTTATTCAATTATAAAGACATCCATTATGATCATCTGTTTTTATTTTTTATTAATAAATATAAAATAGTTATAAAGTTGTTGATGTTATCAACAGCCCTTATTTATTATTATCTTTATTTATTAAATATAATTAAGGAATAGATTATGAAAGCGACCATCAAAAAGGGTGACTTGCTTCCTGTATTATCTAAAGTACAGGGTTTGACCGGCCGCCGAACCAATCTGGCCATAACCACCAATATTCTCATGAAAACGGAACAAAAAGGTCTGTCGATATCGGCCACAGATCTTGAAACCGGTTTTGAGGGATTTTATCCGGCCAAGGTTGAAAAAGAAGGTGTCATCGCCATAAATGCCAGAAAATTTTATGAAATTGTCAGGGATTTTCCCACCGAAGACATCTTTTTAAACGAAGTGGAAAACCATTGGATTGAAATTGGTAACAAGAATATTGAATATCATATCGTCGGTTTAAATCCGGACGATTTTCCGGAGATTCCCAAAATAAAGGCCATCGAATTTTTTGAGATCGATTCTCTGGACCTCAATAAAATGATTGAACGTGCAGTGGTGGTCAGTGGATCAAGTGATGATAAGCGAGCTCATATTATGGGGGTCTTTGCTGAGCGTATTGAGGAAAAAAAGAACAAATTGTTTCGTTTTGTATCCACCGACGGAAGCCGCCTGTCTAAAGTTGATACGGTATTTGAAAAGGATAATAATCTGCCTGCCGGGGATAATGTGATAATTCCCAAAAAGGGGCTAATTGAAGTCAGTAAATTTTTAGATGCTGAAGGTCCGGTAAAAATTGGTTTTAAAGAAAA
>JAAUYK010135701.1_pt1 | contig 29576 bp, 26 predicted proteins | sample 7278021 | NCBI WGS metagenome assembly JAAUYK01 (sample SAMN14350223, study PRJNA611818) | marine sediment metagenome | isolation source: surface marine sediment (1.8m) | place: French Polynesia: Moorea | collected 2018-08
AACGACGCTCTGGTGGTAAGCGGGCCGTACGCGCGTTTGCGGCATCCCCTGTACGCGGGGACGCTGCTGTTGGCACTGGGATTCGGCGCGATGGCCGGGCTCTGGGCCGCTGCGGTCGTCTGCGGGCTCTTCGTTCCGACCTTCTTCCTCTACTACCTCCCCTACAAGGAGCGGATCGAGAGCGCGCGACTGGAGCGCCGCTACGGGGATCCCTACGCGGCCTACCGCGCAGCGGTGCCTGCGCTCGTGCCGGCGCGCCGCCGCTGGTCGCCCGTCGGGCGCGCGATGCCAGGGGCGTCGGTCGGGTGGCGGCTCGGGCGCGTCCGGGAGAACGGCGAGCTGGGGACGCTCCTGGGCGTCGCGTTGGCGACGGTGCTGCTCGCCTTGCGTCCCCTGCTCCCGCTTTGAGAGGCGTCGGATCGGCGGGGATCCGCCGCGAGGATCTCGCGGCATGCACCCTGCTGCGTCTCCAGCAGGGTGGGTGGAGCAGCCCCGACGTGCTGCTCGTCGAGGCCGAGGGCGGACCGGCGGTCGTCAAGGACTACGCGCCACGCCATCCCTGGGTGCGTCGTACCCTGGGGCGCTGGCTGATCCGCCGCGAGCTGCGCGCGTACCGCGCGCTGGAGGGGCATCCGGCCGTACCGCCGCTGCTCGGCCCGCTGGACGATCTGGCGCTGGCGGTGGTCCACCGGGGTGGTCCCCGCTTCTCGCTCAGGCGTCCATGGACGTTCTGCCCCGCCTTCGCCGATGCGCTCCACGAAGCCATCTGCGAGCTCCACGCCCGCGGCGTCGTGCACCTCGATCTGCGGCACCGCAGCAACGTCCGGGCCGACATGGCGGGCCGTCCGGTGCTGATCGACTTCGGCTCCGCGATCACGTTCCGGCCGGGAGGGATCGGCGCCCGCTGGCTGTTGCCGGCGCTGGCCGTGCTCGATCGCTACGCGGTGTGGAAGTGGCGGGGGAGGATGCGGGTCGCCGCGACGGGCCGCACGAACCGTCCCGCCGAGGAGCGTCGGAGGCGGCCGTTCTCCGTCGGCGGCCGATGAGCATCAGTCGCTTCGCCCGTCGCGCGAGCCGGTTCCCACCCGGGGGCGCGCGCGGGCCAGGACAGCGCGGCTCCGGGACGACATCGGCCCGCCCGCGTCGACGCAAGCCCGGAGCGGGCCCACGGCTTCGGGGGCACGAGACAGGTGGTCCGCCAGGATGCGGCCCGCCAGGCAGTCCAGCGCCGGGTCGGAGCCGCGTTCGCCGCGACCGGCCTCGACGAGATCGAGCGCCTCGGCGTAGGTCCCGCGTGCGACGAGCAGGCGGGCGAGGTTGGAGCGCACCTCCGCGTCTTCGGGCCGGCGTCCGAGCCACCCCCGATAGAGGCGCTCCGCCTCCTCCCATTCCTGCAGCCGGTGCAGGGTGAGGGCCAGGTCGCGTTGCGCCGTCGGGTGATCGGGCTCGGCACTCCAGGTTCGACGAATGGCGGACGCCAGCTCGCGTTGCGCCTCACGGATCGCCTCGCGCTGGGACAGCTCCTCGCGCAGACCCGGGTCGTCGGGATGCCGGCGCACCAGCGCTTCGAGCTCGAGCAGGGCGTCGCGGCTTCGGCCCAGGTCCTGCAGAGCGTCGATGCGGAAGCGGCCCAGGGCGCGGACCGGCCCGAGCCGGCGCTGGAGCGCCTCGCTGCGCGCCAGCGCTGCTTCGGTGCCGAGCGACTCGGCCCCCAGGCTCAAGAACTCGAACAGCGCGGCCCGGTCCTTCGGGTCGATCGCCTCACCGGAGCCCTCGGCCGCAGCTGCGGTGTCCGTGACGTAGCCGAGGGATTCGAGCTGCGCACGGGTCTCGGGGTCGGGCGCGAGAAGCCCGCCCTCGGGTGGCCAGGCCCAGGCCCAGCGCGCGAACAGCGCGTCGGCCCGCGTCCCGTCGCGCTCCTCGCGGTACAGGTTGCGGCGTTGGCCGGGGTCGCGCGCCAGGTCATATCGCTCGCGGCGGGGAACGTCGAACCAGGTCTCTCCGGTGGCGGTCAGCACCCCGAAGACGGGTGCGGCACCGTAGTCGAGTGCCGGGACCACCGACTCGAGCGGATGCTCCCGCGGTGGAACCGGCTCTCCCGTGAGCTGAGCCACCAGCGAACGACCATCCCCGGGCGGGAGGGCGATGCCGGCGAGCTCGGTCACGGTGGCCGCCACGTCCACCAGGGACGCCGGACCGCGGACGACGGCTCCGGGGCGGCGCGCCCCCGCGACTTCGTCGCCTACCCAGACGAGCAGCGGCACCCGAAGGGTGCTGTCGTAGGCGAAGAAGCTGTGGGTGCTCTCGCCGTGCTCGCCGAGCCCTTCGCCATGGTCGCTGGTGAGAACGACGATCTCGTCTGCGCCGCTCCGCCGCTCCTGGAAGGCGCGCAGGAGCCTCCCGGTCTGGTGGTCGGCGAAGGCGATCTCGGCGCGATAGGGAGGCAGGCGGCTCGCCCACGGCTCGGGGGCCTGCCACAGCCGGTGGGGGTCGTAGAGGTGCACCCAGAGGAATACGGGGCGGTCGGGCCGGACCCGGTCGAGCCATGCGACGGCCGAGGCCACCGTCGCGTCACCGCGTCGCGCCGCGACGGTCCGGGGCCCGGTCTGCGTTCCCAGCGCGTCGTCGTAGACCTCGAAGCCCCGGGCCAGGCCGTAACGCCTGTCGAGCACGGCCGCGGAGACGAAGGCTCCGGTCGCATAGCCCGCCGCGCGGAATCGCTCTGCCAGGGTCGGGAGCTCCGGACCGAGCCGGAAGGCTCCGTTGTCGCGGACACCGTGGCGAAGCGGAAAGGTCCCGGTGAGCAGCGACGCGTGGGCGGGCAGGGTGATGGCAACCGGGCTGCGCGCCTCGGCGAACACCACGCCGTCTCGGGAGAAGGCGTCCCACACCGGCGTGGCGCTCGGCGGAAGGTCGGGTTCTCCGCTTTGGAGCCGAGCGGTTCCGACGTGATCGGCGCGAACCGTGTCCCAGGTGACGATCACCACGTCGGGCGGCACCGCGTCGCCGCGGCATCCCAGCATCACGAGTACGCAGCCCAGCCAGCGGAATCCGCGCCGCGACGAACGACGTACCTGCACCTCGAATCGGATCGGAATCCCGCGGCCCCGACTTGATCGGCGGTCTCGGGGATCGCTTGCCGCCTCGTTGCTGCCTCAAGATGGGTCGCGAGCCGTCCGATGCACCGCACGTGCGGGGGCGCAGGGGGTTGCCGCGTCCCGTTACCGGGCCCCGGGTCCGGCTCGCCGGAGGGGGCGTGTCTCGAATCATCCCCGCGCTCGCATTCGCATCGGGGTGGTGCGGGATCGCCTACGAGCTCCTCTACGCCCGTCTGCTCACCACCTACCTCGGCGACATGTTCCACGTCGCCGCCGCGATCCTCACCGCCTTCATGCTCGGGATCGCAGCGGGCGCGCGCATCGCGCACCGCTATCCGGGCTGGCTGTGGGCCATCGAAGGCGCGATCGGAGCCTACGCGCTCGCGATGGCGGGGCTGTTCTGTTTCGGTGCCGAAGCGGTCCAGGAGACCGCGCTGCCCCTGGTCTCGCGCCATCCTTCCGCCCTGGTCGGGCTCGTCTTCGCGCTGCTCTCCGTCCCGGCGCTGCTGATCGGCACCAGCGTTCCCCTGTTCACGCTCTACGTGCGGCACCACGCAGCGGCCGGGCAGGGCGGCGCCTTCGGAGCGGTGTACGGCGCCTACAACCTCGGTGCGGCGCTGTGTGTGCTTCTCACGGAGTTCACGCTGCTCCGTTGGCTCGGCATCGCGGGCTCCCTCGTCGCCTCGGCGCTCGTCAACGGCGCGATCGCCCTGCTGCTACTTCGCGTGCAGGCTCCGCCAGCTCGCGCGCGGGTCGCCTCCCCGGAACCCCGTCCGGGCGAGAGCCGACCGCTCGCGCTGCTGTTCGCCGTGAGCGTGGCAAGCGGTGTCTTCCAGCTCTTCTTCCTGAAGCTGGCCGAGACGGTCTTCGGTCCGTTCCACGAGAACTTCGCTCTCGTGCTCGCCCTGGCGCTGCTGGGCATCGCGGTGGCCACGGCCCTCCAGAACCGCTGGCCGGTCGGGTTCGCGGTCTGGCTCCAGCGAGGCTCCGGCGCCGCGGCGCTGGCGCTGCTCGCGGTCGGGCCGGCGATCTGGGTCTGGGCGGCCGGTCACGGTGCGGTCGGCGGCCTCGGCTGGTTGAGCACGGCGCTCAAGATCGCCGTTCTGGCGCTCGTCGGCGGAATCCCCTTCGCGTTCTTCGGCGGTACGGTTCCCGCGCTGCTGCGGGAGGCGCCCGAGTCGCGCGCCGCGGCCGGTCGCGCGCTGGCCGTCTCGAGCCTCGGGAACTGCTGTGGCTACCTCGCCATGGTCTTCTGGATCTTCGCCGCCGTACCGGATCGCTTCCTCGCGGTCGCGCTGGTCGCAACGGGCTGGGCGGCCGGCGCGCTGCTTCTCCGCGGACGTCCGTCGTGGGGCTTCTCCGCAGCATCTCTCGCGGCCATCGCCGCACTGGGGCTCGCCTGGCCCGCGGAGCTCCTGCACTACGCACATCTCGACTACGCATCGCTCGCGGCTCTCCGGAGCGCGCGACAGGAGGTGGCGGAGGTGGCGATCCATCGCCGCTTCGACAGCCATATCAGCCTGCACCGGGGGCGGGACGGGAGCGAGACGCTCAACATCAACGGCTACCGCAGCCTCTCCGCCGCCGCGGGCGGACGCACCAATCCGCGCGAGCTCGTCTTCGGCGTGATGCCGGCGCTCTACTCGGCGCGGCGCGAACGGGCCCTCGTGCTGGGCGTGGGAACCGGCATCACGGCCGGCGCCACGAGCCGCGTCTACGACGAGTTGGTCGCCGTCGAGGTCAACCCTTCGATCCTCGAGCTGCTGCCTCACTTCGCCCAGCACAACCTCGGCCTCCACGAAGCGCCGAACGCCGAGCTCGTCCTCGACGACGGGCTCGCTGCGCTCGTCCGCGCCGAGCGTCCCTTCGACGCGGTGATCAACACGGTCACGAGTCCGCTCTACTTCTCCTCGAGCAAGCTGTATACGAGCGACTTCTTCCGCCTCGTCCGGCGCAAGCTCGCGCCGGGCGGCGTCTACGCGATGTGGTTCGACCACCGCGTCTCCGCCGACGGCGCGCGCATCATCTTCCGATCCGTTCGCGAGGTTTTCGAGGAGTGCGCGGTCACCTACCTGAACGTGATGTACCTCCAGCTCGTCTGCGGCGAGAAGCCGTTGCGGCTGCGTCCCGCGGACGAGATCGACTGGGATCCGGGCCTGCGGGAACGCCTGGCCGCCTACCCGCTCGGTCTCCCGCTGGAGCGGATCCTGCCCGCTCTGGCGCTCGACGGGCGAGGAATCCACCGGCGCGACTGGGACGCGCCGGCCAACACCTTCGACCGCCCGGCGCTCGAGTTCCTGATGGCCAGCCGCTCCTGGATGCAGGCGCCGGCCTGGTCGCCCTACGCACTCCTGGATTCGCGTGTCGAGTTCGTGCCCGGGAGCGAGGTCCCGCTGGCCGGCGGGGACCTGGCGGACCGCTGCTTCGTGCTCGGGTGGCTGGCGGACATGCATCCCGTCGGCATCTGCGAACGACTGCTCGGCGATCCGGAGGCCGTGGACGCTCTGGTCGCCTACGTGGACCTGGTGACGGCGCTCGAGAGAGCGGCCGGCCACGCCCTGCAGGCCGCCGGTCGCCTGCGTCTGGTCGAGCTGCTGCTCGCCCAGGGTGACGTCGAGCGAGCGGCCAGATTGGTGGAGGGCGTCGAGGCGGTGCCGGCCGAGCAACACCCCCTGCAGATCGCGCGGGCCCGCGTGGCGCTCGCCCGGGGCGAGAGCCTGGACCGGGACCAGCTCGCGCGGCTGCACGGCTCGGGGCCCATGGATGCGACGGTGCGCGAGCTGCTGGCCCGCGCGATCGTGGCAGGCGGAGACCCCGCGGCCGGGTTGCGGCATCTCGCCTACCTGCCCCACATCGGCGTCCCCAGCCCCGAAGCGCTCGAGCTCGAGCGTGCGCTCCGCGCGCGACGTCGGGCCGGGGCGGGCATTCCCTGATGCGGCGGGACCTCGCGCCGATGGCGTTGCTCTCTCTCGCCACCCTCGCCTCGGGTCTGGCCGCGCTGATCCATCAGACCGTCTGGACCCGCGCCTTCTCGATCATCCTGGGCTCCACGGTGCAGGCCACGTCGGCGACCTTCGCCGCCTTCCTCGTCGGTCTCGCGGTCGGCGCCTGGGTCTTCGGGCGGTTGCTGCTGCCAGTGCGCTGGACGATCCGGGCCTATGTGGCCGTCGAGGTCGCGATCGCAGTGGTCGCCCCGCTCGTCGGTCTCGGCATCCACCACAATGCGGACGCGCTGGCGGGCTGGATCGGGGGCGGCTTCGGGCCCCGGGTCGTGTCGAGCTTCTCGACGGCGCTGGTGCTCTCGCTGCTCCCGACCGCCCTGATGGGCGCGACCTTTCCGCTGGTGCTGGTGGCGGCGCGGCGCCTCGGTGCTCCGCTGGCCAGCATGGGGCGCCTCTACGGGGTCAACACGCTGGGTGCCGCCGCGGGCGCGGTGCTCGCGGGCTTCGTGTTGATTCGCCTCTTCGGCGTGCAGAGCACCCTCTGGACCGCTGCCGGCTTCAACGCCTTCTCCGCGTTGTGCTGCCTCCCGCTGCTGTGGCGTCCGCTGCGCGAGGAGGACGAGCCCGCGACCCCGGCGAGCGGCCGAGAGGACCGCGTCGTCCTCTCACGCGGAATGCTCCTCGGCGTGGCGGCAGGCAGCGGGCTCCTGGTGCTCGCCATGGAGATCATCTGGACGCGCTTCGCGGCCTACTTCCTGGGCAACCGCACCTACGCGTTCACCACGCTGCTCGCCTGCGTGTTGCTGCTGCTGGCGCTGGGCTCGTGGCTTTCTTCCCGACTCTACGACCGCTTCGAGCACCGGGCGCGCGATCTGTTCGGATGGGCCCTGCTGGTGGCGCTCGCCGCGTCCCTCGCCTCGACGGTCGGCGCGGCCTGGTGGATCGAGCACCAGACCCGGGTCGAGCCGACGCTTCCGGCCCTCTCTCAGCTCTTGATCCTCTACCGCTTCGGCCAGGCGTTCCTGTTGCTCGCTCCGATGCTCCTGTCGCTCGGCTGCCTGTTCCCACTCTCGCTCATGTGTGCGCGGCGAACCGGGATCGGCACCGGACGCGCCGCCGGAGACTTCTACCTCGTCAACACCGCCGGCGCCGTGGTGGGCTCCCTCGCCACCGGCTTCTGGGGCGTGTCCACCCTCGGCGCCTACGGCTGCGTGACGGGGGCGGTCTTCGTAACCGGTGCGTTCGCGCTGTGGATCTTCTTGGGGAGCTTCGCGCGGGAACGGCGACCGTCGCAGCTCTCGGGCCTCGGCGCCACCGCGCTGGGACTCGCGCTGGTGCCCTTCCTGGTGCCGAACCAGCTCACCCTCACGGAGGCCGGTGAGGAGATGCTGTTCCGGCGCGAGGACGAGTACGGCGTCATGCAGGTGGTGCGGCGGCCGGACGGCCTGATCCGCGTCACCAACAACCGCACCGAGCTCATCTATCACCTGGGCCTGGCGCTCACGTCCTACGTACAGCAGATGCAGGGTCATCTGGGCGTCTTCTACCGGCCGGAGGCCCGCTCCGCGCTGGTGCTGGGCAGCGGCTACGGGATCACGGCGGGCGCGCTGGCGCAGCATCCGGGGCTCGAGCACATCGATGCGGTCGAGATCATCCCCGGCATGGTCGAGGCGGCCCACCTGTTCGAGCCGTACAACTACGGCTACCACCGCGACCCCCGCGTGCACGTGCACGTGGACGACGCGCGCCACTTCCTGGCGCGGAGTCGGCGCCGCTACGACATCGTCAGCATCAACGTCTCGGATCCGCATCTTCCCGGCGGCTCCGCGCTGTTCCACGCCGACTTCTACGACGTGGTCAAGCGGCACCTGGAGCCCGGCGGAGTCGTGATCCAGCACGCCTTCGGGAGCGATCGCGACATCGTGATCCGCACGCTGCTCCACTCCTTCGAGGACGTGCGGCTGTCGAGGGCCTACGCGAACGGCTGGAACGTCGTCGCCGCCGACCGACCCCTCTCGGCGCGTCCCGAGGACGCGGACGCGCTGCTCGAGGCGCCGTCGCTGCGCGCCGCCCTCCAGCGCATCGGCCTGTTCGCGCCGCTCGGGCCGGGCACGATCCTGCGCGCGGCCATCCCGCGCGCGGAGATCGAGGCGCTGCTTCCGGAAGGGCCGATCGCGACCGACGACCACCCGGCGCTCGAGTTCGCCTGGAGCGCGGACCTCTCGGCGGTCCTGAACAGCAACGAGTGATCCGCCCGGTGGCGGCAAGCCGCTCCCCGGGACGCCGGGCTCAGCCGGTGGCCAACGCCTCCGAGGGAGGGCGCAGCGCCAGGCGGCCCACGTAGTGGCGGAAGGCGTCCAGCGTGAGTCGCGTGTCGGCCATCGCCCGGTGGGGCACCGCCCCCTCGATCAGACCGGCCGTGGTAGCGGCCTGGCGCAACGAGAGCGCTGCGACCGGCTCGCCCGAGACCAGCGACCAGGTGTAGAAGAGCGTCGCCAGATCGATCACGTGGTAGTCGAAGGGGTAGGAGATCCCGCACAGCCGGTAGGCCCGCTCCAGGAAGAGCACGTCCATGCGCACGTTCTGGCCGGCCGGAACCACGGTCTTGTCCGTCGGCAGCATCGCGGACAGCTCGGTCAGCACGTCCCGCACGTGCGGCGCACCCTTCCAGGCCTCGGCGTCGTAGCCGCTGATGGCTGCCGCCTCGGCGCTGACGCGATCCTCCCGGGCGGCGACCTTCCACTCCCGCGCCCCGAGCTCGACGAGGCGGTAGTCGGTGACGATGACCGCGATCTCGGTGATGTCGTGCCGCTCGGGATCGAGGCCCCCGAACTCGCAGTCGAGGAACGCGAACGCGAAATCCGCCACGGGGCGCTCCTCCTCGGCTTGCTCTGCCTGCTCGGCCTGCTCTGCCTGTTCGGCCTGCTCTGCGTGTTCGGCCTGCTCTGCGTGTTCGGCTTGCTCTGCGTGCTCTGCCTGCTCGACCTCTTCGACCCGATGGGCCTGGGGCTGCGCGAGGCAGGCCTTCGCGGCGCGTTCCGAGGCCGGGTGCGATGGCGCTCCCAACGGGAATCGAACCCGTGTCTCAGCCTTGAGAGGGCTGCGTCCTAGACCGCTAGACGATGGGAGCGCGTTTCGGAAGGCCGGAGCCTAGCCCAGTTCCGGGCCCGTCACCGCCCCTGCCGGGCGCCGAATTCCGTCACTCGCGCCGCCGGGATTCGTCACTTCCGCGCCCCTCCAGAGGCCCTCCCGGCCGCGCCCACGCCTCGCCCCGCGCAGCGTGATCGCTCCCGAATCGACTCAGGTTGGGAATCGCGGCTGCCGATCCATGGACGTGCAGCGTGGCCATTGGCACGCACATTGCTCCACCCCGGAGCACAGGTGATCGGGAGTCCACGCACGCTGGCCGAGGTACGGCGAGACTGGAGCCGCCCGGGAAGGGGTTCCGTAGCGAGGTTGTCCGGACGCCCGAGCCCCATTGCTAGGAGATTCGTCTTGAAGAAATTGATCAAGCGCAAGGGCGGCTTCACGCTCATCGAGCTCATGATCGTGGTCGCGATCATCGGAATCCTGGCGGCCATCGCCATCCCGAACTTCCTGCGGTTCCAGCTCAAGGCCAAGTCCAGCGAGGGCAAGACCAACCTCGCCGCGATCCGCACGGCGGAACAGTCCTACTACTCCGAGTACGGGTTCTACGTCTCGGCGCTCGCGTCGCCCCCGAACAATGGCCAGAACCTGAAGGTGGACTTCGACAACTCCGCGAACGGAACCGGCAGGGGCTTCGATCGCCTGGGCTGGTCGCCCGAGGGCCAGGTGTTCTTCAACTACGGCGTGGCGATCGACGCCAACGGCTATACCGCCTCGGCCGGCGCCGACATCGACGCCGACAACGACTACCAGTCGTGGGGCTACAAGAAGCAGAACGCCGGCAAGGACGTCGGTGCCAAGACCCTCGGCAACTCGGGCACGTGCGACGAGGGCTACCTGGCCAATCAGGTGGTCGGTCCCTGCGCCGCGAACTTCGGCCAGAGCGTCTTCTAGACACCCTGTCCTCCGGGAGGGGGGCCGCGCACGAGGCGGCTCCCCTCCTCGTTCTCTTGCCTGTTCCTCGCTCCTGCCCCGTCGGAGTCACCACCATGCGCACGATTCGAACCACTCGAGCAGCGCGACGAAGCGGCTTCACGATCATCGAGCTGATGATCACCGTCGGCCTGATCGGCGTGCTGGCGGCCATCGCGGTCCCGAACTTCACCAGCTACCAGGCCCGCTCCCGGCGCAGCGAGGCCTACACGAACCTCTCGGCGCTGGGACGGGCCGAGAAGGCCTACCAGGCCGAGGCCAACACCTTCGTGGAGTCCTCCGTCGGCGTGCTGGCCTTCCCCGACTGGGACGCCTACGGCGGGCTGAGCGCGAAGAAGCCCTGGGACGCGGACTCGTCGGGCGTGTTCGACATCGTGGGCTGGGAGCCCGAAGGGCAGGTCTTCTACTCCTACGAGGTGAACGCGGGCCAGGTCCTGACGGCCAGCTGCTCCTGCGACCTGTGCTTCACCGCCTCGGCCCACAGCGACGTCGATGGCGACGGCACGGGCTCGTCCCTGATGTACGTCCATCCCCAGCGCGACCCCTCCACCGGCGTCGTGACGGGGGAGTGCAGCTCCTTCCTCTTCGGTCTCTCGGCCCCCCTCCGGCCCGGCGTGGGTACGCCCATCTACGACGAGGTCGCGGTCAACCCGCAGAACGACGACTACTGATCCGCCCGCTACTGATCTACGCGCTACTGATCTACCCGCTACTGTCCTACCCGCGAGTGGCCGATAGGGGAGCGCGGAGGGGGCGCGTGACCGCAGGATCCGTATCGAAGCGCGCAGCGCGGATCGCGCTGCTGCTCGCCGCCGTCGTTGGAACCGGCGCCGTACACGCGAACATGGACACCGCTGCTGCAGCGGAGGACGGGCAGCTCTCCGTCCCCTCCCCCGCGAAGGCGCGGCTCTCGGCCCTCGGCTTCGACCCGGTGGTGGCCGACTACTACTGGGTACGGGCGCTTCATCTGGTGGGCCGGGAGCTGGGCGCCGTCGAGCAGCACGGCGACACGATCGGCGACCTGATCGAGCTCGTCACCGCGCTCGATCCCTGGGTCGATCACCCCTACCGCTTCGCGGCGCTCTGGCTCACCTCGAGCGTCGAGCACGTACGGCGCGCCAACGCGTTGCTCGAGCGGGCCATCGCCTACCACCCGCGCCAATGGCGGAACCGCTTCTACCTCGGGTACAACCATTTCTTCTACCTGGAGGACAATGCCCGCGCCGCCGACGCGATGGAGCCGGCCATCAGCATGAAAGGCGCGCCACGCTACCTGGGCGCCTTCGTCGCGCGACTGCGCTCCCACGAAGCGGGGCTCGAGACCGCCGCGGCCTTCCTCCAGCAGCTGATCCGCAACGCGCCCGACGGCTTCAAGGAGGCCGAGTATCTGAAGGCCTACGACGAGATCGAGACAGAGCGCCGTGCGCGCTACCTCGACGCGGCGCGAGCGGCGTTCTGGGAGCGGCACGGACGCGACATCCGCGATCCGTCCGAGCTCTGGGAGGGGCCCGCCAGGGTGATCCGGGAAATGCCGCCTCCCCACCCCCTCCATCCCGGCTTCGAGTGGGTGCTGGACGAGGAGAGCAACGAGATCGTCTCCTCCTTCTACGGAAGCCGCTACGAGCTGCACATCCATCCCGCCGACGCGAAGCGCCGGGCCCTGTGGCGTCGGCAGATCGAGCCTTCGGGAGCGGGGAGCGGCGACGGGACGGCTGCCGACGCGGCGGTCGGCGAGGGGACGAGCGAGTCATGAGCCGCGGCGCCGAGATCGTCGAGGTGGAGGACCTGGTGAAGGACTTCCGTCCCGGTTTCGGCATCCGGCGCAAGCGGGTTCTGCACGGCATCACCTTCAGCGTTCGCGACGGAGAGATCTTCGGCTTCGTCGGGCCCAACGGCGCCGGCAAGACCACCACGCTCAAAGTGCTGATGGGCCTGATCCGCGCCAGCGGGGGCCGGGCGCGGGTACTCGGTCACGACGTGCGCGAGACCGAGTTCAGGCGACACGTGGGCTTCCTTCCCGAGAACCCCTATTTCTACGACTACCTCTCGGGCCGCGAGATCCTGGATTTCTACGCCCGGCTCTGTGGGGTCCCGTCGTCGCATCGCGCGACGCGCGTTGCCGAGCTCCTCGACTGGGTGGGGCTCACCCACGCCGCCGACGCGCGCCTGCGCACCTACTCGAAGGGAATGCAGCAGCGGGTCGGCATCGCCCAGGCGCTGGTTCACGACCCACGCGTCGTCTTCCTCGACGAGCCCATGAGCGGACTCGACCCCATCGGGCGCAAGGAGATCCGCGACCTCATCCTGCGCCTGCGCAGCGAAGGGAAGACGGTCTTCATGAACACCCACATCCTCTCCGACGTGGAGACGCTGTGCGATCGGGTCGCGATCATCGTCTCGGGCCGACTCCGCTACGAGGGCGCCATCGAGGACTTCCTCGAGGCGGGCGAGCGCGAGACCGATCTGGTGCTGGCGGGGCTGCCCGCCGAGGCCGGAGCGCAGCTCGAGGGGCGCTTCGGTGCGCGCCTGCGGGGGCTCGGTGAGAGAATCGAGCTTCGCGTGCCGGCGAAGTCGGTCGGCGAGGTGCTCGGGTACGCGCTGGGCGCCGGGGCGACGGTGGTCTCCGTGACACCCCACCGCGTGTCGCTCGAGTCGATCTTCATGACGGCCGTCGAATCCGAGCGAGCCGCGGAGCCCCTGCGCGACGCAGGGGGCGAGTCGACGGAGACCCCGGCGTGAGGTCGCTCCAGTGCATCGGCGTGATCGCGCTCAACACCGTGCGCGAGTCGATCCGCAACAAGATCCTCTACGCGCTACTCTTCTTCGCGATCCTCCTGATCGGCTCGGGAGTCCTCGTCTCCTCGCTCTCCTACGTGGAGAGCGAGCGCATCCTCCAGGACATCGGCCTCGGCGCGATTCGCCTGTTCGGCGTGGCGATCGCCATCTTCGTCGGTATCCACCTGATCCACCGGGACGTGGACCGGCGCACCGTCTACACGATCCTGTCGAAGCCGATCACGCGTGCGGCCTTCCTATTGGGCAAGGTCCTGGGCCTGAGCCTCACCATCTGGCTCCAGACCGGCATCATGGCCCTCGCCTTCGTCGGCGTCTCGCTGGCCACGGGCGCCCCGCTCGGGGCCTCCCACGCGGCCTTCCTGCTGCTGGTCGCCGTTGAGCTCGCCGTGGTGGTGGCGATCGCGGCGCTGTTCTCCGCCTTCACCACGCCGATGCTCGCGGCCTTCTTCACGACGGGCACCTGGGTGGTAGGACAGCTCACGCGGGACCTCCGGGACATTGGCGCGGGATCCGAATCCCCCGGCTTGAAGGCGGCCACCGCGTTGCTGCACCGGATCCTGCCCGACATGGAGAGCTTCAACCTGTCCATCGAGGCGGCCCACGGGCTCCCGGTGACGAGCGCCGACGTCGTGCTGCCCGTCCTGTACGGCCTCGGCTGGGTCGTGATCCTGCTCCTCGGCGCCGTGGGCGTCTTCGAGCGGCGCGACTTCCGCTGACGGCTCATCGCGCGCGGCTGCTAGGCTGAGCGTGCCATGACGAGCCTCCAAGGTCTGCTGCTCTCGCCGCTGCCCGCTTCGGCCGGGGAGTCGGCGCTGCCGGTCAGCTGGCTCGCCGGCGTGGCGCTGCTGTTCGGGCTGGTGATCGGCTCGTTCCTGAACGTCGTGATCCACCGCCTGCCCCGCGGCGAATCGATCGTCCGTCCCGCCTCCCACTGCCCCGCTTGCGGGCACGCGGTGCGCTGGTGGGACAACGTTCCGGTGCTCTCCTACGTGCTCTTGCGGGGACGCTGCCGGGACTGCGGAGTGTCGATCTCGCTCCGCTACCCCGCGATCGAGCTGGCCACGGGACTGCTCTTCGCGCTGGTGGCGCTGCGCTTCGGAGCGCAGCCCATGACCCTGGTGTGGTGCGCATTCGGGGCCGCCCTCGTCGCCAGTGCCGCCATCGACTTCGACCACCAGATCATCCCCGACCAGATCTCGGTGGGAGGCCTGCTCGTGGCCCTGTGTCTGGTCCCCGCGGCCCAGGCCGCCTCGGGTGCGGCACTCGGCGACGCGTTCCTGCGTTCACTGGCCGGAGCCGCCCTGGGTGGTGGGCTCTTCTGGATCGTGGGCTTCGCCCACGCCCGGATCTCCGCAGCCCTGGGGCGCCGCTTCGAGCACTGGCCCGGCGAGGGCGAGGCGCCGCCCGGGCCGCGCAGCCTCGACTACTGGGTCTGGTTTCCCGGCGTGGGCTTCGGCGACGTGAAGCTGCTGGCCATGATCGGCGCCGTGCTCGGGCCCCTCGGCGTGCTCGAGACGATCCTGGCCGCCTCGCTGGCAGGCCTGCTCTTCGGCGTCGCCTGGGCGCTGGTGACCCGACGCTGGAACGCGCCCTTCGGGTTCGCGCCGGCCATTGCCGCGGGAGCCCTGCTGGTGGTGCTGCTGCCCGACTCCATGCTTCCCTGACCGCCTGCAGGTCCCCGGAAGTCGGCAGCGCGGGTCCGGGCCGTGTCGGGGCTGGATCCGTCGCAGGTGCTCCGACCCGACCCTTCCCGCGTGCACAAGCGGGCATCGCGTCCGTCCGACGAGGAGGAGGTGGAGACCCAGACCGCGCCGAGCCCGAGTGATTCCCGGTGGCGCCCCCGGCTCGTGCTGCTGTGGGGGGCCTTGCTGCTCGCCGTCGCCTTGGTCCTCGCGCCCCGGTGGCTCCATTCCCGGCCTCCGAGCCACGTGTTCGTGTTCGTCTTCGATGCGCTGCGCGCCGACCACCTGAGCCAGTACGGCTATCCGCTCCCCACGAGCCCCGGCCTCGACGCGCTGGCCCGGGTCTCGACCCTGTTCGAGCGCGCGTACGCTCCGAGTTCCTACACGACGGCGAGCACCGCGAGCCTGTTCACGGGACTCGCCCCGCAGCGCCACGGCGCCCTCCGTCAAGGTGCAAAGCTCCCGACCGAACACGAGACCGTCGCGGAGATCCTGCACGAGCGGGGCTACGCGGCCCGCGGCGTGAGCTTCAACCCGGTCGTGGCCGATTCGACGGGTTTCACCCAGGGCTTCGTGGACTTCGTCGAGCGCGAGCACGGCTCGCCCTTCAACCTCTACCCCGACATCGAGCAAGGGCTCCAGCGCATCCGGACCTGGCTCGACGCGCATCCAGACCAGCGCCAGCTCGTCTACTTCCAGGTGATGAACACCCACGGACCCTACCTGGTTCCCGAGTCGGCGGCCGACGCCCTGCTGGGGCGCCCGCCGCGTCCCGAGTTCCAGTACTACCGTTCGCCCATGGGGGAGATCCTGTCGGGTGACGTGGCCCGGCGCGCCGAGGTCACTCCCGCCTACGTCGAGAGCGCGGTCGAGCGCTACGACACGGCGATTCGCTACGCCACCGATCGGCTCGGCCGCTTCCTGGACGAACTGCGCGATCGCGGGATCTTCGACAGCTCGATCATCGTCGTCACGGCGGACCACGGCGACGAGTTCTTCGAGCACGGCGGCTTCTCCCACGGCTACACGCTGCACGAGGAGGTGGTCCGTGTGCCGCTGCTCGTGAAGCTTCCGCGGCAGCGCGAGGCCCGCCGCGTCGCACGGCCCGTCTCCCTGATGGACGTGCTCCCCACTCTCGCGGAAGCCGTGCAGGCGTCGACTCCTGAGGTGAAGGCGAAGGTGAAGGAGCTCGACGGTCGCAGCCTGATGCCGCTCATCGCCGCCGCGGGCGAGCCCGAAGCCTCCGCCCCGCGCCCCCTGTACCTGAGTGCGGACTTCCCGCCACGGCTCGTGGGGCGGGCCCTCGTGGACGGGCGTCACAAGCTCATCGCCATCGAGCGCAGCTACGAGGGATTCGAGCGACAGCTGCACCTCTACGACCTCCAGGCCGACCCGCGCGAGCAGCGCGACCTCGGCCCGAGCCAGCCCCAGCTAGCCCAGTCCCTGCTCGCCCGGTTGCTGCGCCACGTCGAGCAGACGCAGCCGCGTGCGGCAGCGCCGGCCTCCGTCGCCAGCGAGCTCGATCGCGAGAAGCTGCGCGCGCTCGGATACGTCGAGTAGCCGGGCCCGGTTCCCGCTCGACTCGGCTCGCTCAGATCCGGCTCGGCCCGGCTCCGATCGGCCTTCCGGCGCCCTAGTCTCGGCAGGCAGGGGTGTGAAAGGCCCGGGCTTCCGCCGGGTTGCGGGAGTCCGGGCTGGATCCCCGGGGAGGATTCGAACCTCCATTAACAGGTTCAGAGCCTGCTGTCCTGCCGTTAGACGACCGGGGAACGACCGCCGCCGAGATCCTCTTTACCCGAGGTCCGGCGATTCCTCAACCGTGCCGCACCTCGTGGAGCGCCTCGGCGATCCGACTCACGGATCGGCTCTTTCCCAGCGCAACGAGAGTCTCGAAGATGCCCGGAGAGAAGGTCCGGCCCGTCACCGCGACGCGGACCGGCTGGGCGAGCTTGCCCATCTTGAGGTCGTGGTGGGCCAGGACCTCCTCGAAGGCCGTCTCGAGCGAGGCCTCGGTCCAGGGCTCGAGCGCGGCGAGCCGGTCGTGGAGCTCCGCCAGCGGCGCCTCGATCGCCTTGCGCAGGTGCTTGGCCGCCGCCTTCTCGTCGTAGGCGATCTCCTCGACCACGGCGAAGCGAGCCTGGTCCGCCATCTCCGCCAGGGTCCGGGCGCGCTCGCGGAGCAGGTCGATCAGGTCGAGCAGTCCCGGCGTCACGTCCACCGGATGTCCCGCCGCCGCGGTCAGGAAGGGCAGGAGGTCGGCCATCAACGCCTCCCGATCCCGGCTCTTCAGGTAGTGCTGGTTGAGCCAAAGCAGCTTGTCCGGATCGGCCTGGGCGTTGGCGCGGTTCACGCGCGCCAGATCGAACAGCTCGCAGATCTCGAGGTCGTCGAAGATCTCCTGGTCGCCGTGGGACCAGCCGATCCGGATCAGCCAGTTGCGAAGCGCCTCGGGGAGGTAGCCGTCCTCGCGGAACTGCTGGACCGAGACGGGATCCCGCCGCTTGGAGAGCTTCTTGCCGTGGTCGTTCACGATCAGGGGCACGTGGGCGAAGCGCGGAGGCTCCGCGTCGAGGGCCCGGTACAGCGCCACCTGGAAGGGCGTGTTGATGTGGTGATCGGCGCCGCGGATCACGTGGGTGATGCCCATCTCCAGGTCGTCGACCACGACGGCCAGGTTGTAGAGCGGATGCCCGTCGCTGCGGCGGATGATCATGTCACCGATCTCGCGCACGTCCTGGCCGCTCGGCCCGAACACGTCGTCGTCGAACACGAGGCGTCCCTCGGCGGGCAGCCGGAGCCGCACCGTATGGGGGCCGCACTCGGCGCCCAGCGCCAGGTCCCGGCAGCGTCCGTCGTAGACCCACTTGCGACCCTCGGCGATCGCCTTCTGGCGCCGCTCGTCGATCTCCTCGGGCGAGCAGCGGCAGCGGTAGGCGCGGCCGCTCCCGAGCAGTCGCTCGACGGCCTCCTCGTAGCGGTCGGAGCGCTCGCTCTGCCGGAAGGGCCCCTCGTCCCAGTCGATGCCGAGCCAGGCGAGGCCGTCGAGCACCCCCTCCTCCGACTCGCGGGTCGACCGCTCGCGATCGGTGTCCTCGATGCGCAGCACGAAGCGGCCCCCGTGGCGGCGCGCGAAGGCCCGGTTGAACAGGGCCGTGCGCGCGGACCCCACGTGCAGGAAGCCGGTCGGACTCGGGGCGAAGCGGGTGCGCACCTCGGCCATGGCCGCGGCAGGATAGCGGTCGACGGGAGCGCCGCCGCGCGTCTCGGGGCTCCCCGCGGGGCCCCGGGGGACAGGTCCGGTTGCTCGTCGCTTGCGCCTCTGCTATCTCCAACTCCCCGTCTTCCTTGCGTTTCCCCTGGATTCCCCCAGGACGCAACGGCCTCTGCGGCCGAGCCCGGTGAACCCCAGCGAGCCCAGCGAGCGATGAAGGTCCTTGTCGATCGTCTGACCGCGACCCCGAGCCCGTTCCAGTTCGAGCGCGGGTCCGCCTGGTGGCGCGCGGCCACACCCGACCTGCCCGGGCTTCCCCGCGAGGTGAGCGAGCCCTTCCGGGTCCGGCTGAACGCGCACCGGATCGGGGACGATCTGTTCCTCGACGGCGAGGTGGAGGGTGCCTTCGAGCTCGAATGCAGCCGCTGCCTCGCGCGCTATCGTTCGCCGCTCCGCGAGTCGTTCCGGCTCGTGCTCGAGCCCGCCGGACAGCGCGTTCCCGCCGAGCCCGAAGGGGCGGCGGCGCTGGCGCGCGACGGCGTGTGCCTCGGGGACGAGCTCGAGACCGGGTGGTACCGGGGAACCGAGATCGACCTCGGCGCGTTCCTGCTCGAGTTGATCTCGCTATCGCTTCCGGTCAAGCCTCTGTGTCGGGAAGACTGTGCGGGACTGTGCCCACACTGCGGGGAGGACCTCAACCGGTCTCCCTGTGGCTGCAAGGAGATCAAGCCCGAATCGCCGTTCGCAGCGCTCGCGGCCCTGCGTGACCGATCGACGGAAGGAGTGAGCTGATGGCCGTACCCAAGCGGAGGACCTCGCGCGCGAAGCGCCGCACGCGACGCGCCCACGACTCGCTGGCGGCGCCCGCACGCAGCGTGTGCCCCCAGTGCCAGGAGCCCAAGCTTCCGCACCGCGTGTGCCGGAACTGCGGCACCTACCGGGGCCGCGAGGTGATCCAGACCGACGAGGAGTGATCCCACGTGCTCGCCTTGCTCTTTCCCGGGCAGGGCGCTCAGGAGGTGGGGATGGGCCTCGACGCCTGTCGCACCTCCGACGCCGCCCGCGCGGTCTTCGACGCAGCGGATGCCGCACTCGGCTTCGCGCTCTCCAAGCTCTGCTTCGAGGGTCCCGAAGAGGAGCTCGTCCGCACGGAGATCCAGCAGCCCGCCATCCTCACGGTCAGCGTCGCGTTGCTCCGCGCGCTCGAGGAGCGCAGCCCCGTGCGCCCCGCCTTCTTCGCCGGACACAGCCTCGGGGAGTACAGCGCGTTGGTGGCCGCCCGTGCCCTCGACTTCGAGGACGCCGTCCGACTGGTCCACGCCCGCGGACGTTTCATGCAGGAAGCGGTGCCGGAGGGTCGCGGGGCCATGGCGGCGGTCATCGGAGCGTCGCCCGAGGACGTGGCGGAGGCCTGTGCGCAGGCCGAGGCCCAGACCGGGCGGGTCGTGGCGCCGGCCAACCTCAACGGCCCGCGCCAGACGGTCATCTCGGGGGACGCCGCCGCGGTGGAGCTCGCCTGCTCGCGCGCGCTCCAGGCCGGGGCGCGGCGCACCGTGCCGCTCGAGGTCTCCGCTCCCTTCCACTGCCCGCTCATGGCCCCCGCCGCCAGCAAGCTCGCCCTCGAGCTGGCCCGCGTCCGCTTCGCGGATCCGTCGGCTCCGATCGTGACGAACGTCGAGGCGCAGCCCTGTGGCGAAGGAGCCCGATTCCCCCAGCTGCTCGAACGCCAGGTGACGCACCCGGTGCGATTCGTCGAGATGGTGGAGTGGCTCGCGGGCGCCGGCGTGTCGCGAGTCCTCGAGATCGGTCCGGGAAACGTCCTGACCGGCCTGGTGACGCGCATCGCGCGCGGCCTCTCCAGGACGAATCTGAGCTCCGGCGGATCGCTGGAGAGGGCCGCGGAAACCCTCACGGCCGGCTAGCCGCGCGGGAACGGGAGGCAATATGGCGTTGGAGGATCGTGTCTCCGAGATCATCGTGGAGCAACTCGGGGTCTCGAAGGACGAGCTGGTTCCGGAGGCCCACTTCATCGACGACCTCGGTGCGGACTCGCTGGACATCGTCGAGCTCGTGATGGCCATGGAGGAGTCCTTCGACATCGAGATTCCGGACGAGGACGCGGAGCGCATCCAGACCATCTCCGATGCGGTCGCCTACCTGAAGGAGCGGCTGGACTCGTGACGTCGACCGGGGGCGCGCCGCGCCGGCGCGTCGCGGTGACGGGTCTCGGCTGCGTGACGCCTCTCGGCGCGGGTGTGGAGCGCACCTGGGAGCAGGCCGTCGCGGGTCGGTCGGGCATCCGCGTGATCCAGCGCTTCGATCCGAGCGGGTTCCCGGTGCGGATCGCCGGCGAGGCGCCGGCGGAGCTGGACCTCGGCGACGCGCCCCCGAAGGAGGTGCGTCGCCTCGATCGCTTCATCGCCCTGGCCCTGGCGTCGGCCCGGGAGGCCGTCGACCACGCGGAGCTGGACCCGACCGAGGTGGACCCGGAGCGGATCGGGGTGGCGATCGGCTCGGGCATCGGGGGGCTCGAGACGCTCCAGAAGGGGCACCGCGCCCTATTCGAATCGGGGCCGCGTCGGGTCCTGCCCTTCACGATTCCCATGGCGATCTGCAACATGGCCAGCGGCTACGTGGCGATTCGCCTGGGCCTGCTGGGCCCGAATCTCTGCCACGTGAGCGCCTGCGCCTCGGGCGCGCACAGCATCGGCGAGGCGACTCGGGCGATCCGCTGCGGGGAGGCCGACCTGGTGCTCGCGGGGGGATCCGAGGCGCCGATCACCGAGATCGGCGTGTCGAGCTTTGCCGCCATGCGCGCCCTGTCGGCCCGCAACGACGATGCGGCGGCGGCCAGCCGGCCCTTCGATCGCGATCGCGACGGCTTCGTCATGGCAGAGGGAGCCGCCGTCCTGGTCCTGGAGGCGCTCGATCACGCGCGCGCGCGCGGGGCCAGGGTGCTCGCCGAGGTGCTCGGCTACGCGGCGACGGCCGACGCGGCCCACATCGCCCAACCCACCGAAGAGGCCGAAGGGGCGCAGCGCAGCATGAAGCGGGCGCTCCAGGACGCCGATCTCGCGCCCGGCGACGTCGGGTACATCAACGCGCACGCCACCAGCACACCGGCCGGGGACGCCTCGGAGGCGCGGGCCATTCGTGCGGTGTTCGGGGGTGACGCCGACGAGGTCGCGGTTTCGGGAACCAAGTCGATGACGGGACACCTGCTGGGCGCCGCCGGCGCCGTGGAGGCGATGCTGTGCGTGCGAGCGCTGGAGGAGGGCCGACTCCCGCCGACGATCAATCTCGAGGATCCGGATCCCGAGTGCGATCTCGACCACGTCGCCCACAAGGCCCGCGCTGCGCGCATCCGCGTGGCGATGTCGAACTCCTTCGGCTTCGGCGGCACCAACGCGACGCTCGTGCTCGGCGTCGCGTAGGGGCGCGTCGGCCTCGGCGGGCCAGCCCGAAGGGCACGTGCAGATCGCGCGCAGCTCGGTCCGGCTGGGGGAATTCCAACGATTCCCCGCTAACCTTGTCGCGGTCCAGCGGTCCCGCCCGACGCTCCGGTCTTCCGGCGAAGCCCAGGGGGACGCCTGGGCCGGCCTCACGATTCCCCTGATCCTCCCGGGTGGGATCGATGGGATCTCCCAGTGGGATCGCCCATGAAGTACGCCCTCGAGGATCGCCCATGAGGATCGCCCGTAAGCATCGCCCCTGAGGGTCGCCCGCAGGGATCGCCGAACAGGATCTCCGAACAGGATCTCCCACCAGAAGGAGCACCAATGGCCGACTCCATCGTGATGGCCAGCGACCACCGGGGGGTGCGCCTCAAGGCGGCCCTGCGCGAGCGGCTCGAGCGCGCCGGCTATCGCGTGGTCGACCAGGGAACGGGCGGCGAGGCACCGGTCGACTACCCCGACTACGCCGCACCGGCCGCCCGCGCCGTCTCGGAGGGTGCGATCCCGCGCGGCATCCTGATCTGCGGCTCGGGTCTCGGCGTGCTGTACACCGCCAACCGCTTCCCTCACGTGCGCGCCGCCTGGGTGCAGGACGCCGACATGGCGAAGTGCTCGCGGCTCCACAACGACTCGAACATGTTGGCGCTGCCGGCCGACCGGCTGGACATCGAGGCCGCCTGGCCGATCGTCGAGGCCTGGCTGGAGACGGGCTTCGAGGGCGGGCGTCACGCGCGCCGCATCGAGAAGATCGAGTCCCTGAGCCGTGAGGCGGCGGCTTCGCTTCCGAGCAGCCCGCTCGAGCACGCGGATCCGGACATCGCGGACGTGCTGCGCCGCGAGGCGCGCCGCCAGGCTCTGAACCTGGAGCTGATCGCCTCGGAGAACTTCGTCTCCGAAGCCGTGCTCGAGGCGACCGGTTCGGTCCTCACCAACAAGTACGCAGAGGGATATCCGGGCCGTCGCTACTACGGCGGCTGCGAAGTCGTGGACGAGGCCGAGCGCCTGGCCATCGAGCGCGCCAAAGAGCTCTTCGGCGCCGAGCACGCCAACGTCCAGCCCCACGCGGGCTCCCAGGCCAACGAGGCCGTGTACCGCGCCGTGCTCGACGTCGGAGACACGGTGCTCGCCATGAACCTGGACCACGGCGGGCACCTCACGCACGGGAGCCCCGTCAACTTCTCCGGCAAGCTCTACCACATCGTTCCCTACGGCGTCCGACGGGATACGGAGCAGATCGACTACGAGGCGCTGCGCGCCCTGGCCCTCGAGCACCGTCCCAAGCTGATCCAGTGCGGGACGACCGCCTACTCCCGGATCGTCGACTTCGACGCGTTCCGCTCGATCGCCGACGAGGTGGGTGCCGTGCTCTTCGCCGACATCGCCCACATCGCAGGGCTCGTCGCCGCCGGCGTGCACCCGAGTCCGGTGGGCAAGGCGCACATCGTCACGACGACCACCCACAAGACGCTGCGCGGCCCGCGCGGCGGCCTGATCCTGTGCGACGCCGACTGGGCGCGCAAGGTCGACAGCGCCGTCTTCCCGGGCGGGCAGGGCGGTCCCCTGATGCACGTGATCGCCGCCAAGGCGGTGGCCTTTCGGGAGGCGCAGCGCGAGAGCTTCCGCGCCTACTGCGGGCAGGTGGTCGCCAACGCGCGCGCGCTCGCCCAGGCGGTGATGGACTCCGGCTATCGCGTCGTCGCCGGCGGCACGGACACGCATCTGTTCATGGTGTCCCTCGTCGACCGGGACACCACCGGCAAGGCCGCGCAGATCGCCCTGGAGCGCGCCGGCATCACCGCCAACAAGAACATGGTGCCCTTCGATCCGCGCAAGCCGACCGTGACCTCGGGCATCCGCATCGGCACCCCCGCTGTCACCACGCGCGGCATGCGGGAGCCGGAGATGCGCGAGATCGCGGGTCTGATCGCGCGCGTGCTGGATCGCCCCGGTGACGTCGAGGAGCTGGACCGGGTTCGGGGCGAGGTCGAGGCCCTGTGTCGTGGTTTCCCGCTCTATTCGGAGCGCTGGTCGGACTGACGAACGGGTCTCCCCCATGCGCTGTCCGTACTGCTCCGACGAGGCGAATCGCGTCATCGATTCCCGTCTCGGTCGGGATGGCAACGAGATCCGCCGGCGCCGCGAGTGCCTCGAGTGCGGCCGCCGTTTCACGACGCGCGAGCGGGTGGAGGAGGTCCTGCCCCGCGTGGTGAAGCGCGACCATCGTCGCGAGGAGTTCTTGCGCGGCAAGATCGCCACGGCCGTCGAGAAGGCGTGCGAGAAGCGGCCCGTTCCCGCCGACGCCCTGGAGCGCCTGGTGGACCGCATCGAACGGGTCGTCCAGGAGCTGGGCGAGAAGGAGGTGACGAGCCGCTGGATCGGGGAGCGGGTCCTCGACGAGCTGGTGGGCCTCGATACGCTGGCCGCGGCTCGCTTCGCCTCGGTCTTCCACAACTTCGAGAACGCGGACGACTACGCCGAGTTCTTCGCCGCGATCGAGCAGGGCAAGGGCTCGCAATGAGCCCCGAGGCGGCGATGCGGCTCGCGCTGGCCCAGGCCCGCCGGTCGCGTGGCCGCACCTTCCCCAATCCGCCCGTCGGAGCCGTGGTCTATCGCGGCGATCGCGTGCTCGGCAGGGGACGGACGCATCCCCCGGGTGGTCCCCACGCCGAGGTCGTGGCGATCGACGCCGCCCTGCGCCGCCTCGGCCGAGGCGGGCTGCGAGGCGCGACGATGGCCGTCACGCTCGAGCCCTGCTGCCACACCGGGCGCACGGGACCGTGCACCGAGCGACTGCTCGAGGCCGGCCTGCGCCGGCTGTTCGTAGGCCATCTCGATCCCCACGCGCGGGTCGGCGGCCGCGGCGTGGGGCGGCTGCGGCGGGCAGGCGTCGAGGTCCAGGTCGGCGTGCTGGAGGAGGCCTGTCGGGAGCAGCATCGCGGCTTCGTCTCCGTCGTCGAACGGGGCCGGCCTTTCGTCGTGCTGAAGCTCGCCGCGACGCTGGACGGACGCATCGCTACGGCCGACGGCGAATCGCGTTGGATCACGGGACCGGAGGCCCGCGCGCTGGTGCACCGCCTGCGGGCCGAGACGGACGCCATCCTGGTGGGCGCGGAGACGGCGCTCGCGGACGACCCCGAGCTCACGGCCCGACGCGGCGGACGCGTGGTGCATCGGCCGGTTCGCATCGTCGCCGACTCGCGCCTGCGCCTGCCGCCCGGCGCGCGGCTGCACCGCGGCGAAACCGGACGGACATGGGTACTCTGCTCTCCTCGGGCGCCCGCGGCGCGTCGCCGAGCCCTGGTCCAGGCGGGTGCCCAGCTGATCGATCTGCCGGACCGGGGCGGCCATCTCGACCTGCGCAAGGGCGTCCGCAAGCTGGCGCAGGCGGGCTTGACCGAGCTTCTCGTCGAGGGCGGCGGAGAGCTCGCCGCGGGACTGCTCCGGGAGGGATTGGTGGACGAGCTGCACTGGTTCTCGGCCCCGAGGCTGCTCGGCGGCGATGCGCGCCCTGCCATCGGCGCGCTGCGGCTCGGGCGCCTCGCGGCCTCGCCGACGCTTCGGGACGTGCGCGTCCGGCGCCTCGGCGCGGACGTGCACGTTTGCGGCCGCGTCGCGCGGCCGGCGGGAAGCGCCCGATGAGGATCTACGAGACCGGCACCGGTGCATCCGGGCTGCGCTTCGCCGTCGTGGTCTCGCGCTTCAATCACCTGATCTGCGTGCGGCTGCTCGAGGGCTGTACGCGGGAGCTCGAGCGACGCGGCGCGAAGGCGGACGACATCCACGTGGCATGGGTTCCCGGCGCCTTCGAGATCCCCCAGGCGGCGCGCGCTCTGGCGCAGAGCGGCCGCTACGACGCGGTCGTGACTCTCGGCGTCGTGATCCGCGGAGGCACACCGCACTTCGACTACGTTTGCGACGCCGTGACGGCCGGCGTGCGCGAAGTGGTGCGGGACGTCGGTCTGCCGGTCGCCTTCGGGGTCCTCACCACCGACGACGTCGAGCAGGCGCTCGACCGGGCGGGCGGCGCCCACGGGAACAAGGGCGAGGAGGCGGCGCTCGCCGCGATCGAGATGGCGCGGCTCGTTCCGAGGCTCGGCGCGGCTCCGGGAGCGGTCGAATGAGTGCGAAGGGCCGTGCGCCGCGGCACCGTTCCCGGAGGGTGGCGCTCCAAGCGCTCTACGCCGCCGATCTCACGCGCCGCTCGCCGCATGAGGTGGATCGGTCGATCGAGGAGGCGTTCGAGCAGGTGGCGGCGCACTTCGATCTCCACGAGGGAGCGCGGGCCTTCGCGAAGCAGCTGGTGTGCGGCGTCGCCTGCATGCGCGACGACCTGGATGCGCGCATCGCGCAGCACGCTCGCAACTGGCGCGTCGATCGCATGGCCGCAGTGGATCGGAACATCCTGCGTCTGGCCACCTACGAGCTGCTCCAGGGCCAGGTACCCGACAGCGTCGCGATCGACGAGGCCATCGAGCTGGCTCGCGAGTTCGGCAGCGATCGCTCGCCGGCGTTCGTGAACGGCGTGTTGGACGCCATCGCCCGATCCTTGCGCGACTCCGGGAGAGCGCCCCCGCAGCCGCGGGAGGGCGGAGCGTGACGCGCCGCCTTTCCGTGATCCTCGAAGCCCACGGGCTCGAGTGGGTGGAGGCGGACGTCCTGGTCGTCGCCTACGGCGAGACCGAGCGGCCCCTGCGCGGTGCGGCGGCGCGGATCGACTGGAGGCTGTGCGGTCGGCTCTCCGCACTGATCGAGCGCGGCGCGCTGTTCGGTCGTTCGGGCGAGGCCGCCCTGCTGACCGGAGGAGGCGGCGTGCGCGCGCCCGTGGTGCTCGGCCTGGGACTGGGCGCCGTCTCCTTGCTGGATGCGGCCCGCATCCGCGCGCTCGCCCGGGACGCGACCGAGCGCGTCCTGGCACTCGGTGCCGAGCGGGTCGCGCTCCCCCTCGTCGCAGGTGGGGATGCCTGTCCCGCTGCCGACCGCATGGGGGCGACGGTCGAGGGCGCGGCCGAAGCCCTCGTGGGGCGGGCCGAGGACCAGACGCTCTCGCTTCGGATCGTCGCCGCGCCCGAGGACCTTCCCGCCGCCGCCGAGTGGATGCGACGCACCCCCCAGCGCTCCCTGCCGGAGGTCGTGGAGCTCCATCTGCCGTCGGCGTCCCCGGCGCCGCGCGCCGCGTCGATGGGGGCCCACGCAGGCTCCCAGCCGCTTCGACCGCTGGTCAAGTAACGCTCCCGCCGGCCGATTCTCACGAAGGCGCGGCCGTGTGAGATGCATTCTCGCCGGGTCGGAGGCTCGTCTCGGACCCGCGGGCCCGCGGGGAGCCGATGAGTCTCGTGGGGAGCCTCGAGGACCTTGCCCTCGGGGACATCTTGCAGATCGTCAGCCTGTCTCGGAAGTCGGGTCTGCTGCGGCTTCGTTCCGAGGCGGGCGAGGGCCGCATCGTCCTGCGGGAGGGCCAGGTTTGCGCCGCGGCCACGAAGGCTGGCCCGCAAGAACTCCGGAGCCTCCTGATCCAGTCCGAGGCCCTGACCTCCGAGGCGTACGACGCCGCAGTGACCCTCGCCGAGGCCTCGGGCGAGCCGATCGATACGGTGCTCACCCGGGAGACCCCGATCGGCGCCGATCGACTGGAGTCCCTTCGCCGGGAATGGGTCGAGCAGGCCGTCCTCGACATGTTCTCCTGGCGCAGCGGTGAGTTCAGCTTCGAGATCCGCGAAGAGGTCGACCCCGGCGACGCCGGGCTGCGGCTGCGTGTCGGGATCAATACCCAGTACCTGGCGATGGAGGCGACCCGGCTGCGCGACGAGGTCGATGCCGTCTCCGCGGTCGAGCCCGAGCCGCCGGCGGCCGAGCCCCCTCGGTCGCTCGAGGCTGCCGAGTCCGCCGAGGCGGTCGAGCCCGTCGATTCCGTCGAGCAGCTGGTGCGGGCCGCGGTCCGGACGGCGGATCCCACCGCTCCACCGCCTCCCGAGTCTCCGGGCGAGCCCGCGGCCCCGTGCGATCTGCGCGTCGTCGTCGCCATCGATCCGGACCTGGGGGCCCTCGAGTGGGTCAAGGCCGCCTTGGAGGACGCCTTTGCGCGGGTGCACATCTTCCAGCGAGGAGAATCGGCCATCGAGCGGATTCGTCACTATCTCGCGCGTTCCTTGGTTCCGTTGGTTCTCGTCTCCCGGCGCGCCACGGCCGCGGCGCCCGAGCTCGGCCCGGACGTGGTCCGCCTCGTGGAGCGGCTGCGGGCGCTGTTCCCGAGCATGCCGATCCTGGGTCTGTGCCCCGAGGGCGACGCGGGGCCGGTCGAAGGGACCGACGGCTGCGTGCGGCGCCCCCCCGCGCCCGGTTCCGATCCCCGTGGCTGGGAAGCCCATGCGGAGGCGGCGCAGCAGCTGCGCGCCGACCTGGAGCCCTGGACGCGTCGCATCCGCAACGGACCGTCGGCACGGCTCCGCCGCAGGAGCCCCGGTCTCGAGCGGATCAAGCAAGTGAGCGATCGCCTCCGGGACCCGAAGATCCACGGCGAGGTGCTTCCGCAGGTGCTGGAGTTCGCCTCGCAGTGCTTCGAGCGGGTGGTGATCTTCATGGTGCGCGACGACGTGGCCGTGGGCATGGCGCAGCTCGGGCTCGCGGGCAGCGGCGGCCCGGGAGACGAGGAGCTGCGACGATTCCAGATGGCGGTCTCCGAGATGCCGGCCGCGCTGCGGCGCGTTCTCCAGCGTCGCGAGGCGGTCACGTGGACACCCAGAGGGGACGACGGCTGTACGGCCGAGCTGGCCATGCGCCTGGGTCGTACGCTTCCAGGCCGATGCTATGCGGCGCCCATCGAGAGCGGAGGCCGCGTCGTTGCGCTGCTCTTCGCCGACGACCTGCCGAGCGGCGCGCCCTTCTGCGACACGACCGGGCTCGAGATCGTCCTCCACCAGGCGGGCCTCGCGCTCGACCGCGCCCTCCTCGAACGCGCGCTGGCGGATTCCCGAAACCCCTCGGCGCGCCAATAGAGCAGGCTCCCGGGCGCGCACGGCCTTGGCAGAGCAGCGGGCCAAGTGCGCAACGCGCCTCAAGAAGCCCTCCAGAGGCGTCGATACGACCTCGGCACCCCTCGCTCGGGCCGAACGGCCGCGCGCAGAGTAGAGGCAGGGGAGGACCACGGTGCGGCGCATCCTGATCGTTGAAGACTCTCCCACCATGCGGTCGCTGCTCACGGCGTCTCTGGAGGACCTCGACTGCGCCGTCAAGGTCGACCAGGCCGACAGCGGATTCGAAGCCCTGCGTCTGCTGCCACGAGAGCGCTTCGACCTGATCGTCACGGACATCAACATGCCCGACATCAACGGACTCGAGCTGTTGTCCTTCGTCAAGAGCAACGCGGCCTACCGCGACATCCCGCTGGTGATCGTGTCCACCGAGGGATCCGAGCGCGATCGCGACAAGGGTCTCGGACTCGGGGCGGACGCGTATCTCGTCAAGCCTTTCGACCCCGAACAGCTGCGCGAGATCGCGGGCGGGCTGCTCGCGCGCGCCCGACCGCCGGGCGACGAACCGCGGGGTCGGTAGCGCGATGAGCGGAACGGGAGGCCGGGGCGGAGCCAGCAAGGTCGACCGCGAGTTCGTCTCGGAGGCCGAGGAGATCCTCGAAGCCATGCGGGACGGGGTCGCCGATCTGTGCGATCAGCGCGACCGACGCGGCAGCGCCGACCCGGACCTGGTCAACCGCATGTTCCGGTCCGCCCACTCGCTGAAGGCCCTGGCGGGGATGTTCCACTTCGAGCCGGTCGAGGATCTCGCCCATCACCTGGAGGACGTGCTCGACGGTCTGCGGATGGGGCGCGTCGCCCTCGGCCCGGACGTGGTCGCTCTGATCGACGAAGCCATCGACTGCTTCGCGGCGCTGCTCGAGCAGGTGGGGGACGCCGAGGCCATGGCGGCCTGCGAGGGCGCCATCGCCAGCCTGGTCGCCCGCATCGAGGCGGCCTCCGCGGGCGGCAGCGCCGATCCGGACGACTTCAGGGGGCTCGATCTCGAACCCTCCCTGCTCCGTGCCCTCACCGAGTACGAGGAGCACCGGCTGCGCGAGAGCATCCGCCAGGGCCGCTACGTCTTCCTGGCGGAGTCCACCTTCGAGATCATCGCCTTCGAGGACGGACTCTCGGAGCTCACCAATGCGATCCGGGAGTGTGGGGAGGTGATCTCGACCCTGCCCGCGCCTGGCGAGGCGTCCGAGTCCCAGATCCGCTTCTCGTTGCTCGCCGCCAGCGAGCTGACGCCCGACGCGATGGCGGCCCGCCTGGACCTCCCCAGCACCTCCCTGCGTTGCGTGC
>JAAUYK010006220.1_pt1 | contig 29435 bp, 31 predicted proteins | sample 7278021 | NCBI WGS metagenome assembly JAAUYK01 (sample SAMN14350223, study PRJNA611818) | marine sediment metagenome | isolation source: surface marine sediment (1.8m) | place: French Polynesia: Moorea | collected 2018-08
CTACGTCATATACGTACGTGCGGCTAACGTTGTCTTCAGCAACATTCATCATGCCATCAATCAGCCGACGGATATACGGTACGTATATGTAGGTGCTGTAAGACGCGTCCATATCGAGATACCCATGTTGTTTAGTGACCGTTTTTTTGGCGGGAATTCGGACAACGGGGAATGGCGGCGCGATTGCGGTTGCAAGTTCGTTGCGTGCGCAAACGGAGGCGGTCCTTTGAAAATCAAAAAGTCGGGGCGCGTCTCATTTGCTGGTTACGTGAAGTGATTAATTGTTTGACAGGTAAGTTTCGAACCTGGCGACGAGCGAGTGGAGAGGTTTCGTGAAATATCAATGCTCTGCGTTGGTTATACGCGCCTGATTGCAGTCGGACTTGTGCGTTGTGAAATTCTGCCAACCTCGACTCGGACAACTAAGTTCGACTCGGATAACTGTTGAATCGCGATCGAGGAGACTAGAAAAAGATTCGTGGAGTGGACTAAAAATTGTGCGCAGAAGAGGTAGAGTGATTGGACTTCGATTTACAGTCTATTCTCTTAATGTATGTTACATTACATAATTCTATTTACGCTAGTTTTATCGATATACCTCCATCCCGCAGCCAGGTGTTGACCTGCTGCCGGACTAGTCTGCTGATGGGTCGGCTTCTTTGCCGGGGCTTCTTCCCTGTCACGGTTACGATACCGCCCACCTCGATCACGTATATTCCTGCCGGTAGGCCCCTCCGGATCTCGTCAACGAGGTATCGTCGCGCTTCTTCCTCGATTGCCCGACGCACGCTGGGTCGTTCCGCAAACGGTATGTTTGCCACCGCGGACATCTTGCTCGGTTCTCTCTTGTCGGCGACGACCGGACGGATGCTCGGGAGGGAGGGAGGCCTCAGTTCACTCTTGACGGATGCTCGGGAGGGAGGGAGACCTCGGTGACGCACGGACGGATGCTCGGGAGGGAGGGAGACCTCGGCGACGACCGGACGGATGCTCGGGAGGGAGGGAGGCCTCGGTTCACTCTTGTCGGCGGCGGACGGACGAATGCTCGGGAGGGGAGGGAGACCTCGGCGACGACCGGACGGATGCTCGGGAGGGAGGGAGGCCTCGGTTCACTCTTGTCGGCGGCGGACGGACGGATGCTCGGGAGGGGAGGGAGACCTCGGTTCACTCTTGTCGGCGACGACCGGACGGATGCTCGGGAGGGAGGGAGGGAGGCTTCGGTTTAATCTCGTCGGCTTGCTGATTTCGAATGATGCCGTTCGATCGAATCTGGCGAGCTTTTATAGGTGAATTTTTGGAAATGTGCGCAATTCTACTTTTGATGCTGCTACATCTAGTAGTACGAGGAGTACGAGGAGAGAGTGGCAGATTTTATTTTCTACTCGAATTATGACGCGTCGAAAAAGCGAGTGGTATTTCGAGGCATATAGTAATGCAATCATATTTTATTTTTTCGCATGCAATCATAGTTGGTATATAAGGAATGGTGGTATTGCAATCTTATATGTAAAAGGGATCTTATGTTTTAGCTATATATACATAGACCATAGCAAATGAAAAAATACAGGCATACACGCATCGAGATCACGCAATAGAAAAAAGTCTAGACGGAGCGCCGAAAAAAACAGCAGCATATAAAAGTAGGATGCAAAAATCTCACATACTCATTTTTAGGTATGGACTTGCAGGAATTGGTACTGTGACGTTATAGGAACCGATATCGAATAACACGAACCGTTACTGCGAGCATCGAAAATGGCAACAATAAGCTTATTGGAACCACTACTGTGAAAGATATATGAACGAACGGTTACTGTGAAAGATATATAACCAAACGGTTACTGTGACTCTGTGCAGTCCTTCGCAGCTCTGTTGTGACTACCCAACGGGACAGTTACTGTGAAATCGTGAAGTCTACTGAAACGAGACGCATAGTACGCATGGTAAAAAAATGGGTTTGTTCGTCTTCCTGTCCTACGGACATCATGCAGAGGCTACGCGAACTACAATACTTGCTGCTCTGCCATACTGAAACGAAACGCATGGTACGCACTGGTAAAAAATGGTTTTGTTCGTCTTCCTATTCTACGGACATCATGCAGAGGCTACGTGAATTACAATACTTGCTCTGCCAAACTGAAACAAAAACGCATGGAAAAAATGTGTTAGTTCGTTGTACGGACCAACTTTGGCCTCTCGGTCGCACTGATGTTGGCAGTGGTCACTACCTTCGCAGGCCTAGTCTTCGACCACAGCACAGCATCGTGATGACCGATCTTTAGTTCGCCGTACCAATCATATCCAGGGGAAAATGTGTTACTTTTCTATGCTGCTGAACAAAAAAATGTATGCATGCATTTTCATTTGCTTCTGCGCGCGCAATCTAATATTTCCTCCTGTTGGCGCCGCTGTAACGACCTACGTATCGATGGCGATACGGCACGTACGCTTCGATCTCGACTCCCGCCGCTGCCGCTGCCGCCGCCGGTCTTTCCGGCCAGAGAGGGGGATTTGGCGCCATCAGACGCTCCACCTCTCTATCTTCCGCGCTCGGCTCTTCTTCCTTCTTTTGTTCTTCCTCCTCCTTCTCCTCCTCCTCTTCCTTCTCTTCCTCCTTCTCTTCTTCCATCTTCTCCATTTCGTAATCTTCGCCACTGTCTTCGCCGGCGCCGCCATCTTCCTTGTCGCAATTTTCGCAGCATTCCCAGCACTTCGAGGTGTGGCACTTTCCGATGATGATGCAGCAGCCGTAGATCCATGCCGTCAGTGTGGGCACACCGATCAAGAAGGTGACGATCGCGACCAAGATGGTGCGATACTTGTTGCTGTACACAATCCAGTCCGGTATGTATGCTGAGGGTCGGCGGTCGATGAATGTCGGCTCTTCTCCTGTGATGCTGCCCTTTCTGTTGTTGTTCGGATCGGATGGCTGAGCGCTCGATTGTTCTTTTGCTTCGCGCTGCTCGCTCTCTCTGCTGACGGTGTGCTCGCTGCTGGTCGTGCTGTTGTACGGACTGACCGTGCTGCTGCTGCTTGTAGTGTTTTGAGGGAGGTTTGCAACGGGCGGCGGCGGCGGCGGCGGCGGTGCCGGCGGCGAGGAGCCTGTACTTGACGGAGGTGGAGGTGTTGGTGGAGGAAGAACCGGCGCTTTAGTCGGAGGCGTTGTCGGACGCGGACGCGTATGTCGATGCCCGCCGACGTGCGGAGGTCTGAGTTTGCTCCTGTATAAGTGCCCAGATTGCAATTACTAAATATAAAGGTATTCGCAATCAAGACACCTTACCGCTGCTTGCTGTCATCTTTTCCCTCTCCCGAAGGCGACCACGGCAGTACGTTTTGGGATGAGGAGGTTGTTGGAGATCCGATTCCATTCGGTGAGTGCTGACGGCTTCCGTTGTTCGCCTTCTCCGATTCGACTGGCGGCATGGACCTCGTCGTCGTCGTAGTCGTCGCCGTCGTTGTCGTCATCGTCGTCGTAGTCGTAGTCGTGGTAGTAGTTGTCGTAGTCGTAGTCGACGTCGTCGTAGTCGTAGTCGTTGTAGTCGTCGCCGTCGTCGTCGTCGTCGCCGTCGTCGTTGTGGTGCCATTTTCTTCGCCGCCGACGTCTGAAAGCTGTATGTAATTACATCGGAACGCATGTGCAGTTAGCCGGTGGAAAGAAAGGCGGAAGGAAGCGGCACCATTCGATAGGGCGCCTTTGACGACGTGAGTCTGGACATTAGGGCTTTGCTGCTTGCGCTAAGTTCTTCATTGCTGCGCTCTTTCTGACGCCGCGGCGCCGCACTATTCTTCTTCTTCTTTTTCCCCCCTCCTTTCTGTACTTTGGCTTTATCTTTTCTCCCCCCTTTTTTCTCTTTCTTTTCCTCATCTTCCTGCAGTTCCTTTTTATTCTGCTTTTCTTTATTGGCGCGGCGGCGCGACATAATTAAAGCAATGCTTCACCTCCGCCTCCGTCCGTTGCGCCATCGTCTTGTTGAACGCTGCTGTCCCCCTCCTCCTCTTCTCCCTCGCTCCAGGAGTAGTCGTCGTAGTAGTAGTCGCCCGCCGCCGATTCCTTCGAGTCGTCGGTGGCGCTATGGACCGTGCTCACAGAAGATGTTTCCTTTTTTGTTTTGTGAGAAATTAAATTTAGCGCGCATATCTGCAATGATATATTTAGCCTACCGGGAGTGCTTTGGGAGGAGGGCTCGTCGTCATATTGGACGGAGCTGCGTCTCCTTTCGGGACCGGTTTAGTGCGGGGCGAGAGCAGCATTCCCCGCAATGGCGGCTGCACACCGGGCCTCCTGATCTCGCACACGCAGCACGGGATGATCGCGAGCATGACGATGAGGATTCGGATGATCGACATATTGATTCTCGTATGCACTCACTCACTCACTCGAATCCAGTCGATCGACTGATGATTCGAGGCGAGCGAGCGAGCGAGCGAGCGGGGCTTGGGGGCGGCTGAGCGGCGCGCTAAGTCTGCCTGCCTGTTGCTTTCCATAGCTAGATCTAGCGATCCAACCTGTTGCCCCACCTCTCATGGGAGGGGAGAGCGCGCGCGTTTTTGCTCGATTGTTCTCTAGCTAGCTCTGACAAGGGGAGGCGGCGAAACTGAAACTCCACAGCATGCCAGAGGGAGAGAGTGAGTGCGAGAAGGAGCAGTACGTAGGCGGAGGACGGATGAGTGCACGGTGACGAGACATGTGTGGAGTTAGAGAATAGTGAGATTGGAGCAAGTCTGTAATTCGAGTGCAAAGCTAGCGGATCTCAAACATCTAGCTACCAACCTTTTTTTGCTACAGCTCTAATTTCTGCGATAAGAATATTTTGAGAGTAGTATAGTGCGCAGCAAAATTTGTGTATTTTCCCGATATGCATGCATATGCAAAAGAAAAGAAGAGATCCTAGGTGTTCTTGTTCTCCAGGAGCATCCTGGCATCTTCGTGTGTGTAGACGGGTGGCGGCTCGCTTGTGTCCATGCCTTCCTCCCCGCGATGCTGAGCCTCCTGGTTTTCTTTGTCCTTGGTGTAACCGGTCACGTCGTCGCCGCCGTACCTCATGGCGCCCATGTGGTGGCTAGCGTTCACGCCGTAGTAGTTGTGGTGGTTGATTCGTGTGCGTGAAGCCGGTGGGTTCTTGCCCATCTCGCTAACGGCGTTCACAATCTTTCTCGCGTGTTCGATGTGGCTGCCCAGGGTCCCGCTCATTAGGCCCACAATAGTTAGGACGCATACACAGACAAGTGTCCAACGTAGCCTCTTCTTTGTGACCAGAGAGTACAGGCTGGGCGTATAAGACGTAGCAGCTTCCATTTCCTTTATACTCCTATCTACATGTGCGCCGAATGTAGCTAGCTTTTATTAAACAGCGCCCGTCTTGGCTGCAGGCAGGAATAGCGGTGAGCGAGCGGACTGAGTTATGGTAGTAATTAATCTTCCAGTCAAAGCACTGATAGGCGTTCGCCTGGTTGTCGGGCGGGCGGACGGACGGAACGGTTAGAGGAGATAGCTTTTATTATTCCTCTCACATAGTGAACATTTACGTAGAGCATGGCATGAGTCATCCCTTGTTCGGCGAGGAAGAATTCTGTTCGCACTCATGGAAATCGAGCCTGCGTCCTTTGCATGTAATGCGAGTGACCTGGCGGCGAAGCTGCTTAATGTCGCTGGACAATTTTTCTGATTTTGCTAGGAGCGCCTGCAGTTGCCATCGCATGTTGTTAATCTATAAAAGTACGTGAGAAGAATGAAGCGCGATAAGGAGTAGATATAATATACGTTTACATACCTCTAGCTGCATGGCAGCATTGGATTTTTCCGGCGTCGCAGCGGTGTTTGATGGCTTATCTTCCTTCGACGACATTGTAGAGCTACTATAAATGTATAACCATGATGCGAGCGCTTTTATCTCGCTTTGTTCGCTCGCTCCCTTGCTGGATCGTTGTCGTTCGATCGTGCGCGCGCTCGCGCGAGCGCACGCCGCCCGTCCGCCCGCCCGTTCATTCCTGCTACCATATGAGGCGGAGAGTGGCAATCACGTGAATGCCTGCCTCGCTGTCTTCGGGAAATATTATTGCCGATCCTGCTCCATCCGTTAGTTCGAATCGCAAGCTCTCTAGATGCTTGCTTTGCAGTCTGTGAAATTGCAAGTGTACTGGTTCGTATCTCGTACTGCTGCGCATGCGCGCGCGATCGAAGCATCGTCCGCGCTCAATCGGCACGATGGCAACAGTTTTCTGCATGCGACCCCCGACATGCCGCGTCTGAACATCGTAGCAATGCAAGTACATTTCAGCAGGAACAAAAGCGTTGGGCTCTGGCTGGAGCGCGATTGAGAGTGGACTGTTATGCCTCTGCCCATTCGAATCATATATCATGGACTCGTCCATCTTCAAATAGTGTATGTGCGCGATTTTGTAGCTAGACACCTTAGCTAGCTTTTCTGCAGAGAGCAGTCCTAGGATGCATGCCAGAGCTGTCGGCAACTCCAATTGCAGAAAGGGGAAATCCTCCCTCACTGCATCCATCCCTGTTTTCCACACTACCTCGATCTTCTTTGGATGCTTCTTGTCGTACTTGAACTCGAGGAGCTCCGAGTGCCGCGAGCCGTTTGCGCTGCCGCATTTTCCCAGTGACGAATTGAGAGTTTTTACCATTTCGCTCAGATTTCTGCAGGAGGCGAGCTCTCCTAGTGTAATGGGACACGATCTAACCCAGTCACCGTCCCCTCTGCTTATGAGCGTGCCGTCGATGGTGTTCGGTGTGTAGTCACTACGCACCTGCATTCTTAGCGTGATGTTCAGCTCTTCATCGAGGTCCCAATCTGAGGGAAACATGCGGAAGCGCGTTGGATGGGCTAGGGAGTTGATTGCCAAGTACCATTCGAGGTGGTCGGTGTGACTTAGGTGTGGCGGAAGATTGAAGCTAAACTCGGATGCAGTGTTGTCCGGATAGCTATCGCTCTTCTCGCTCCCTATATGCAGGACAATGTCCTCTGTTGCACGCACGTCCATCTTTTCTATGCAGAGTTCGAGCGAGGAGCGTGCCGAATCCTCAGTCATAAAGAAAGGCGCGCCGTTGTGCTGGCTCAAGGTGACGTGAAATGCGGTAAAAGTATTGCCAAGCAGGTGTGTGCGCGGAGAGCTTCTGCTCGTCTTGGGCTGGTACGTATGGACGGAGGTGCAGTCCGCTGACGCATTACTATAGTCGTCGCTCATGCCCACTGTACAGTGCTGTGAGATTATTCCCCTAGGGTTTACAGCAGTTTCTGCCTCCTTCAGGCATACGACCGCATCGTCATTGATCCGCCCGTTTCTAGCCGGCTTTGTGCAGGTGAATTGAGCTAGGGAGACAAACCAAGCCGCGGACTGAGGGAGAATCAGCTCCTGCGCGAGTTCGCACTTAAATTTGCTTGGTCTGTTTCCCTCAATGTTTAGGTCGCACGTTAGGTGCACATAGAATGGTCCGCTCATGTCTGCTGCGTGCAATTATCTCATTGGATTGCCCACTTTCGAAATGTCCGCAAGACCTAGCTTTCTGGCTTTGACATAGTCCTGTATCTTGTTAACTGGCACGTATGTGTCGTATTCAGGCGAGGGCAGTCCTTCCCAGCTCACCATAACCTCTGGCTGACCGTTGCGACCGGCGCGCCGTCTATTGCGATGCACTGTCTTAATTTTGTATTTCGACAGGTTGACTGGCACCAGCTGTTCCTGATAAAACTTCGTGCCGACTTCTCCTCCGCGCAGTGTTTCTACGCAGTACATGACTCTGCGATGATGCGTTATAACGCGCGATATTCGGAATATTTCTGTCGAGTTGGTGGGATATAACTCGCGCCTTTGGAATAGATTTCTTGGCCGCTCGATTCGCACCCACTGACCGACTTTATATTTGGCCTTTTTTCCGTTTCTGTGAGAGTTGTCTTTTTTCCTATAGTAGTGCATTAGTGCTGTCCGAACTGCGCGGGCGTTCTCCGGTCGATCGGCCTGCATGGGGGTCATTTTTATGGCCCTAGGGTGGAGCAATAACAATATACAGTTAACGGGACGCGGGACGATACGCTTTGGCGCCGGTCGGCGAGCGCTGCCAATGCAAGGTAATTGCTGCCCCTTATAATGTCAGGGCAGCGTACAGAAAATGTGATTCCGACTAAGGCCTGGAGAGAAAAAAAGATTAGGATTCCGACAAGGAATGTAACAGTACTCATTCCCCGGCCTTTGTACTCACTCCTAGGTCTCTGTTAGCCCAACTTGCGTCGAGTAAAAGTTAGGCTTTAATCCGATCGCTCGCATCTGCTCTTATTGCGTTACAATTAGAGTTTGCTCTCATACGAGACTAATTCCTATGGTCGTGTGAGGCGAGCGCAATTGTATGCGCTTTACCTACCGCTATAGATTTGGCGCGTATGTAATAGAAACCTGTATGATACTCTCGCCATCTGGCGGAGAACCACAGCCGATGGTCGCGGAGAGGTTGCTGCTTTTTACCTGTGCTGTCTCGTATTGTACGTTTTGGTTATCCGATCGAGGGAGTCAATGTAGTTGAGGGATTCTATGAAAGTCAGGAATTTTCCCTGTATTCGCTTTATGCTGCCGATCGCGCGTTCGATGAAGCGGGCATGCTTTTGTAGTGTGCGCTGTATGTTTCTACTTTGCACTAATTGTGCACATTGTCCTTTATACTCGGTGCCTGGAGAGAGAAAAGAGGAGACGATAAAAAGTGTGCGCCGCTGCCGCCGCGCCCGACTGCATGCCGTACCTTCGTCGCTCGCAATCCGCTTAAAATTTCCACTTTCCTCCAGAATTCGCTCCAGAGCCCTGGCGGTTTCGGCTGCTGTTTTGGTACGCATAGGTTCTGTCCACAGTCGCTTAGAAAAGCAGTCAATGAGACACAGTACGTATGGGTAGCGGCGGTTATATTTGGCTAATTTCCTGCTTTCGCCAATATCCATCTCTCCATGCTGCCGAATTCCATGCGCCCACGTACCACGATTATATTTAATCGGAGCAGTCCGCCTGTACTTAGTGTATTCGTCTGTAGTATGGAGAAAATCCTTTACGGCCTTTTCGGGTATATGGCGATTGTGCAAGTGTGTTTTTCGAACGCCGGCGAAGGCGGACGGCCGTCCGATAGTCTGCGCTGCGACCTCCATCTTATGCTGCCTTTAAATGAGCGCGTTCTCTCCGTAGGTGCGGCGACGCTGTTTTTTGCTATTTACCGCCGCATGTTGAGGAGGGGGCGGCGGGGAAGGGGAAGGATCATCGTCGATCTCGTATAGACTTGCCTTGCGGCGATGACCTTCGCCTTCCTCAAGTTCTGCAAGCTCGAGGTCACCGAGACTGCTCTCGCTGCTTGAACTGTCGGCGTAGGGCTCTTCCTCTTCTTTCTCCTCCTCTTGCTCCTCCTCCAGATCTCCCTCCTCTTCTCCTTCTTCGCTGCCGTCGAGAGTGCCGCCGCCTCCGCCCTTTTGCACTTTGACTTTCTTCTTTCTCTTCCCTCCCTTCCTCTCTGCCTTGTCTCTGATGTTAGCAAGTATATTCGAGACAGATGATTTGGCTAGCTTCAGATCTCTGACGGGGTCCTCGGACGGCGCGCTGTCAAGTTTGACTCCCTTGACTATAGACTGACCGTCCAGCGATCGCGCGAGGCCTTGTTTCCCCCCGCCGCCGCCGCCTTTTTTATTTTTCCTGTAGCTGCTAGACTCCAGGACGGGCCTGCCCTTTGTATTTCTTATGATTCTGCCAGCTCGGGGAGTAAAATTGCTTGTAGCTTGCTTCTGAGAGCCAAATAGTCCGAAATTCTTGCGCCTGTGAGATGCGGCCGTCTTGCTGGTAATCGTGTATCCCATTATTGCCTATATATTCTGTAATTACTAACGCCGACCGCCTAGTTGACAGAGACTTATGCAGTCTATTAGCAATTATGTAATTGCGCCACTTATTTCTCTCCTTCGCTCTCGCATCATCAATCGCTCTTTACACGCTGCTGGCGTGCGAGTGCTAGTTAATTTTTTTCTCCTCTCTCGCCTTGCTAATTGCGCTCTTGCTTTTGCCCGAGACGCGCACCGACTGCCCAACGGTCGGAGAAGAGTCTAGATGCGAAGGGACTTGGCATCTGACCTATTTCGCATTCTTGCATAGTCTGCCGGAGAGAGAGAGAGAGAGAGAGAGAGAGAGTCTGTCAGTCCGTTTTCAACCGCCGACGGATATAGACGGCGGTTCGTTTTACAACTGACCGTCGCGCATCACAGTTTTTTGCCCCATTCTTAGGCGGGATGGGGAGCAATTAGAGGGAGGAAATTGATTCAATTTTTCTCTCTCGCCTTAGTGAACGTGGGCGGGGACATTTTTTATATTGCAGCCTAGTTTAAAATGGTGTTTTTAGATAGGAGAGGGGCGCTATTACCAAAGCCCAATTACGGAGCAGACATGGTGGTGTCGGGAGGCGGCGTCGGCAAAAGAAGGTGGGGCAATAGCCAGTGTTTTACTGTGATAAATGCATTCCAATTAAAAAGTTTCCTGCAGTACTACTACTACTACTACTACGCCGCTCGGGATAAGGAAAGCTGCGGCCGAGAAGAAGCGACAGCGAAGAATTGATGCGCGGAATCTATTTGTCTGTCGCCGACCGTTGGTCGGAGGAGCTGCCGCGGTGCAGCTGCAGCAGAAGCAAGAGGAAGAGAGCAGCGGCGGGCGCGCTCCACACGGAGGACTGCAATTGCCATCGCGCGGACTGCATTCACCGCTGCGCGCAGGCGGCGGCGAGGGCGGCAGCGGCGGACTGCAGGGAGGGGATGCTGGATTTGACTATTACCTCGTATGGGGAGAGCGCGACGACGCTGCATCGTCCTGCTTGCCTACCTTGCAGGTCCAGATCAACGCATACAAGCTCAGTCTGAATCTGTCCGCCATAGAGGGAATTCGTCAGAAGGCAGAGTTTCTTGTGAGGGACAGCGGTAAGGCTGATACGGACCCTACGAAAAAGTTTTCCGGCTGCAAGCTATTGCGCGACGATTTTGGCGAGACTTTTTCCGTAGTGCGCTTGGACGACGGCAGTGTGCTAACTCTGTACCGAAGTTTTCACGCCAATCTTGCGGGATCGAAGCATGTGACGAGTAGTGTGCTAAAGTGCGCGGATGTTTTTCAGATTGAAAACATAGTGCCTCTGGTTAGGAGCATTAGGGTGGACAATATTCATGCGTCGGGTAAAATTAGGCCCCTCTGCGATCTCCTTGACCTCTGTTCGCTCGCAGACTTTTTGGCCAACGAGACACACTACGTGAAACACGTGCGATTCATGCCGCAGGTGTTTCCCGCCCTTGTGGTGAAGACACATTGCGTCGGTACTGCGCAAATCTTTAGTACCGGTTCCGTCATAATTCTCGGCACCAGAACGGGGAGGCAGTTGAGTGCCTGCCGGCGCTGGATCAACTCTGTGATTCGACGCTGTCTGTCGGAGGGGCGGCTGCACTATACGGGACCGGACGCGTAAACGTGCTAAGGATGGAAGGACAGCGGCGGGAGGATTCTGCGCAGCAGCAGCAGCAGCAGCAGCAGCAGCGCGGCGGAATGGATTTGCTTCTCTGTGCGTCTGGCGAGCATACGAACGTCATAGTTGACATGGTAACGGACGAACACGTCTGCACCACTTGCGGACAAGTTCTGCCCGACTATGTGGAGCGCGGCAGCGGAGCCTCCGACAAAAGCCGCATGAACTCTGCTCCTGCTAAAGTCGGCGTGAGGGGGGGTTGGGGAAGTGGTGGTAGGGGGGGTTTGGGGCCGCCCCCCCCCCCCCGTAACCATACCGCCCTACCAACCACAAGGTCCACCACCGGACCCCCCCCCCCCCCCCCGCCCCCCCCCACAACCCCCCCACCACCCCGCCCCCGGCACCCGCCGCCGGGCGGGGGGGCGGGGCACGGGCTGGCCGGGGGGGTTTGGGGCCGCCCCCACCCCCCCTTAACCATACCTCCATACCAACCACTAGTTCCACCTCCGGACCCACCGCCCCCGCCGCGACCGCAACAAGTAGCAGCGCCCAATCCTCTCCGCAGTCACCAGCACTGCGAATTAGGGCTATTGACGCGCTGTTGCTGCCGCCCCCTCCTCCCCTCACTCCAGCAGCCAGCCAGCGCCCTTTCCCGTATTCGCCACCTCCATTCTTCAAGTCGCTGGCGATGGCGCCGCCGCCGCCGCCGCCGCCGCCGCCGCCGCCGCCGGTGACAGTGCCGACGCTTCCGGCGTCTCGCACCTCGCAACAAAAAAGGCGAGCTGCTGTAAATGTTGGGCAGGATGAGGACGCATCGGAAACTGCAGCAACGAAGCGGCCTACAAACAGGCCGATCGCGTGCTTGAACAAGTGGAACATGCAGTGCAAGCAGCTCATTTCGGACTTCTGCACCCGATACCAACTGCCCGCCGCTGTGGAAGTAAAGGTGCAGAAATTATACACCAGTTGTGAGGATACGGTCGTTTCTCCGCATAGTGGCAGAGCTCTCGCCGCTGCTGCCATTTACGCTGGAGAAACGGGGGTGCATGTTCAGGGCATAATACAGTTCGCCGAGCTCAGTGACCGCGGAAGGAGGAGGACATTTTGGGCGGCGCTGCGCACTGTCATGGACAGAGAGAAAAAGAGAAAGTTGAATGAGGCGAGCGCATTGCTGGCGCATGAGGATTGGGTTCGATTCAGCAAGCTCGACTACACGACGCGCTCCAAGATTTTGCAGGAGCGTGAAAGGCAGACGATGGAGAAGGAGCTCACAACAACGGCATCGGCAGTGTGGACTCAATATAGGAACAAGCTGCTTAGAGGCGGAATCGGCTTCAGAGACATGCATCAGATCAGCGCCGCATGCGCTCGCCTCGTTCGCGTAGCACCCGCTCATGAATCTACCATGCTGGCTGCCATGCTCATGCTCCGCAATCGTTTCGCCTGCAGCGAGGCGAACCGTTCGAGAAACATACTAGCTCGCGATTGTCCGCACGCGGACATTATCGCGGGCACGGTTAAGGCTAGGAAGTTTGCGCCCTTCCTATACAGCATTGCCGAGATGGCCGCTCTGACGGGAGTCAGCGCCTGCTCCGTGCGGAGGCAGTACGAGCGCCTGATTGGCGCCCTTCCACCGCCGACCCGACACGCTTGCTGCAGGCCAAGTAGTACCGCCCTCTCGGCAATGTATGAGGGGAGCTCGGAGGAAGCGATGAGAGCGATAGCCGCAGAGGAGGCGAGGAGTGAGCGCAGCGGGGAGGAGAGGACTCGCCTCCAATCAGCGGGCGGCATTCGCGCGGCGATCCTTCCGCTTATAAAGGCATTTGGATATACGCCAGTCTAGCTTTCCGGCCGGCCAGGGCGATGCCGAAGAAGCCCAAGCTTATTGTAAATAGCGAATACAAATACTATGAGTCAAGTAGGGAGCGTCAGCAGCAGCAGCAGCATCAAGAGCGAGAGAGGCAACGACGAGAACATCAGGACAGCGACGGCAAACCTCCACCAGGACTGGCTCAAAGTCAGGGCTCAGCGGATCGTTCAAAAGACTTACGGGAATTCGTCATGCCTCCTGCCGGGGCAAAGAAGACCAACACAAGATCAGCTGGAAAGGTGGCGGGAGATGCAGCGCGCAGCAATCCATCAAAAGCTGGTGCCGCTGCTTCGGGAGTTGATGATGCTCGAGTTCGAGTGGGAGACTCCCAAGATGGAGTACGAGTCGATGCTCCCGTGGACGAGGGACTTCAGGATTCTCACGACGTCGCTCATGACGGTGAACAAGCTCGTCAACCAGGTGGTGCAGCTACAGCTGCATGTGGAGGAGGAGCTGATGCTGAGGGAGGAGGAGGAGGTTCGCCTGGCTCTTTAGAAGAGCAGAGCATGATCGTCGACGAGGAGCACCTCAAGCGCTTCCTCAACGATGCCATCGGTAGCGGCGAGTTTGACGACGACATGTTCGACAGCAGCGACCTCGCCTCCTGCTCCATCGTGCAGTGCTCCAGCAAGAAGAAGAGCTCCGGCTACATGCCAGAGCCCGGATTCATGGATCAAAGAATCGGACCGTTGTTCAAGTACGAGGACTTTGAGTTGGCCATTATCGAGTCGCTCTTGAGGACGCGCGGGGAGCTGCAGGGCACGGACGAGGACCGCGTGGTATCAAGGAAAGGTGCTAAAAAGTTACAAATTAATGCATATCCGCGCTTTGCCATAACTTCATATTTTTCAGTCCGCCTGACCAAGTTCTACAACAAGACTGGCCCGAGCGGCCGCCTTGTTCGTGCCTCCCTTCCAGTGGAATTTCCAGCATCGCATGCGGAGGGCATGGCATGCGCGCTCGCGAGGGTGGCCAGGAACGCCAAGAGAGCTCCCAAGGCCTCGGTGCGCAACTTCATGAAGCGCACAAAGAACAACGTGGACGACGAGGGCACACGTTCGGTCAAGATCCCGCGCCTCAAGTACGGAAAGGAGTAGACCGCTCGCCCTCTCCTGCTGCAGACGCACCGTCTTAATAAATCACTTCCCACTTGTATATAACACAAAATACGGCCGTATTTTACTACACTTAAACATTTTTGTGCAGCGAGGACGAAAGAAGAGCCGCATAACGCGATATTGCACCACTTAATAATTAATAAACGTATAAGCAGCATAAAAATGTCTCTCTCTGCCGCCAAAGAAGCAGAGTTCGACGTCGGCCGCATGCGTGTCCCTTCCTCCTGCACGGTCTATGGACCTAGCTACTGCGGAAAATCTCACTGGGTGTCGCTTCTGATCAAAAGGTCCACTCAGGTATATGGCTGCAAAGTGGAGCCCATATATTTTTTCTACCGCGCGTGGAACCCCATCTACGAGGAGCTGGAAAGAGAGCACAGTGTGCAATTCATGCAGCGACCAGTGAGTGTTGACTGGATTGAGTCAAATATTTCCTCGCCCGATTCGACCGAGCGGCGCGCGAATAGCGCTTGCGTGCCTCTTGTCATCTGCGACGACTACAACGAGTTCAAGCAGGAGGATGCCGACATATGGTGCGCGCAAGTACATCATAGGAGATTCATAATGATAACGATACTACACGAGCTCTATGGACGCCGCAGCAGTTCCATCCATCGCACAATCAGCCTCAATAGTTCGTACATAATCTTATTTAAGTACGTGCGCGACATGACCATCTCCCAAGTTCTCGGCCGGCAATTTGATCCGAATAACACGCGCAGATACACCCGCATATATAGAGATGCCACGGCAAAGCCCTATTCTTATCTATTCCACGATCTAACGAACGGTGCACCAGACGACCTGCGACTGAGAAGCAACATTCTATTTGAAGACGGTACCCTGACTGTATACCAACGGACGTCGTTTTAGTAGCACTGGCTGGGCGAAAAAAGGAGAGGAAAAAAACTTGCGCCACTATGATGACGAGGAAGTCGGAGAAAGAGGGCAAGCTGAAGGAGGCAGCTAGACACGAATTTGTCCACATTGCGCGGAGGAATCGCAAATACAAGCAGCAGTGCCTGCAGTCTGCTTGCTGCTGCCACAACCTCGTGCAGATTCTGTCCGCCCTCTACACGAGCGACTACGACTGCGTGCTTCCTTGCTCCACCTGCGAAGTAGAGTCCTGTCAGGAGTAAACGGGAGGTAAGCAGCAGAATGGAGGGCAGGAGCAGTGGCGGCAGAATGTTTCGCACCACCACTCACGATCGTCAGGTGGCCGCCCTTTTGGCCGCCCTACCTTCAGAGCAGCGGAAGGCAGTCATCAGCTATTTAGATCCGACCGTAAGAGATCGAATGGCGGCGTACGCGCAGCTGTTTATTCTCGGTCGGGGAAAGTTTCGACTCTCCCCGGACAAGCGAGAGGCGTTCAAACAGTCTCTCTCCAAGCACCGAAGGCAGGTGCAGAAATTTCTAGACATGCCGTTCGATGTGGGAAGCGGCAAACGGGAGCGAACGAAAGGAGGTCAATTCCTTCCCTTCCTTCTCAGCGCGGTGATACCTATCATTGCCTCCGTAATAACGGCATCGCCTAAGAAGGGCGAGCGCGATCCGCCTGCTGAGGATCCCCTACCGAAACCCGATGAGCAGGAGCAAACATGAGGCGTGCGGCGAGCGGGAGCGGGACTCCGTCCTCGTTTGACTTGGGATACAGGAAGCTCATTTACATGCCCGAAGAGACCTACATGCGGATGCTGAGGGATGTAGAAGGTGGATCCGGGGGAAGCGGCGGGGGTGACGGCGGGGCTGCTGATAGGAGTGTACATGTTCAAATTAATACGGGGGAAGGTACGGAACAATACGGAGCTAGCGGAGGAAGCAAAAATCCACCGAGGAGACGCTATAGTCCGAGGGATTATCAGCAGCAGAGGGGCGGGCGCGGCAGGCGCGGCGCGCGAAGAGGGACAGGTGCGCCGTCGGCAGCGGCGATGCGCGATCTCGACGAATCGGACGGTCCGCCGGATTCCAATGACTCCACGGCAGGTGAACCGCGTCTGCCCGAACTACCGCAAGATAGCAGAGCGCCAGAGGCAACGCCACCACCATCTGTTGGCCGCCCGCCGTCGCCGCATACTCCGCTACCTGAGCGCGCTTTGTCAGACAGCGACCGCGGACTGCTCGGAGAGGACCTTTTCGACTACCAACCGCCGCCGCCGCCGCCGCCGCCGCCGCCGCAGAGCAATTCACTTACCGACACGGCGGTCAAAGAATTATCCCAGCCAATGGCCTGGGGCAATGGTGAACAGAGGCGAGAGCAGGAGATGTTCCAACCGCCGCCCCATCGATCTCGCTCCATCTCTCCCCTATCCGTCATAGGAGACGATGCACAACTTCTTTTCGGATTGAGAGACAGACATCTGAGGCCGAGTTGGAAGAAGCACGGAAGCACGCAGACAGCTGCGATCGATCAGGCGGACATGGGCATGCAGACAGATGACATCGATCGCGCACATCAACAGACACAGACAGACAGCTTTTCAGCCTTTGCAGGGCGGGGGACAAAAAGAAAGAGGTCTCGTTCAGACAAGGGGAAAAAGGAAGATATAATACCGATGGACAGACCACCTACGGCGCCGCCTCCACCGCCACCAGCAGCAATCGTGCCTCCTACGGCCCGCCCTCTAGCCTCTCTCCTTGAGAGAGCCCAACAAGAACTCAATGCTCATAGAGATCTGCGGAGGCTGCTTCTAAGCGCGCGGCGCGGGAGATTGAGAGGCTTTGCCACTCCCCCTCTGCCGCCCATGTCCGACCGAATAGTAGAAATTCCTAATACTCCGCCGCCGCCGCCGCCGCCACGACCAGCATCTCTGCCGGCTCCTCCTAGAGTACCTGCCTTGCTACCACCGCCGGCGACTCCACAGCAGCCGCCATCCCTGCCCGCTTTGCCGGCGCCTGCATCAACACCTCCATCCTCTGCACCCCGCGCACCGTCCGTCGCGGAGCGGGACCACGGATTGCAATATTACAGGAGTAAATATCGATCTCGCTCAAGATCTCGCTCTCCTAGCAGGACAGACGAACTGCGACGGCGAGAAAAGTTGGCTCCTCCCGCCGCGCCAAAAGTCCCACCCTCACCTGTCCGCTCACCGCCTCCGCCGCCGCTAGCACCGCCGCTGTCGCCGCCTCCGCCAGGCCAGCAGCTACCTGAGGCGGAAGGCGGGGTGCTGGACGCGGCGCGGCGAGAGCTGGAGGGTACAGGACGCAGCGGCGGCAGACCATATACACCAGCATCGGGAGGAAAGGCAAAGAAAACGAAGGCTAGACATAGAAATGCCGTTTTTGCAATACCCAAGAAACCTGTCCGAGTGCCGGCAAAAATCACAGACAGAGTTAGGAATAGAAACCAGTCCATTCCAGCTCCACATCTAGATGCTGCAACAAACATCAGCTTTGGTAAATTGGATAGCGGCACATACGCAGGCATACAGGGAGAGGATGCAGACATGATCCGACAGGCACTGCTTGAACTGGATTACGACGAGCAGATGTCGTCCGTAGAGCGCAGGCATGCAAAGAGAGAAGGAAGGGCGCGTCGGAGAGAGTTCAAGCATGGTCCGGAAGAAAGGAGGTCGCGATTGGATAAATTTAGGGACATGCAAACCGTTCGCGCGCGCGCGGGGAGAGAGAAGCAATTGGAAGAGAGGCGTAGGAGAGATAGAGAGAGAAGAGAGGAAAGAGAGGAACGAACGGGTTCGCGCGTACCTCTACCCCCGCCGCCGCCGCCCGCCCCTCCCAACACTCCTACCACTGGCAGCAAAGGCAGAGAAAGAAAGAGGGCACGCTCGGTGCAGCATAAGAGAAGAGTCATTGACCTGCCGAAAAGAGCGCGCTCACTCGGGCCATCATCCACTCCCATAGCGCGCCTGCCGACGCCATCGCCACCCGCTTCATCGAGAAAGAGGGGAAAGAAAGGCAAGAGGAAGGCTGACAACACAAATGATTGGTGGCCGGGCGAGCGGCGCAGGTTTGGCGTCCCCGTAGCAAAGAAAACGAGCGCGCCGCCGCCGCGCCGTAATAAAGCCACCGTAGAGAAGCGGAAAGCCGAAGACTCCATTTCCACGCAGAAGGAGAAAAAAGTATCGACGCAAAAGTGACGCAAATTTTATTCTTTATTAATCCTCCTCACTCGCGCCCATTCGACTAATCATATCCTGTTCTGTGGCTCCGCATACATGGCACTGTGTATAATCGCTGCGTATGCGATAGTGGCCGTACGGTAGTGTGTGTACTCCGCAGAATGCTATATATCTTTTGGAATCAGTAGAGCTCAAAGCTAGCTTGCGTTGACGTATCATTTGCATGCACAATTTTCTAGACTGTAGGCGATTTGCAGAAACGTGAACTGTAGAATTGTCATTCAGGCACGCAGCGTAAAGCGCCACGGAAAAGTCTCGCTTCACCACCGCCTTGCTCACACCTTTCGCCTTCTTTTGCTCCTTGCCCGTTATGCATCTGTATGAATAAACTTTGCTTTTAAGCGCACATATCTCGACTATATGATTGCTATATCGGTTTTCATCCTTTAACAAACCAGGCACTCTGTGCTTATCGAAAGAGTAGAGCAGATGGGAGGGAGGAAAATTTGAAAAGTCGATGTGATCTTTCATCCCCTCCAGGAAGCTGTCCTTGCTGATCGTCCGACTTGCAATTATAAGTGAGTCCGTATCGCTGCATACTAGCTGTACGTCGGGAAATCGGCTCCTTATAGCCTCGTGAAAAAGTGAAAACATTTTTGCTTTAGACAGCTCTAGTACGGTGAATCCAATGACTAGCGGGCGGTCCATTCTAACCACCTTTTTCTTGGCATAGAAAAATATGCAGTTTTCATCGACAATGTTCCATTGCTCAAAAAACTTGTTCCGCATGCATTTGTCAGCCACCTCGGGTGAACGGCATACGTACAATGTCTGCTTATTGTACTGATTCTGCAGATACTTGCCGTAGCACGAATTGATGGCTCGTTTGGAGGCGTCTGCGTCCAGCTCAGTCACAGCCTCCTTCCTAAGCTGCGTCATTTTGTCTACAAAACCCTTCAGCCACGGTCCCTGGCGAAACTTGATGGCCCTGCTGACGCGCTCGAGCTTGGCCCCCAGCCGCAGGAGCTGCGCGAGCACCACGCAGTGTACCACGTAGTCCTTCCGCCCCCTCAGCGTGGCGGTGAGCTTCACGGACTCCTTGCCGCGGTCCTTGAGCTGACCGTGCTGGCGCAACGCTGCCGTCATGTAAGGGCTGAGATCCTCGTAGCGAATTTCCTGAGTCTCGGGCGCCACTGCACAGACAAAAGGTTGTGTGAGTGGTGCATACATCTTGCGTACTATATGTGTATACGCACATGGAAAGTCGCTGAGCATATCATGTATATAATCCGGAAAAGAAATGTCCACCATGCAGATGTAGCCGTATTCCTCCTTTCCTGTCTGCAAACTCCAGTCCACCTGGGTGAGCTCCTCCTCCGAGCACCACGTGTAGTCCGATTGTGGTAGAGACTGAGACATCGAGTGGCCATACTTTTAAGAGAAAAAATTAAAAAATTTCCAATCAAAAGAAAATTAGTCCCCCACTCACCAGATTGTTTGCGTCAAGATTAAGAATGAATCCTGGCCGCTCAGGACTGTACGGCTCCTCCAACTTCACGTGCCTAGTGGTGGCCAGCGTCATGCCGCCCCTTATTGCGCCCTCGATCATCGCCACCATGTCTCGATCGTGCATAAGCTCCAGCCTCGTGCCCTGCCTGCGGTTCATCTCCAGGCTGATGTGGTAGCAAACATGTGGCATACTCATAAACATGCCTATGTCGCATCCAAAGTTGTCGTACGTAAAGCGCCTGTAGCGGAGCATAACACTGGCGAGAAGTAGGACATCTGCGGTGAAAAGATATAAGTTCTCTCTCTCTCTCTCTTTTCTCTCCCCCGCATCTTGCCTGTGTATACGTAGAAAAGCATGTAATCTTCGAGCGACTCGCAGCCCGATTTCTCATACATGTGGCGAGCAAACTCGTAGTCTTCTGCAGGCAGATGTTGTTCACTCAGCTCACTATAAAACGCCTCCTTCTCGGGGAATCCTGTCTCCCTCAGGCTGGTGATGCTGCAGGCGGCCGAATAGGGAAACACGCCCTTCCTCGTCAGCTCCTCCTTGTCCCTCCAGCCCTCCACCTCACCGCAGCTGAACGCGTCAAGCAAAGGAAATTCATAGCCCTTCGCGCTGCTGACAATATCGGAAAGAGAGGCAGGCAGAAAGTTCATGGAGTCTAGAAAATTGAAGGGACCCCACCGCACTGCCATGTACCTCTCCATGTTTTTGGGCACCACACTGAGCTTGTATTTGCAGTACTCGTGCGCATACCTCACAATCGCCTTGAGCAGAAAGCAACTGTCATAACTAAAAAACAGAACATAATAAGGGCTCAGAAGCGTATAATATCTTCTTGTTTCTACTTACCCGGAGAAATTGTGCGCATATATGGGTATATCCTTTTGATAGGTTCTCAGGCGATTGCAGGCATTGTGCGCCACACCGAGGATCCTGTGGCTGTACGAGCTGTGCTCGTGGTCGATGCACGGTGCGAGGTCCTTATTGGAGCGATCGAAGGGCAACTGACACAGCCAGCAGCACTCCGCCTCGGATATCATGCGCTCTCTTTCGCCCGGCTCCATATGCGGCATAATCGAGGCGCAGTCATTCAATCGAGGCACTATCTCGCGCGCACACGCAACCAGGTCTTTCACAAGCTGCCTCATAACCTCTTCCGGCTCACCGGAATGCGACTTCTCTGCGATAATAGTGCTCTCTCCCGTCACAAACAGCATGCTGTAGCACAAAGGCCGCTGTTCTGCCAAGAGCTGTGTCTGAGGAGGTCGACCCTGCTCACGAGATCCGCTAGGTCTGACGGCGAGGCGAGGAAGCAGTTCGTCAAGTTCTTGCTCACTTATGACATCCTGCGGCGCACTCTCTCCACCGCCAATACGCTCGTCCATAGGCTGCCTACACTTTCGACTTATACTTTCCCTCCCGTCTTTTCTCTCCGTACTGCTTTCAAAGTCAAAGAATCCCATGACGGGCACCATAAACTTCTTTCTAATGTCGCACCTCATTAACAGTGTCTTGCATGCCTCTTCATCTGGCATCACCACAGTCTGTCTGCCTGCCGCCCTCCTAGCGCTGCAGAGCAGAGTATGATTGGCTAGAGTCCGTTGACTCACCTTGCACAAGCATAACGGACATACAGCATAGCAGCTAGGGAGATGATAGAGTTTTTCCAAACTGCGCACATACACGTACTTGTACGAGGTAAACTTTTTCTTGGGATGGGGTAAATAAAGCAGTCGTATATTATGTCTCGCTCGGCCTGCATTATAGCTGGCAAATAGAGGGAAGATGAGCTTTGCTTCCGCGGCTGCTTCATGGTTGCATTTTTCGCCAGTCAGATACTCGTACTCTAGTGTGTCCACACGGTGATAAACAGTTATAGAAATGTTATGCTTCTTGAACTTGCGCACAAACTCGTCGATGCTGCAGGGATCCACAGGAAGCGGAATCTCCGATCGAGATCCAAACAATCGCCGCACGCACAACCTGACCTCCGAGTAAAGTCTATCGGTGCACCTGAATTTGGACTGAGTACAGTCGGCGGACAAAACAAAATGCACTGCCAAGCTAGTGAGAAAACTGCCATCCGGCAAGTGTGAATCGCAATCGACAATGCCAGATCGCACGCTGGCTGGCAACGACCTGTAGTGAGTGTCCATGTCGCACGCCATTCTTCTTCTTCTTCTTCTTCTTCTTCTTCTTCTTCTTCTTCTTCTTCTTCTTCTTCTTCTTCTTCTTTATGCAACCACTCGAACTCTAGCCACGTGCAACGAACAGCTCACTATGCCCACCAGTGTAAATCCAGTGCCGCAGGTCTCGGCTGCCTCGATGTGTTCATCGAGATTCTTGAACATGCGATCTAGCTGTCTATGCAGATAATGCGTAGCACTCGAATACACCATAATGGCCTGACTGGACATGGGAAGGATGACCTCATATTCTTCTAGTCCGGCCGCGTCCATCTTGGAGAATTTAGCCTCACAACACATATGTACGCGTGCGTTCAGGTGCTGCTGCAGATACACTGACAATATATTCTGCATGGCGTCACGCTCAGATGCCTGAAGCTCCGCGATATTGCTGATGGCCCCCTCATAGAACGTGCGACCAACTACCTGCATATAGAAAATTATGAGTACCTACAAAATCAATCACTTGAATTTGCACACCTTGACGCGGCCCGAAAAGGCAGACTGTAAAACGGTGTAGTTGCCAAAATGGTAAGATGACATGTGCTCATCTAGCTGCGACTGCGTGGGGAACCTTCGGTAGCAGTATGCGCATGCCATCTTGTTAATTCCAAAATGCCTGCTTCTCTGCATGTGTCGAGTCCTCTCTCTGGCGGTGGAAAACTGCTGGAAGCAAGTCGGGCACACGCGAGGATAGCCGGCATGCTGGCGATTATGTGCTCCATCCAACTCGATCTCTGTATGCGCGTTTGCATGATGCTCTCTAAGAGCGTGTGTGGTGCTGAATAAAAGCTCGCACACTAGACACTGATATGCGGTGGGCGTAGGTGCCACACTCATGTTGGCAAGTTGAAGCGCAGCAGCAAACTGAGAACCAAGTATAGCGCGCTCCTTCCCCCCCTTTTCGCCCCCTCCCTTGCCCTCGGCGGCGCGGCAGACAAATGAGCACAATCAGGCAGGCGGAGAATTAATAGGTGGGGAAACAAAAAATGAAATCAGTTGCGCTCCAACCGCTAGCGCATTCGGACGGAGAGCAAAGATGGAGAAAAAAAGTCAGGAGCTCAAGCTTCCAGGTAACTTATAATACTCTCCTCCTTTCGCCTATCACTAAAATTTAGTTTCATTACTGCAGAAAACTTGCCCGCAACCTTCATCTGGAGAGAGGACATCATAATGCGGGACGAACTCGAAATTTGGCTGCAATTGCTAGCTTCCCATGAAGAGTGCTTCAATTGCCGCTTCAATTGGGCAATTGAGGACGCGCAGTTCAACGATATAGTTATTCAGACGCAGCTTCGCTATCCCAATCACGAAGAGGCAGAATGGATTGTGCTGGCCGTCTCCCAATTCAACGAGCATGCCATCAAGTGGGGAATAAAGGAGGAGAATAAGGAAGAGTTCAGAAACTGGCTGACTGCTATCCATATGCGTGCAAAGGAGAAATAAACATTCTCTCTCTCTCTCCTCTTGCACTTACGTCACTCGCAGACCGTGTGCAAAATTTAAAGTGGAAAATTAAGCGTCCCGTCCGTCCGTCCGTCCGTCCGTCCGTCCGTCCGTCCGTGCCACGTATAAAAGCAAATAGATCGCAAATCCGGCCAAACAGTAGGCCCATGGCAATGCGGCCGGCAAAGCGCAGCTACGTGCTGCTTTTCCTAACGCTACTCCTCATCGCATCATTTGACAAAATATCTCCCTGCAAGCCCGGGGTCGGGCGGGTAGTAACTCGCATCGTGCAGGGGACTGCTCGCTCCGGCAGAATCGGAGCTAATGTAGGTCGCTCGGCCACACGAACGACGCAAAGCGGTTCTTCGATCATCGGTCGCGTCTCCGCGTCGGCCTCCAATGTAGGGTCGAATGGAGCTGCTGCTGCTGCCTCGGGTCGGGTATACAGCAGCGTGCTTCAATCCTCCCTCGTCACCAACACGATAGAGTCGATCACAAGAGCAGCGCAACAGGCCAGAGCAGCAACGCTCACTCGCATCTCCTTGCGCATACGAAGCTCCTACATAGGCAGACGAGGACTTACTATTCAGGAGCGCGGCGACGGATCTCCCACTCTCGTGCAGAGGGTTCTTGGACAGCAGGGCAGACCGCATGCAGGGAGAGTGCTAGTCGACAACCCTGGCAGAAGCAGCGGGCCCAACATACTGCAGCGAGTGATGGGACAAGAGGGAAGGCCCAATGCTGGTAGGGTGATCGTTGGAGGGCGGGGAGGCGTAGACAGCAGTAGGCAAACTGCCGCCAGACAACTTGCCGGGCAAATATCACGAACATCGCAAAAAGCGGGCGAGCCTCCAACCAGCGGCGTTCAGACGCAGCATATGGCAAACGCGCGCGCACTCGGAACACTAACCGCATCCAGAAGCCGGAGCAGCAGCATAGGAACTAGAACGCCTTCCAACATGCGCCGCGCAAGATTGCGTAGCCTGAGTCCGCAGCGCCTCACAAGAATGGGGCTGAGAAGTGGGGCAGAAACCACGAGATCAAGTTCCATGCCGGAACTGAGAGAGGCCATTGCAATGAGTCGGGGCGGAACTGCTACTCGTACAACAGCGTCAAACACGGTTGAATACGCACGATGGAGAGACAGATTGACAGTGCAGTTATCGCAACTGCGAAAGCGCATCCGACGATCTCCAGAAGCGATCGTGAGCTACCTGCATACGAAAAAGGGGAAATTTGACCAGTTCTGGCGAGCAAAACGCAACGCCCCACCCTCACCGGGCTCTGCACCAGGACCTCGCAAAACCCTGCTTGAATCTATCAGGGCTCTGGACCACAAAATTGCGGAGCGCTATCCCGTGTGGAAGAAAATAAAATACATTGTCGGCGGAGGACTTTCAAGTGCTGCTGCCACTGGCATTGGAATCGGCGTGGAAAGAGCCTTCTGGGGAGGTGGCGTTTGGCGATCGCAGGACGTGGTAGATAAACGCGGTCAAATATTTCCGCCAGCAATACCGCCGACTCCAGTACCGTTACTGTCACCGCCGACCCCGCCGCCGGCGGCGGAATCCGAAGGAGGAGCAGATGGAAGCAGAAGAACAATGACACGTCCGCCTCCGAAAGGGAAAGAACTGGAGACGCTGATATTGGGGGCAGCAGGAAAAATCGTCGGAGAAGAAGGCACAAAATTTATAGTGGACCTCGCCGACCAGATGGGAACAGACCTAGAGTTCGCCGACGTCGACGTACAGGACGAGAACGGAAATTCAGAAAAGAAAAAGATAGTCACTGCGGCCAGCAGCATGCCGTTTGATCCCGAACACTCGTACGACGAAGACCTGGAAAAGATGGTGTAAGTAAGCATAATATTATGTAGCTCTACTTTATATATCTATCTAATCTACACATCTCACAGGAGGAAAATCTACGGAGACCTAACTGTAGAACCAGAAATTGCAATGGACAACTACCTCTTGTGGAACTATCACTTCAAAAATCCCCGCATGGACCTCCACGTGTGCAATCCCAGGCAGGGTGTTGCAAAGACTGCAAAGTCCGGCGTGATGAGCTTCAACGACACCCTAGACCTGACGTTTAGAATACGGCAGGAAAGGTTCATGACTGCCAGATGGAAGCAGCGCTGCTACGACTGCAATTCACCGCTGCTGAGACACACAACTGATCTATGGGCAACCCTCTTTGTGCCTAGCAGTGAGGTGTACGGGGACGGCATCGCCTACGAGGGCAAGATCGTGCAGCTGATTCTCGTCAACGGAGCCCACGTGCACGGAAACCTGACTCAATACAGCGGCAAACATCGCGGAGATACGTACATGCCAGGATCGCATAGATGGGGCGAGCCGCACATACAGTAAGACTAAAATGTATTGCAAAAAATTAAATTTTCATCTCTCTCTCTCACACCCCTCTCCCTCCACAGATGGCACATCCCTTATGACACTCCAACTACCACTGACATGCTCGTAAGCTGTCCTGTTCGACAGGCCAGGTGGTTTGTGCAAGCAGACGAAAAACCTAGGGACACTGACAGAGCCAAACTGTACGAAAACTCTTGCAACACTGGCCACAAAACATACAACGGCATATTGTACTTGAACACCTACGACATCATTGACGGCATTCCGTTCGAGTACCTCATCATGCTGCAGATACAGAAGTTCGAGCCCCTAGAAGGAAATCTCTTACGCGACAATCCGCCCGACCCCGACGCCTCCGACTGGGAGAAGGAAGTGCTAATGAATAAGCTGTGGCCGGCCATCGCCAGGTCCTACACGGACGACTACGTAGACCTGACGCAGTATCCATCCGCCTTCAACGCTGGCATGACTCCCGTGAGATGCGGCGACGAGAGCAGTAAAAGCACACTATTCGCCAATGTGGCTGAATGCAAAGACGTCATGAAATGTGGCGCGGACGGTACCTTCGACAGAGCAGTCAGAATCCGAAACTGGGACGTGCGTCTCGAGCTATACGACGGAGATCAATTCACTGCCAACATCTTCGGCAAACTCCAGGTCATCAGCTCGGACGAGGAGGGCTACTGGCCGCTCACCGACGACGAGTTCAACCAGCTGGCTGCGGAGAACAATATCACCTTCCAAGACAGGAACCTGCCCATTCAAGTAAAAGAGGTTTTGTGGTATGTTGAACCTGACATGTTGCGATCACATTCTGAAATCTACGGCGCTAGCTACAGTATCGACGCGGATCCGTGTCCGACATTCAGGCACTCATACGACCATGCAATCTACATGAAAACATACAATGACATAACGTTTGTAATGCACTTCGGTACCAGATACCTGGTTCGCCGACCGAGGATAAATTGATGGGAGTCTTTATTTCCTCACTGCACGAATAAAGCACTTTACATTATGAACAACATTCTTGTCATTGGTGCGGAATGCATCATACACTATCGGTCTAAGTTTTCCTCGCAGACGATCGCTCTCAAAATGTCCAATATTTAAGTAACATAGAAAACAAACTGCATAGTAACCACAGTACAAAGTATTAGGAGATTGCATGGGCGCATCAAATACGCAACTCACTCTCTTGCCTGTAGAATGCAGCCTATCGTGGAGCGGAGGACTAGCTTGAACAAGTTTCCGGGCAAGACTGTCCATTACATATATGCAATCAGTGGTAACCAGCACTGCCACAAAATGCTCTCCCGTTTCGTTCCTCCGCCTCGTATTACATATACAGGACGCGCGCTGGGAGTTTAGCACTCCTCTCGGAATACTGTCCGATGAATATACACCGGCAAAATTCGGAAGTGCAAGCTTCTTTGTCACGAGATTCTCCAAATATACATTAGACAGTCCGCGATCCCCCATCATGCTCAGGGAGGAGGCGCCCTCTGCTGCCTGTATACCTTGCGCTCGGCGTCCACCTGAACCTCGTCGTCGAACGTGGCAAAGAGGAGCACCTTGTAGTGCGCGTCAAGATCCTTGTCGAAACGTGCGGTGAACATGAGGCTGCCCTCGTCATGTATGTGATTATGATAAGCTGAGCAAAGGTCAGGAGTCATGTCAAAACTCCAAAATCTGAAATGTACGTTACACATAAGAATATCGCAAAAGCGCATGTTATTAAGCGGTAATCTACTTACGTCATGCCATCCTTCCAAAGCTCAGGGTTCACCAGAGAAGTAGCGCTACTATTCCTCTCAATCACGAAGTTGTCCACGAAGAGACCATAGGCAGTGATGTACTTGCGGTCATTGCTGTCGAAGCTGGGCTTGTAGTGCTCAAGCGGCACATCCACATTGTTAACAGTAAGAAATACATCACTCGCTGAGAGCGAGGGAAAGTAAAAGGGATTGCCCGCGCCTGGCCCACCCTGCCAGCTCTTCTGCAGAACAAAGCAGGCAATCACACAGTGCGGTAACTTGCCATTAATGGCATTGTCCCAGACAAACTCGCTAGTGCCCTTGGGCATAGTTTGCGACTTGATGATGGTCGTATGCTGGGGATATCGCGCGCGAGCGCCGCTCTGCATCTTGGAGTCAACCATCTGCTTGATGGCCGGCTGAAGCTCGTTGTAGAAAAGCTTGATCTCAAGCTGCTCGAACCTCAAGCGATAAATGGTGCGTCCGGCCGCCGAGGTGCTGGCTGCCGTCTTCAGGTTGAAATCATGATCACCCTGCCTAAGTATAATAGTCATAGGCATGTTGTCAACCATAAGCCGGCTCTGATTGAGGAAGTCGATATTGAGAGGAGTAGAAAAGCCGACGCATCCATTTCCTTTTGTAATCCACTCGGATCTGGTCTTGTAAGGTCCGTCATCAAGCTTGTCGAAGCATCCGGCCTTGTCGGGCGCATATCCCGCGCATACCTGATGAAACTCAGAGGACGCCTTGTCAAAGCTGAGCAAGTTCTCAATGAAACTCTTGTACGGATAGTCCTTGCTGGCAACAGTGGAGACGACAGAGCCCTTGACCATCACCTGAGCAGACTCCCACATGGTGCAGGCAAAGAACTGATGAAGAGACACCTTGGACAGGTCAGTACTGTCTAATCGCGACCAATTGGTGCCATTGTCCAGCGACTTCTCCACAAACACACTGCCCTGAAGGCGAGTAAGTCTCGAGTTCATGTAGAGGGAAGAATAGGCCGGTATCGGGAAAGTGAACTCCCTGTTGCTGCCATCCAAACTTTCCAAAGGTCTGATGGTCCTCTCTCGTCTGCCGAGCATGCCGGCCTCAAGCGGAGGTGCATCGAAAAAGCCCGTCTGCTCGGACATGAGCTCCGTCTGTGAAGTATGCTTGGTGCCCACGGCAGCCATGGACAGCGTTCCAACAGTGCCCACCGTCGCCGCAGCGGCATCCTCCCTATCCTTTAGCATCGCCATAGTGATGAAAACTAGACATACGTAGAGATAGAGCGCTAGTTAAACGATAGCACGATCGCTCGCTCGATCGGCGGTCCACAAAAACGTTACTACATAAAACGCGTTCATTAAAACAGGATCTCAGAACTCAAAGAGAGTCCAGCAGGCAATTGCCGCCGCCACTCTCGCAAAAGCAATTAATCAATCTCAAGCCCAAAGCACAATCAACGAATAGGAGCCGCGCCGACTTTTTGGATTTCAGAGGACCGCCTCCATTTGCGCACGCAACGAACTTGCAACCGCAAACGCGCCGCCATTCCCCGTTGTCCGAATTCCCGCCAAAAAAACGGTCACTAAACAACATGGGTATCTCGATATGGACGCGTCTTACAGCA
>JAAUYK010007199.1_pt1 | contig 29014 bp, 31 predicted proteins | sample 7278021 | NCBI WGS metagenome assembly JAAUYK01 (sample SAMN14350223, study PRJNA611818) | marine sediment metagenome | isolation source: surface marine sediment (1.8m) | place: French Polynesia: Moorea | collected 2018-08
GCCCTCTTGTGGTAAAATGGTGCGGCTGTCTGTCCGACCGATAGAATAAGACGAATAATGTCTGGCGAACGGCTGAATAGGGTTTGGTTAAGACAAATAAGGGGAGGGGAAGGGGGTTGGCCAAGTTATCGCACATTTTTGTACGTACTGATAGTGACTCGTTGCTCTGTTGAGTTGTTAGTTTGGTAGCAACGGCTATTGATATACAATGGCCCCGAGGTTGACGAACGGCGGAACGGCGTCCTATATGGAGGGCATTACATTCCTTCGCCATTGTGTGGCCTTCACCTTGACGAGGCCGGCCAGAGCCGACGTCAGGATGACGTTGCAGGAGGCGGCGGAAATAATGGGCGTTGTTTACAACGTGTTTGGCATCACGGGAGTTGTCTACGGCCGTGCAGATGGTGAGGAAGACGTCTTTTCCGCCCTAATGCAGGGGCCCTGTCATTTGGTGAGAGCGGCGCTTCGGGCCATTACGAATGTGGGCAACGCTGCGAATGGCGAGGGCGACGTGGACATCGAGAACATCTTGGGCGGCATCCGGTTTATCCAGATCGAGGAGGAGGGCCGCATGAGACTTCTTCAGGGGGAGATCGTCATCCCTCTACTCGAAGACGTGGACGAGGAAGGTTACATTATTGTAGGTGGCAATAATTAGAAGCGAGAGCAAATAAATCGACCAGGGACATAACAGAGTTGATATACGTGTTCTCGGCCGTGCGGCCGTTTCAATTTAGCACTTTCTGTTTGCTGAGATGAACGTTGCGCATTAGAAATTGCTTTACGTATATAATGTCGGACATATGGGGAAGTCGGCCGGCCGGTCGGAAGTAGCAAAATCACAAACCCTTTTATTGTGTAGTACATTTTAGAAAGCATTGTACGTATTTTACATGGCCAGAGGGCAAAACCGTTATACGAGGAATCTGGTTTTTCGGCCCTCTGGTGGCGGCGACGGACGGACGGACGGACGGACGGACGGAGAATTATGTATTTGTGAAACGGCGAATAGTGGACGTAATATAGTCTGAATCGCTTGTCGCCCATATATCGTTTGTTAATTGGCGGCTTTTTTTGATTTGCCTCCAGGCGGCTGCTCTGCCGTCACCTCGGCCACTTCCTCGAGGGCGCCCACGTGGGCGACCTCGACCACGGGGACGACCGCGACCGGGTGCACGAAAAGAGGGACCTGGCTGGACGGGGACGTGGATGGAGGCTTCATGGTCCTGAAGGTGCATAATAATAATGTAGTAGCGGGGAAACGTACGTACGTACTATTAAAAGGTAAAAAGACTTACGTTGGGGGAGACCGGAGGAGGCGGGGTGCTGCGGCCGCTAGGAATTGGCGAATTGGGGGGACACACGGTGATGTCCATGTCTGAGTTGTCGTCAGCCGAGCTGTCCTCCGTCAGGTGCAACACGAGGGACTGGTCCACGCTGTCGATCTCGACACTGGCGTTGCACGTGGACGGCAAGTCGTTGGGTACGGAAATGGGGCGCTGAAAGAAATTTATATAACGTGGTGCACGTGTATTATTGTTGCATGTATTACGTACTTGCTGCTGGGGGCAGTTTGAGTTGTCTTCTTGGGCAGTGGTGGGGGCAGCTGTGGACTTTGACGGCAGGTCCGGTACGGAAACGCGCTTTAAAAAATTAATATAACGTAATTGGGCGTACGTGTACTTTGTGCTGCAGTTATTACGCACTTGTTGGGGGCAGTCTGAATTGGCTGCTTGGGTATTGTTTGCGACGACGGGTACGGAAGAAGTGGGGTTGACGTCAGATTGAGTGAGATCCAGTGCATGCGGAGACGATGCTTTACTGCTTGGAGGTTTTGTCGCCGATGGGGGCGGATTCCATGGCCCCGCCGCAGAGCTGGGCCAAGTAGGTGGTCCCGTAACGTGCTAGAGGTAACAAGAGGAGTATCTTGTTAAGGGAATTGCGTCAAAGTCGAGCGTCGGTCCATGTACGTACTCTTTGGCGGATTCGGGGCCCCTGTAGTAGGGGAGACGTTTGCACAACGGGCGTGACTGGGAGCGAGGCCGGATGGGTCACGATACCACCTAGGCGACAAGGTTCTGGCAGAGTATCGTCGTGTCGCAACAATTCCCTCCTTAAGATATTAGCAAATGCGCTATGCAAGAGAAATGCAATGCCGAAGTGGGTACAGATGAAGCATAATGATACGTACCTGTTTGTGGTTGGGGTGCTTGATGGAGGCGGCGGAGGCGGGTATACAGCCAGCGGCCGAATGAACGGGGACCGGTAGGTAGTGGACATGATCGGGCCCCGGACGATGGGTGCAAAGGCTCCTCTTGGTGTTGCTGGTATCATCGGCGGCAGGCTTCTGGTCGTGGCGGTCGGGGCAGGAGTCAGGGCTGGGGCCGGAGTCAGTGCTGGCGGAGTTGAGTGAAGCGAGGCAGGGCTTTTCTCGACGTTGGGGAGTTTTTGTTTAGCCAAGGCCACTGCCTCAAAGAGATACTGTGTCGGGTGGACGGCTGCGTGGTGTAGGTTGCTTAGGGGGTCTGAGTTGACTGATGGCGAGGTCTTCTTTTTCTTATTCGTTTTGGTGACAACGCCGCCGCCGCCGCTGCTGCTGTTGATTCTTTCTTCTTCGTACCTGGATTCCGTCCCGGGTCCTTTGACTCCCCCACCGGGAATGTGGGCCGACTTGCTAAGCAGGAACCTCTGCATCAGGTTTATGGTTTCTGGCAACAAGACGAAGGCGGGAGGGAAGTGCTTCATCTTGGAGACGTTGCGCAGAATGCTGACCAGCTGGTCGTACACGAACGTCGCGGACACTGACGGTGAAAGGGTGTAGGCGAGCACCTTGAGCATGCTGATCTGCTGCACTTGCTCGGGGCTCACGTGTCCATGTAAGTACTCGATCTCAACGTACAACGTGGACAAAAATTCCAGGGTTGTCTGGCAGTTGGCAAACTGCCACGGACGTTGGTGAGACATGTTGGTGGTTTGCGTATTTTAATTTTAAGCTGAATATTTGAGTTGGTAAAATTGTGTGTGGAAGTGATCGAACGATACGTTGGCCCGTGTGTTCGGAGACTGACGCTATTTCTAGACCCTTCTTCTCGGGTCGCTTCCCGCTCTCGGGTTGCCGGCTGTCTAGTTGTAGCGGTCGGTCAGGCGGACGGCGGACGAACGGACAGACTTTTTTTGCCCTGTATACCGGGCGTGTGTGTGTGTGTGTGCGTGCGTGCGTGCGTGCGTGCGTGCGTGCGTTTAGAAACCGACACTGTCAGAGAGAGAGAGAATTGATAGGGGGAGCGCTGGACGCGCTCTCTTTTCTTTTCTTATCGTCGTATCAGGACAGAGGAATAGGCCGGCTGGCCGGACGGGTGGTCGACCGGTTTCAAAGATATTGTGGAGAGGGTTATATATTTTTCACAAGTCACACACAAGTACAAGATTAGCAAGTTGGGGAGAAATGGAGAATATGAGGGCGCGGAGAATAATCGTGAGTTGCTATGAGGAAAATGCCCTTGTTAGATACGGCAGGGGTGCAGTATTGGGCCGCATTAAATCTTGCGTTTTGAATTGGCTCACTGATCCACTTGCCCCCACAATTCACAAGCGTTTTTATGCAACACAGATCAGCGAGTTTTCCCTTGCAATTGCGTGCTAGCGGGGTTTCTTGGGCAATTCTGGGACAGGCGGCGGGGGTAATGATCAAGGCGAAATCGGGGTTTGATTGGTTTTGCAAGAAAATAGGGTACCTGTATCGGAGCCAGGAACCTGTGATCACGTCGTAACAATGCTCTAGGGTGTACTTGTCAGTGCTCCAATTGAGTATGAATAGCTGCCCTATAGCATTGGTTGAAAAGTGTCTGCTGGTGAGGTAAATATGAGTCGATGATGTCGAGAAACGAATAGTACGTATATAGCCCAAAACACTGCTGCACGGTAGTGTGACATGGTTGGTACGCTCTAGGGTGGTGGCGTCGACGATGATAGCTGTTGGAACTAATTCTTTTCGAGGCTTGAGGGTTAATATTATGCATATACGATTGTTAACTGGCAGCGGCGAGACATAGGCGAGAGGGTTATTATTTTTCTTGTTGCAGCTCATGTTTCCGGCCAGGCTGTGCGGATCGGCATCACTTGGGGACCCTGGAGACATTATGCAGTACATTTCGCAGTCGCTTGTGCATGAGCTATCGTCGCTCCAGCTACTTTCGTCGTCACTGTCATGACTCGGGCTGAATGGGGTGTGCGCGTTTGGGTGGGAATGGTAGAAGTTATTTTCAGCAATGCCTACAATAGATTTAACCTCTCCTGTAACTGTATTCTTGTCGCAGGGAATTAAGGCAATGGTTCTTCGGGAAGTGACTAGTCGCAAAAAAGTATTTTTTTCGGGCAGCCAGCACCACATGTATAGTCCTTCAGGGTCGGTAGATGCCACACAGCGTTCGTGGAAAGGGTTGTGCACATTTAAATGCCAGTCAAAGTCGGGGTCAATAGCCGGGAAAGAGTGAGAATTGACATGCGATATTATAGCGGACAGTTTGCAGAAAGCCACTGCTTTGAGCGTTTTTTGGGGGTCGAATTTCAGATATTCGATCGCACTGCCAGAGCGGAACAGGGCAAAAAGGTGGCCACCGGGGTAGGAGCGGTATTCCGGACAACTGCGTGGGTTGTAGTTGGGCACAGCGTATCGTGGTTGGAATAGGTTTTGCCGAAGAAAGCAAGGGTCGCCCTCGAGGTTTAGAGAACTTTTACCAATTAGTAAGTGCTCCTTGTACAATACGCAATTGTTTGTAGTGTGCGGTCCACGCGAACGGGGACAGAGGCTTAGAGAATAGCAGAGGCGCAATTCTGTTCCGGGGTGGTATGAGTATAGGGTGACGTGATCAATAAGTTGTAATGCGGGATGCGTATGTTGGCGCGATATAGTAAAAAGGCTTCGGTGCGTGAGGATAAAGTATATGTGAACGTTACCTATGGCTACATGAGCCTCTATGGGACTGGTTTGGTGGTAAGCTCGGGTGATTTGGTGAGACAAGCGTTTTACGCCTATTTTTAATGAGGTTGCGGGCAAGACGTTACCCTCCAGACCCATGCACAGTTGGCTTGGCGGGTGAGAAAATGTTTTTTCTGGGGGAAATGGAAGGTAGTTTGCTGTCACCCGCAAGTAGCAGGCAAGACTTGGTTGCCGGTACAATAGACATTCTCGCCACAAGGAACATACGTGACAAAGAAGAAGCAAAGTGTGCTGGTCCAAACAGAGTAATAGGGTTTCCAATACTGGTGTCAATGTGAAAAGCTTGGTCCAGTCAACATTCATGACTTGGCTGAGACAGTAGTCAGGGGTATTTCACATATGCGAATATATTCTTCTTTTGGTAGGTTGCCGACGATTGCGATGCTGATACAGTTGCGGATGTTAGAGACTTTTGCGTAACATATGTGTTCACCGTGAGTCAAGGGAAGAGTTGTTACGCAATGTCGGCTTAGAATCATGGGCGGAATGAACCTGGAAGTAATATCGGAATTGTACGTAGACTGGAGCGAAAAAATGCCCTTATGACGGTACCATAGTTCGCAGTCACGGGGCCCGATTCCATAGTGCTTTTCATGGTCATCGTGGTGGCAAAATAGCAGTTGTGCTGTCAGGCGATGGGGAGTGCATTTGTCTTGCTCTTCGGGACTGACGTGGCGTGGTCGTTCGATGATGTACAGGGAAAAGTCGAGAGGCCTTCCAGGTGTGTACGGGTATGGGGACGGCCCTTGGATCCTAGAAGACCGCAGGAAACACTTTAATATTTTCACATTTGACGGGTGGTTGAGAGGTTGTGTCTTTACCAGGGGGCGAACGGTGGTACGGATAAGCAGAGGGCGATGTTGCAGTGATTGGGCGCTAGTAGGGAGAAGCGGTGGGCTATTTCTACGATGGAACGCTTTGCCGAATGGCTGGCCACTTCTTGGTAATAGACGGTGTCATGAGAGGCGCGAATCTGCAAAATACATAGGGGAGAGAGAAAAATGGGTTTGTTATATTTCGCAAGTCATAACAAAGTCACCTGAATGTCCGTCCTATCTTTGTTTGTATGTGTGAAGAGCCTCGTGGCTTGCTTTATGCAAGGCCAAGTGTGTACGTGAGAGCGTGCCGAGAGGTTTACGTGAATAATGAGGGTTTCCTTATCATGCAGGTGCAACTTTAACTTTTCGATTCTAAGCACTAGTATCATGCCATAGTCGGTTTCGTGAAAATCTGCATATCCATTCGCATATGCGATATTGGGCTTGAGAGGAGGTGGGGTTCGACCTCCGCAGGGGCACGGTAGATTACGTATGTATTTTCGCAAGGTGGCCATGTTAATCGAAACTGTGGCGTCCATGGAGGACTTTTCGGAGTAGATGACCCAGAAGCGACAGAAGCATCCACTCGTTATTTCAGGGTGCCAAATGATACCATAAAAGGTGTCTGTGATGTTACATACAGTACAGGAAAAGTTTTCCAAGAAGCTCACGTTTGGAAAGGATTGGTGGAACGTAGCAAGATACTGTATGTATTCAGGCCTGGGATTTGTGGCACATGGGTTTTCGTGTATGCGGTATAGGATCACTTTAAGAACGCGGCGGGTGAAAGTATATGTGTATACAATGTTTTTTGCAATAGTAGGTCCTACGAGCCTGTTATTCATGCTAAAGTAGAAATGGGGTTCATTTGATAGAATGGCCCCACTTGATATGTCAAAATAGTAGCAGACAAATAATATTCGCTGCAAGTGCGGTATGTAAATTATGTTTTCTTGTCGAAAGAAGCAAATGTTGTTGTAACGTGGCATCACAGGAGGGATTTCCTTGCTACAGCGTTTGTTGATCAGGCAGAAAGGAGGCAAAGGGGCTGAGAATTTAAATTGGCTGCGACGCCATTTTTGTGTAACACGGTCATAGTAGTTGGATACCAGAGTCAGAGGATCACTGGGGTTGCAAGAGGTGATCCAGTGCACTAATAAGTACTCACACAAAGCAGGGGCACATATAAATCGCATTCGTAGGCTGCGGTCCTTGTTTTTCGGCCTACTTGGGGATGGGGCTGTGATGCGAAATGTTGTAGGTGGGCAGCTCTTTAACGTCAAGTGGAAAGAGAGAATGTCGACGGTGCGGTATCTTTTGGCTAGCCGTGCAAAATAGATCCTGCTTGCCGCCATGCAGGCCTCTATCCCTACATCGTACAATGCTAGTCTGTCCGTAATTGTGAGATAAGGTAGGACGAGGAGCCAAATGCTCAAAGGTAATGCGGATATCATATTTACCGTGGGGTTTTTTTGCTTGTGTGGGCTCACTGCACGTACGTACACACACGCGAGGCTCTGCACGTATACTGGACGCCTATTCTCTGGCCAATGGCTTGATATACTATGTATGTAGTAGTACGTATGCGGCCGGAGAAAGCTTGCGCTTTCCTTCCTCCCTCCCTCCCTCCTTTTCTTTGGTGCCTAGCCGCTGTTGTCGCGCTTAGGCACACTCGCTAGCTACGTAGTTTGTTTATTTCCGTCGCGTGAAACAAGAAGGGTTTTCTTCTTTTAATCTTACAAACATTTATTTTCTCTCGCACTAGTGCTGAATAGACAAGAGAATAAGCCGGCCGTACATTTTGAACGATGCATTGACGTACTCAATACAGTATTTGGTGACGTTTCCCTCGCGGTATTGTTTAGGCAACCAGATCGCCGCGGTGTCCGAATCATTGCCACCATAGTTGTCACCGCCGTTGGCGACGCGATAGCAGACAGTGATGTTGCTTCCTAGGCCATCTTTGGTGTCGCCAGGCAGCTGGGACCCGGCGTACATGTGGAGCAGAATTAGCAATGCTGGAATGCTCAATAGTACAAATAGAGAAGCCACAAGCACGGTGCGACAGGCTTCTCGTCGGAGGCGTTGCTGCCGGTTTTCGGCCGGCATGGCGGCTGCTCCAGTGGGGTCAATTTCCACTTGTTCCATGGTTCCTACTTAACGCGGCGGGAACTAAAAGTAGAATGGGTGTCCGTCCGCCAAAGGGGAAAGCTAAAAAGTCCCTAGCCGGCTAGCCGAGGTGAGGGCCCGGTAGGCATGCCGGCTTGCCTGCTCGCGCAGTCGGCGCTCGTTTCTCTGCCACTGGCTGTAATCGGTGAGACAGAGTGGCGAGGGGGAGGAGCTAGAGGGCCGTTCGCTTCAAGTACGGCGATTGGCCCAAATGCCGTCGCGTTTGGTGATTACGGATTCGCCAATCATGGTGAAAAACATGTAAAGCTGAGCGGCGGCGCAAAAAAGGGGGCGCATAGTTGAGATATTTGTGGGCAATTATTTTCAAGGGGGACTTTCTCACCTTTTCCGGACTGAGGTCTCCGTTGTAAATGGTTTCCACTTCCAGTCTAGAGTGTCGATGCACATTCATTTCTGAGAAGTCGAGAACGAGTAGCTGGCAATAGCTATAGTTGTTGTCACCCCTTATCGGCGGGAAAATAGCTTTGAAGGGACGGTTAATGATTTTGCGTCTCCTCATTTCGTTAAACAGGGTTTGAGCGGTCGCTGATGTATCGATCGTTTCTCCGTCCATACCACTCATGCAAATGTCACCACCAATTCTTATCCCGTCTATGGAGAAGCGGATAGACGTCAGATTTTTCGGAAAGGAGAAACGGAACAGGTTTGGCCGTTGAGGGTGCAGGAAATAATACATGTGGCTGGTCAGAAATGAAATGACGCCAATCTTTGCAAACGGCGTAATAGAAAATGCTGCTATGTCGCGGGTCACTCGGGGCTGGATGAGAACCTGCGACTGTACGTAGGAATCTATGTACGATTGAAGGCCTCGAGGGGAGAGGAAAGGCTTGTGCTTGCGGAATTCGTACAGCTTGAGCATAAGTCGAGCCGAAACGATCGTCAATTTGGGCTTGGGAAAAGCGCGGAGATCCCCCGCAAAGTCGAGGGTTCCGTCGTCTTTCACTTCCGGCGGGTCAATATACGCTTTACCCCTGTACTTTGTGCTTTCAATATAACGTTCCGCAGGCACGGCGGGGTAAAAGAGGAAAGTGACCAGCGTGTCTGAAGTAAGCCAGGCGTGACCTTGGTCCCGCTCTTTGTTCTTTGTGGCGGCCATGATGTGAGTGTGGGTGGGAGAGAGAAAAGGGGTGCCTAAAAATATACAACAAAATAGGGTCGGTCGCCTCTCCGCTAAACAAGCGGCCGGATTAGTCACTACCGTCGAATGCGTATCTCCCGGATTTGATTGCATTCCATTTGTTATAGCCGCCCATGTCTGTGGTATACGTCAGTTCGCTGCGAAGTTCCTTTTTCTCGTCACTAGTCCCAAATAGGTCGTCGTCACAGACCATTTCTACGGCGGTGTTATACCAGCGCTCTCGAACGTCTGCTCGCGATAGAGTCCTATTAATGGCTGTGAACATGACGTCATCCGAGTGTCCTGAATGAATTTGATAGCCGTCAACAATGACGTCCACTCTGCAAAGACAAAACACGGCAGATGTCAGTGGCGTCAGGCGGCTTCTTTTTAAGCTCTTTTAACAGGCCTTGGGAAAGCCCAGCGCCCACCAAGATTGGGAGGAATGACGAGACCGTGCGTGTCGTCTGCCATAATGCGCTTGGTCTGGGCTTTTGTGCGAACGACAGTGGGGTCTTCAGCTTTAGCATCCTGATACGCGGTTTCATTGGCTTGATTGTATTCGGAATTCTCCACCTCCAGTCTGTATTCCAGGTGGAGAGGGTTCTCTTCAAACACGGCGTAATCTTAAAGAAAAACGAACCGGCTGTCACACGCGCAGCAGGTTTTTTATATAAATGTATCCTCGTAACTTACGGTTTTTGGGGACACGATAATTGAACGTGTACTATACAATTGATGATTGAAGAGAGAGAGAGAGAGAGAGAGAGAATTATAGTTGGCCATTTATTGTGCGCTTATTACATTAGTCGCCCACCTGGCCGTTGGGCGTCACCTCACTAGGGTGAAGAGTAATGTAGGACAATTTTTTTACGCGGTAGAGAGCGCGAGGGGCCGAGTGACGCCCCGAGTTGGCAATATTAACGTACTTTCTTTTGGGCATGACGAATGAGTGAGAAGGCGAACGGCGGATGCTCAAGATTTGGTTTACTTCTTTTTCTTCTTTCCGCCGCCCTTCTTTTTCTTCCCACTAGAACTCTGTTTGGCCAGTGACCTTAGGATCTTGTTGTAATTGGAAAATAGCTTGCGCTGCTGCGTAAAGACTGACGACAATTGCTTTGCAGTGGGAGTCTTGTTCTTAGAGCGCTTTCCTTTGCTCTTTTTCGATTTGCCCATGACAGTTGACTGTTGCTTTTTTGTCTTGGCTGGCGACTTTATATTGGTCGCCGCTGACGTCTCCGCCATCGGCGCCGAGGTCCCGGGCGAGTCTGAACCTCCGGCTGCCCCAGGTCTGGACGTTTCTATCGACTGGCTTGCCGCCGCCTTCGCTGCCGTCGCCGTCGTTGTCGCTGCCGCCGCCGCCGCCGCCGCGGTCTCTTCCTCCTCGTCGCTGCCCGTCGGGTCCTTGTGGGTCACCTCGAGCATGCTCAAGGGCAGCAGGCCGTGGGGAATGACGGTGTCGTCCATGAGGTCGCTCCCGCCGCCGGGCTCCATAGCCAAGTCGCTGTCGTCGACTTCGTCGTCAGACAAAAAGTGCGGTGGGGGAGGAGGGCGCTTCAATAGAGCTTCATCCATAGGGCCTATGTCAAACATATTTGCTTGGTCCAACAGTGATTGGTCGCCAGCAGCTTCGTTGTCTTCTTCTCTGTCCAGGCCCTCGTTGTCGTCTTCCTCCTCACTAGAAATGTCTCTGGCCGCTTGTTCCAGCTCATATGGCGTAGGGCGAATTGACTTCCGCATCCGTTTGCTGGCCGCTGTTTTCGCCACGGGGGTCTCAGGAGGCGGTGGCGGCGGCAGCGGCGGAGGCAGAGGGGAGCGTTTATTTTTTACTGCTCTCTCCGTCATGTCACCTTTTTCTGGTTGCTTGGCGGGGGGCAGCTCTTTGTTTCCGTCGCCGCTGTCAGCCTCGTCCTCTTCCTCTTCGGTGCCGCCGTTCTCTCCGTCCCCTGACAAATGACCAGGCTCCGACGCCGATGATGAGTCAGTGCCTGACGATGATGAAGAAGAAGAAGAAGAGGAAGTGGAGTCGGTTGATTCGCCACTGCCGCTGCCGCTATCGATTACCTCAGAGTCCTCAGCCGAGCTTTCTGATTGGCTCGATTCCTCAGGCGAAGCCCGTCTCTTTCTTCGACGCTTCGGCTCTGCCTGGCTCTTGGCTCTGGCTTTTCGCTTTTGCCGCCGCTGCTGCTGCTGCTGACTCTCCTTTCCGGGCCTGGCACGGTAGGCGGGAAGCCTAGTGGACTCCGCCCACTTCTTTCCGGCCGTAATCTTTGGCGAACTAGTTTCCTCTTTCTCTTCTCTTCTTCCTCCGCCGTTTGGGATGTATTTTTTGCGCCCGGCGTCTTTCTCCTCCAGGCCGCCTTCGCTACTTTCCATAGCGTCCAAATGGTGAGGCACAGAGATCCCACTGCCACTGCAGAAGTTGCACTTAACGCTCCTGCGAACATTTTTCTTGGCAGGCCTGTAGAAGCGGTCTCCGATGTCACCTTGGTCAAAGAGGCACTCGTTATCGGAGGAATCCTCCGACGACGTGAGACCTGGACTGGCAAAAAAGCCTCGATCGTAACGACAAGGTCCGAGCATGGGATGCACTCGGCACGCTTTTTTATACTCTCACGTTTATTATTCTTATTTGAATCGATTGATTTTTAGCTGGGCAAACACCTTTATAGGACCTTTGAAAACAATTGGTTGCAATTGGCGATCGTACAGTTGCACTGTGAAATGAGAACGAATGTTTTCCAATATAAACCCAACTGTGTGGCTGACAGAGTTTCCCGCGGCTATGCCAAGTACTCGACTGTCGCCCACACCATGCAAGTAAGATTTGTTGCGTCTCTTGGCCAGCTCGACGTCGGGGGACGTGACGTAAGCAGGAAAGTACGACTGAATATCCGTCGTGTATGCCTGGTCGAGAATTGCCATGCGGACGGGACCTCCCGCAAAAAACGGTAGCTGCAGGGCTGGTGCTGGAAAGCCTAGCTGGCTGTACTGTGTTCCGTCGACATTCAGCAAAAGGGACATGGGCCGACCTAGAGATTTCACCGGCGGCGTAATGGCAAAGGCCAAAACCGAATCTGGCAACTCTGCCACCTCGCCGAGCGAGTGTACGTTCAAAAATTCGGCGGCCTCTTTGAGGTACTGGCTCATAAACTTGGTCAGTTCGGAACTCAATTTATGGCCCCCCTTGTGGGTCTGAAATACTCTTGCAGGGGCATAAACGTCTTCAGAATAGCGGAAAACGCCAATAATGAAGGGGTCATTGGCGTCTCCGGTATCCCTGGGCGCTCGGACGCGGGGAGCAAAGGAATCGAGGTCATCGTCGCCCCCGCCGCCGCTGCCGCCGCCGCCGCCGCCGCTGCCGCCGTGGGCGTCGGGCCCGCTGACAGGCGGAGCCGCGTGTTGACTATCGCCCTGGTTCTGTAGGGCCACATTGCGCAAGTCTTCGTAAGCTTCTTTAAACTCGGCGTCCTCCGCGCCGCCGCCGCCACCGCCGGCAAATTCGTAAACGTTTTCAACATCTATGCCTGCCACAAATGGCACCGGCCCCGGAATCGGAATGGCGGGAGGTGGCTCGATCTCGGCGTCATCGTTGCTGTCCTCCTCCTCCTCCTCACTGGCCTGTTTGCGTTTTTTAGATTTTGGCGGCGCGCCCCCGTCGTCATCGTCGCCACCGCCGTCATCTACCCCGTCGTCGTCGTCGTCGTCGTCTTCACCGTCGTCTCCTCCGTCATCCGCGGCGCTGTCATCGTCTTCGTCATCGTCGTCGTCGCCGCCCTCCTTTCCCTCCGAGCCTGCTTGCAAACGCGCCAGATATTCTTTTATGATGCCTTGGGGGTCGAACGAAACCCGGCTGACAATGTTGACTTGCACCTGGGCGTGGGGATTATAGGCCACGTATCCGTCTCGCTTTCGCTCGTTGGGAATTGGCAAGTCGGAGTAGACAAAGTGACTCAATCCGTCAAAGCCATACGCCTGCATCAACGTCTTTGACCCGATGAAAATTCCGCTGAATGGAGGTAAGGCGATTTGCAAACGCAATCGCTCGTTGGGCGAGCCGGCCTGATCACGTAGTACTTTGACTGACGGCGGCGCCGCAAATAAGCCGTCCAAGTATCGCGCCCGGCTCCGAAAAAATTCCTCCGTTTTATTAAACAGGAATTTAAAAGTCCTCGTGGGCCCCTTGATGGTCTTCTGCAAAAACCGTTTCTTGATGTACGCGTTCCGTGACACGCGCAGGCCCAACTGCATGGACGCCTTGATGCTCGGGTGAGGATCGCTGTACAAGCTGGTCAACTGCACTATGGCATTGGTGCTGTCATCGTGGGAAGGCAAGTGGTAGTCAAAATGGACGTAATTCGTTTCTTGCACGCACCATCCCTGCAAGGCTAACATTGCTCGCTTAAAGCCTTGTAGAATCAAACTGAGGAAGGTCGTTCGCTCTCTCTCTCTATATATATTTAGGGCTTTTCGCGCGCCGACTCCGCCTCTTCCTCTGACGAAGCCGCCGCCATTGCCTGGGTTGGCGGCGGACTTCTTGCGGAAACCCCACCAGCGGCCCCGTGCAATTTTTCCCACTCTGCCCTACTTTTATGGAGGGCCAATTCCGACTCGTAAAAGTACCCGTCAATAGGTGCAGTGTTGGGCCAGATGGACTGCCTGGATACTTTATAGACAGGCACACTTATTTTGGGAGAACTCCAACTTTTGCGCAAGTAAGCGTCTTTGACAACAAACAACTCATTTGCGTAGCTGCCGTGGACAGATTTCTTGAGATATTTTTGCTGTCGCACCTCGTATGAATAGGCGGACGAACGTGACAACACCACGCGGTCCCCTATTTTATAGCGCCACAGTTTCGATACCCATGATTTGGGCCGGAGGCCTCGCTGGCTCCAGCTATACGCGTTGAAAACCAGTTCAACGTCGTTATTTCGTCTCTTCTCCTGGAGAAAGTCTAGGTAGTTGGATTCGTTAATTCTGGCGATTTTATAGCGAGTGGAGTGAGAATAGGATGCGTTGTGGGCGGCAATGCAGTCTTGCAAATAAGGCCACCATACGTATTGCTCCCTTTTCAACCGCATGATTGTACTTATGCGCCGCTTAAGAATCTGCAAAGAATGATAAAGAAAGTGTGGGTCCCGGCCGCCGCCGCCGTCGCCGCGCCCTGGCCTAGGCAAATTGCTTTAAATGTCACCCACCTTTATGTAAAGTTCCGCCTGGTATGCTTGTGTATGCGCGGAAAGTGTTCTGATTGAAATGCCGAAAGAATCGTAGATTTTTTTCCTCATTTTGGCGTTCGTCAGGCCGGCCTCTTTGTCCGAGTAGATGCAATGCAGTTTGGGAAATATGGGGTCGCGAATAAAATGCACTATGGCGGCCTCACATGTCTTTTGACTCTTGTCTTTGATTAGCATAGCACTTAGGCCTGCCGTTGACATTTCTACGCCCAGTATGAATCCGACATAATTCTGCAAGAATGTACATGTGCATTTGGGAATATGTTATGCGGATGGAAAGAGAGCGTACTTTATTTTTCGCCCGGTGTTTCGGCCAGAATGCCAGATCGACGTGTAGGTAGCCGGTTTAACGTAGAAAGAGGGAAAACAGTTTAATAATTTGTCGTGAAAGGTTAATTTGGGCCCCCTGCGGAGCGAAACAAGGGGGTGATTTGGTACTCGAATGGCGTCAAAGTCAATGGCGGTGCGTGAAACAAGCGGAGATGAAACAAGAGCGTGATTTGTTACAGTGAGCTGCGGCAAAAAAGCTGTCGCGAAACAAGAGTGTGATTTGCTACTCAAACTAGCATAACAAAAGAGGAAGCGAAACAAGAGGGTGTTTTGTCACAGTGAGTGGCGGCAAAGTGGTAGCGAAAAAACAAGAGCGGCAAATGTGCAATGTGGAATTGCGGCAAAGTGGATCGTTGCGTTGCGCGCCTCGTTTGTTACCTAGTCGCTCCGGCATTGCAGACATGAACGCCTTGGGACGAATTGGAGCCTGCCTCGCGATCAAGGTCTCCATCCAATGAGATCGCAGCTTAGACAATTGCTTTTGCGTGACCCCCACATTATTGCGCCGAGCATATTCAACCAATTCTTTTTTCGACAATAGGTGAGAGTGAAGACGCGCGCGACGAAGGAAATATTTTTTCACTCGATCCATAGCTTCGGCGGATTTTACTCTCTCGTTGAGGGCAATGTCCTGATTGTTGTTGTTGTTGTTACTCTCCTCCTCGGCAGACGATGAAGAGCGAGACATGGTAATCTAACATTTGCTTGCTGCGATCGCGCAGCGTAGAATGGGCAGATGGGATAGCGGACGGACGGGCGGGCGGACGGACGGACGGACAGACGGACGGACGCGGTCGGCGGCGCCGCCGGGGCTCTTTTCCTTCCAACTTGTTTATTACACAAACTGGTCGCTGTCTGTCAAATGACAGAGGATCTAGCCGGCGGGGAAACGCGGATTCCAGCTTGTTTTTTTCGCTCCCCGCAGACAGACAGGTATTGGAGAGATAATTGACAGGAAAGGGCGGCGATTGCAACGGTTGCCGGCCGATCGAGCGGCGGAGGGAGAGGTTGTTTTGCTCGTCGATGAGCGGGCGGGGCGACGGTGGCTGGGGATCGTTGACCGGCGGTGCGCATTTTTCCTTCTTTCCCTAGCAACGGCTGGGCAATCACCGGAGATGCAGCTGCAACAAGAGACGACGACTGGTTAGGGAAAAAGTTGTTTACTCCCTCGCCCTTCTGTCCGGCCGAAATGCCGTTGAGAAGGAAAAGAGTGGGGGACCATTTCCTTTCTCACCCTCGCAAACAAGTTTGCCTTGGCGAAACCGGTCGATGTTTGACTCGCCGCGACGGAAGGGGGGAGGATTAATGGAAAAGTGGCCGCTTCTCGTCTTTTCGCTCCTCTACCATAGGCAGAATGTATAGTTGAGATCCTGCGAAGAAAAGGCGTAAACACGTGTGGGCACACGTATATAGCACTATAGTGTTGTATAGTACGTACTCGTTCGGCAGTATTTTTGACGTTAACGCAACAGAGAATTGCGCGGCACCGGGACTGGAGCAGAATTTGATATCCCAGTGTTGGCCGAATGTTGAGCTCTTGCACAAACCAGCGTTTTGCTTCATCAACCAAAAAGTGGTGGGCGCTCATGGCGTTTCTGCGCGGATCCGGACCTTGGGCGTGAGTAAGAGGGAGGTAAAACGGCAGGCTGCATTATTACCGGTTTGCGCGAGGAATTCCTTTGGCCCGTACGTAGGTCGGCTTTTGATGCATGTCTGGCACGGCCCCCAGTACGTAGGCCTTGATGGATCGAAATAGCCCCCACGCATATTGTCCTGAGAAATATATGTAGAAATACGTGACAGCGGGAAGCTTTGCCGCCACTGACGTGATGCGCACCTTCGAGTTTAAATAAACCGGCCGGACAAGTTTCCGAATTTTCCCGTTCGAAAATTGTGTCTCTCACGCGGTCGTATTCATCTTGTTTGTGGGGCAAAATGCAATCTCTCACGCTCTCCTTTTGGTCGACTTGCAGGATGGCGGAGTCAGTGTCCTACGTTACGCGCCGGCGAACTGTTAATTACGTAATATTAGTATGTACGCGTACGTACCTGGTACAAGAAGCTCAAGTATCTCGGATCCGCCATGTTTGCCAGGTGCATCAATGAACCTACAACAGCCGGCGTAAATTCACAGACATTTGCCCCTCCCCATCCATACCCGCCTTGAAAACATATTTTCGATTCCCACAAAAGTGACATGGCGTGCGTAATGTAATTGAATGTCTGCACTCTGGCCGGGCGGGTAAGCATGTAGAGCATCTGGATGCTGTGTTTCCGGGTCTTTTTTCCCCTCCGCCGCCGCCGAGCTTTTTTGGATGGCGTCAAATCTTCGTCTGTGTCGTCGCCGCCGCCGCTGCCGACGCCGCTTCCCCTGCCGCTGCCACCGACGCCGCTGTTGGCCGTAGACGAGCAAGAAGGGTCAGCCTGTGTTGGGGATCCGCTATCGCTGTTTAGTCTCCGCCTCTTTCTTTGCCCTTCTTCCCCTCCATCCTGCATCATGCGATAATCTCCACCCGACGCTAAGAGGAAAAATGGAACGAGGTTACCCGGCTGGACAGCAGCCGTTGCGGCGTTATTTATAGTTTGCAAATGAACGGGAGAGTCGGCAAAAAAGATTAATGGCCTTTCAGTTAAAGAGAAATATACAACCGTTTTCGCTCTTATCGCACCTACGCCGCCGCCGCCGCCGCTGCTGCTGCCGCCATCGTCGTCGTCGTCGTCGTCCTCGCCACCCCCGCTCGAGGCGGCTGCAGCCTTCTTCTCCTTATTTGGCTTCTCCTCTTCCGCGGCGTATACGGCTCCCATATAAATCAAATCCTTTGCCTGTTTCATGTCTTTGGCTTTAATGCTATTTTCCAACATGAGAGACGTCCGAAGATAATTGCTAGCGCTGATCATTGAGTACCCATAGCTAGGGCGGGCAAAAGCGACGGATGAGCAGGAATAGTTTCCGGTTTCCCAGTTTTTTCCTTACCACGAATTGAGAAATATCTTGAGAGCGTAAGAATAGCAGTCGTCCCCCTTGAGGCCAAGCCGCTTCCGCCCCTGTTTGATCTTGTGGCGCATGTTCAACACCTGGGGAGCGAAAAATATGTAATTACCACATCCGGCCGGCCGGCCGGCCACAAGAGCACCTTTTTTCTCACCCTTTCGATGAATGCCTTGGCAACCGGCTGCATGGTGTAGTGGTACAGGTGCAGCAGGCGAAAGTGCCTGAGTTTCCGCCTTTTGTAGAGAAACCTGTAACGGAGGGAAAGAAAAAATGTGTCACGCCGGTCGGTCGGTCGGGCCGGCCGCACTCACCGGAAATACGGCACGCTGATGCAGACGGGTTTGGAATAGTGTTTTCTGCACAGCGTATATTCGTTCTCTAGTCTCTTGGCAACTTCGCGTTTTATTTCGGCCCGCACTTCCTCCTCGGTCGCTCCTCGTTTGAGGCGTCGCCTGACCAACTGTTCAATGAGCAGCAGGCCGCCGCCGCCCAGGTCGTCTTCGGAGAGGGTGTCCTTTTGGCAGAGGTAAGATTGCAAATAGCACGACAGTTCGTTTCTGAGGCACTCTACGCCGCCGACAATTGCCACGGCTCCGCCGCATGTCGGGTCGTTTAGAATGTGGTCCACCATGTCGTCTTCGCTGACCATTTCGTTGTTGTCCAGCCACTCTGTTCGCCCGACGTAACTCGAGCTGTAGAATCGCCTCAAGTACGTGCGCAAGGAAGGCAGGTCTTTTACGCGGCGCGCTTCGTTGTAGGCGGCGGCATCGTCGGGAGCAATGCCTAGTCTCTTTTTGCACGTTTCAACGGCCTTGGCCGCCTGCACTTTGGCCGCAGTCTTCTTCCCCAGCTTGCGGTCGGCCAGGACAAAGTCGTCTCTTGTGTGTAATACTGAATCGTGTACGAAATCGCACTCTGAGTAGGTCGAGTACTTGAACACAGTCGGCCACGGCGTGTCGGACATGCGCCGGGTCATGTGCTCCGTGTACATCCTGCCAAACTTGTCCAGCGCCTCCGTGTCGGCATTGAAGCGCAGCGGCTTGCCCGTGTACCTCCGGCAAGTCGGCTTGTGGCCCATGGTTAACAGGCCGCTCGGCGTGCGCGCCATATGTGACATGTTTTCATGCATATTTGCGTAATGGAGAACGCCAGGGCGAGGCGCGATGAGATAATCCGCGTGTTGCTTGGCGCTGTTGGGCCCGAGCCAAAATTGACACTTTTGGCCGGCGTGAAATCGGCTGTGAAAGCGAAACGCGTTCGCAAACGGGCCGAGGGCCAGGTACTGGGCCACTTGGTTCTCCATGTAGTTGGCCGCATCTCTGTTTCGGTAGACGGCCTTGGGCGTCCGCTTGAAAAACCCTTTTGGAGGAAGGCCCTTTTTAACTTTGTCAATGAGAGCGTCCAAATTTCCGTGGAAGTCTCGTCTCTGGCGCATTTTCTCCCACTCGCGAATGTCCTCCGGATGGGTCAGCTCGACGTCGTCGTCGTCGTCGTCGGCGACGACGGCGTCATCGTCGCCTGTGACGTCGGCGTCGGGGGCGGCGGCCCCGGTAGCGGCCCCTTGCTGCTGCCGCTGCCCGTGGATGAGGTCGCGAAATGTCTTGCGAGGCGCGTCGGAATCGTCGTCGCCGTCCAGTAAATCGGGCCGGCCGTGACGCCTCAATTTCATGGCAGATGCAGAGTCAACCAAGCCCGGCACTTTATACCAATAATCTCCGCTGCCGATGCTGGTCGGTTTCATGGCCTAATAATTTCGACGGAGAGAGAGAGAGAAGAAAATTGATATACGCGCGCTCACGCCCGCACGCGCCATTTTTTCCCCTGTTCTCATTAAGGGCGGGCGGACGGACGGACAGACTCGGAAAAAAGGAGGGGACCAAGATACGTTATAGTAGTAAATTACAGGTAAGACAAACGATGATGATACGGTAGACTCGCCCCCCGTCGCGGCCCCCATTTGTTTTCCCCTCCAAAGGAGGGGAAAACAAATGGGTGCCGCCCTCCGTCCCTTGTAACCAGCCGGCCGCCAGCCCGCCCTCCTAAAACGCCGCCTGACAGGGAGTAAGGGGGAAGGAAAGGAGGGGAGGGGAGGGAAGGGATTCCCCCTTTTTCCCTTCCCTTCCCTCACTCCCTCCCCTCCCTTCCCCCATTTCCCCCAAAGCGTAAAAAATGAAGATATGTAGTAGCGGCCGGCCGGCCGGCGCAACAACGAGTTATTGCGTCTCATCCATCCATCCATCCATCCGTCGCCCATTTCCTCTCCCCCATCCATCCATCGGGCAGCTGTTGGTGACGGACGGACGGAGGGGTGAGAAATATATATGACTTACCGCGGTAGGGTATAGCGACGTCTACGTAGTAGCAGTAGTAATAGTAGTAGAGGAAGGCGATAAGGAGAGAGGGAGAGTGTGACTTGCGCCGCGCATATGCCAACGGGCTGAGAAAAATATATAACCTTATCGTAGTAGAGAATGTTGCTGTTGCCGCTGCCGCCGCCGTCGCCGCCGCTGCCACGATAGTCTTTGTAAATGTCCAGGATGGGGTCTCGGAGAGGCGGCCTCTCAACCTCTGCGTCGCCGCTGCCGCCGCCGGTGCCGCCGTCGTCGTCGTCGTTGCCGTCGTCATGCCTGTCCCGATCGTCCAGTATAACGGAATAGTCCTCGTCCGGGTCGCTGGCCAAATCCGGATTACAGGAGGAGGACAGTTTTTCGCAATCGGCCCGCTGCTTCGCCATCATTTCTTTAAACTGTCGCTTTTTGGGAGGATGCAACAGGTGGGCATTGAGAATAGTGTCGGGTGCCGCGTAGTGTTGGCTGACCTACGAGAGGATAAATTTTTCCCTCGCCGCCTACCTACCTACCTACCTTCCTCCATTACCATAGTCAGTCCGCCCAAACAGCTAGAGAGAGAAGAGAGATAGAGAGAGAGAGTGACGGCCGTTCGTATCGTCTGTCAAATCCCACCTGTTTTTAAGCGGCCCGTAGACACTCGCAATGTCTGGAAATTGAAACGCGGCGGCCTTTTGGGTGACTAAGTACTGTTGCAACATATTCGAACTGTAGCTGCTGATGGTCATGAGGCCGACGTCACACATGTGGTGATTGTCGAAATTGTCGGCCAATATTCCCAGAAATTTGCGAACTGCAGCGGCACAAATTACGGTGTCGATTTTCAGCTGAAAGGAAATGGAAATACGAGGGGAGGCGCGAGGTACGGGTGGTCGTACGGACGGACAGACGGCCGGACGGATTCTCTCTCTTTCTTCCTCGCTATCAGCTAAGTCGAAAACAACGTCCGTCCGTCCGTCCGTCCGTCGGCCCTTCTTAGCCGTGCAGAGAAAGAGAAGGGAAATGTGATACCTACGTACATAGTATTCCAAATAGCCCCCGACATTCAGACCCTTTTCCTGTTGGTCTCTGAGAACGGCATTTATGGTCTCGACGGGCAGTGTCTCCCCGTTCATGGGATTTCTCCAACTCTCCTGGTCGCTTGGCAACAGTGGTCTCTCCAGGAACTCGGCGTCCACGTTGAGGTGGTGGGGAAAATGAGACTTGCTCAGTTCGAGCCCCAGCGTGTCGCAAAATTCCCTAAGAGACGCAGTTCCTCCATTCACGTCCATGACATCGCAAAATTCGACATTGCATTTCCCCAGGGTGATGCGGCGAACCGAGCTCCCATCCAGTATGCAGCGAAAGGCCTTACTGCGCGGGTATTTTTTCTTGTACCACACAGCTAGGCCTTTGAGTATCAGCGGATGATCGTAGCTAGGGAGAAAAGAAAGAAAGAGAAAAAGGCGCCAATCAGTCCATCCGCCGGGGTAAAAGAAAAGGCGCCGGCCGTTTGCCGTCCATCCGCCACCTGCGCCAAAGCGGGCGAACCGGCATTACGCGGCGGGAATGGCCGTTGATATTATATAGCCGCCGCTAGCGTCGCATTTGCCGGCGTAATAGTGATTCGTTTGTCCGTCCGTCCGTCGCCTCTGTCTTCGTATAGAGGTGCAAAAAAGTACTTTATTGACACACACGCACACATACGTTACGTACTGTACATACATTATTACACACACACTACCGTTTGGAATTATAGCCGAAAACCTTCATGCTCTTGACGAGGCGAGTGAGTTGCTTCTCCAGCAGGCCGGGAATCGTGTGCCTCCACGTTCGCTCGGGCAAGTGGGCCTTTGTATTTTTCAAGTACTCTGGGTGCCGCTCATAAAATTCCAAATGCGCCGCCTTGTACGCGGCGATAGCTGCAAACAGTTCGGCCGCAATGGAGCGTTTTTCCCGCTCCAGGCACTCTTGCCTGGCGAGAATGTGCTCCAAGAACCTGTCCACTAGGGCATAATCTGTCTCGCTGGCTGCTTCGTCTTTGCGAAAAAGAGCGTAGTGAGGATCTAAGGGATCGGACGTCACGTACGTGTCAGTGTAGCCAATCATCAAAAGTGTCTGGCTCGCCTCAAACGGGGCGCCGCCCGGGTCCGAGGCGACTTTTTTCGCGCTGTAAAAGTCGGGAGGAGAGGGGCCGCTTGTGTGCGCGTTAGTTCTAGTCTCACAATCGAAGGAAGCAATGGTGAGATCACACAGGGCCCTGACAATTTTACCCGTCCTCTCATTATACAGCCCGAGTAACTGCAGGAGTTCGACACGATTTGTTCGGGTTCTGTAAGGCTTATTGGAGCCGTGCAAGCTAACGTCCGCCCCGACGGACGAGCAGGCGTCGAGGCAAATCTGACACGAGCAAGGGTTCCTAGAGTCAGTCCGTTTGCCGTCCTCGTTGCGCCAACGCTGTTTCGCCTCATCTTTGCAAAGTTCCCCTTCCTCTTCGAGTTCTCTGTTTCTACCAGACTCTGCATAGCAACCCTGGGCTTCCAGGCAAACGACGGTGCTGTCGATCTCGGATTGCACAGACGGCAGACGATCTTCCAAGAGACAGACAGTAATATGTTGCTCTCCGCTAGCGGCAGCAGCACCGGCCGGTCGCCGTTGCGCCCCCGCAGCGGCCCGGCAGCCGCAATCTGCAGCGCTATTGTATTGCCGTTCAAACGCCAGCTCCCTGACTATGCGCTCCCTTGTTTTTCTCAGCCTCACAATTTTCAGCCGAAGGGAAAGAATGAGATTGCGCCGTCTCTTCTCAGAGTAATTCTCCTTCAACGCGGTCACCAGAGATTTGCGCGTGAGCGTTCGTTCTAGGGCCTCCCGGCGCCGGCTGCCGTCCACCAATGTACGCTCTAAATAGGCCAGGACCAGCTGCTCGTGATGCAATGGCGTTAGCTGCAGGGAGAAAACGCACGAATTGCCATAGTTACCGACCAGCAGACATTTTGCTTGCTCAAGCGGAAGGGCCGCGCCCTCTCTCCAGATACAGCCAATGAGAAGCATGTCCAAATTGTGCACCTTGTCCAGAACGCACTTTTTGCGATGCAGTCTGGTGCCCCGCACCACGTAGACAATAATGGGCGACTGCATTTGGTCGACCAAGGCCCCGGATTGAATAAGCAGGTCCACTACTGATTGGATCTGACTTTGTTCGGCCGTCAGGGTCAATCCGGAGCAGTGGGCAAAAGCCAAGCCCAATGTGCGAAACGTCAGGTAGCGGCCCGCGAATAGATTAGTGCACACGCTAAGACTGCCCCTGTGAAGCGAATTGACAATTTCTTGCGAGGCCGCTTTAATGTAGGTCGAGCACATGTTTTTTCTTGCGGGATAGAGAATGTACACGTAAAGTCTGGGCGGGCAGTCACCAGCCAGAGGGCCGCGCGTCGTTCGCCCGTCATGCAGAATGTGCAATTGGCTGACTGGAGGCGACGGCGGAGGGGGCGGCGGCCCGGACTCCCCAGCTCGCAATCCGCCGCGATAGGGAGTTGTGCAAGCTATCAGCACCAGAGCGTGACTAGGCGGCAGAACGTAATGTTGAAGGCGAAACAGGTTGCTCGGCTCTCCCACATTGAAGTATTTGGGATTAAGCGAGGGATCACCTGTCTGAAAGAATGCGTCCAAGAGAACCTCCGACTGGCCGAGTCCACTCGCAAGGGCATTGAAATCAATGTTCAGACTGGTGCCGCTAGTAAGATACTTTAAGTAAAGAGCCCTGGCGCCGCACTCGCCAATCGCTTCCCCGCAATCGCTAGCAAGCAAAGCCAACAAGGCTTTTGCCAAAGACTGAGCTCGCCTCTCACCGGCTCGCCCAATCGTATGCTCCGTGCCAGACATGGGGCAGTCAGACACCCCAGCCACTGCTGATTCCTCACTCTCCGACTCGCCATCGTCGTTGGCGGCGGGGTCCCCGGCATCACCAGGCAGCGGCGGAGGAGGGGGCAGCGGGGGTGGCATCAAGTGCTCGTCCCGGCGGCGACGTTTGAGACCTCGCCTTTCTTCGTCTTCTTCTTCTTGGCCGCTGCTTGTCACAACGCACACTCCCGCGGAGGCGACGGCATCTGCAACAGGCCCCACGGCCGCACTCGTAGAAGGCACCCCAGGTTGCAAGGCTGGCGGAAGGAAAATGAAGGAATGCTAAAAAGAGGACAGAGGAGATGTAACCATGTAAAAAAAGCCGTCAAGTATACCTGGTCTGTGCTTAGCTGGGCCATCTGCCCGTCGGGCAGAGTAACTGCAACCACTGCAGTGGTAGGCGCCGGAAGAGACGACGGAACCGTCTGCGGCTGTTGCTGCGGCTGCGGCTGCTGCGGCTGCGGCTGCGGCGGCAGGGAGGGGTACAGTAATAGTCCCTCATCCGCAGCCGCCGCCGCGGCCTCCGCCGTTGCGACATAGTCGAACCCCATCAGATTAGGCATGGCGATATCCCCGGCGGCTTCCTCCTCGCCGCCTACGTCTTCCTCCGTAGCATTTTCCCCCAGCAGTTCATCCACATCATTGCCAAAAATGGCCGACAGCTCCTACATGGGAGAAAAAAAAGGCGCTTACGTAGACCCCCAGGCCATATAGTAACGATGTAACTTGCCATGAGCAACTCGTTGTCATCCAGTTCTTCCATTTCAGAGCTAGGGACTGCCGGCTCTCGATTGGCTTTGTCTCGAGCGTCCCGTTTTCACCGTGCGAAATATAAACACTTTGGACACAATTTGAGTCACCGTCGTTCCCGATACGTTGGTTCTCAGTCTTTCGAAATGTTCAATCATCTCCTCCGAAGTCAAATGAAACGGAAGCACCCTTGCGGCGTCTGCCAAATCATTGACAACGTACTGCAGGGCATTGTCCTGTCGCTCATTCGCAAAGCTTTGGCCATAAAACAGGGACAGGGTTCGTTCGCCATTCACTGTGCCTTCAAGTACGTAATTGCCAGTGATGGATACGTTTACTTGTTCGGCTTCTTGCTCTCGAAAAAAGCCATGCAGTTCTGTGAGGACTCGTCGCCTCAATTCGGCCCTAGGATACGAGGCAGGGAATCGAAGCACCTGCGAAAAATATACGTACATGTGGCGGGAGGAAAGGCGAAAACAGATCTCAACTCACTTTTTCGAAAATGCCGGTGCTGGTATCTCCCACGAAACGTGTTAAATCTGTCACTCTTACATTGTCACTAAACACTCCGCAAGAGGCTTTGAGAGATGCCAAAGTACGATGAAACACTTTTGTGCGAGTACCTCTACGTATAGTAGCTACTTCCGACCGCGTGCGTATCATACCGGCGGACCGGCCGCCCGCCCGCAACTGAATGTGGCATTCATGCACAGCCACCCAGGTAAGCCTTTTTTTCTCTACTAGTTATTTAGCCAATAAGAGAAGAGCTAGCTAGCTAGCTAGCCAGCGCCCAAGCGAACGAACGAGCGAACGAACGAGCGGTGAAAAAGAAAGCAAAGCGGCCTTTTCTCTCTGCACAGTACGTATATAGGAAAGAAGTAGCCTTGCCCTTTCGTCACTCGCGATTTGCGCGCAGCCATGATGAGTCCTCCGGCCACCTCCGGCGCAAAGCGCAAACTCAAATGCATCCGCGTGCGTAACGAGGATGACAAGAGCGAGTTTGTCCCCATCTCCTACTCCCGCCGCGGCGTGCTGCCCAGCTGCGGAAGCGTGTTCGAGATCACGGCGTCGGACTGTAAGAGGTTCGAAGCCAAGGAGGACAACATGGTCTACATTCAGAACAGCAATGCTCTGCCAATGGCCCAACACGTGTCCATCTGGTTCGACAGCAAGCCGGATGAGAAGACCAGGTTTCTGGTCCACGAGTTCAACATGATGAAGCACCTGCACGAGAACCGCGCCGAGTACTTGGAATACTGGGATGAGAACGCCAAGGAGGTGGTCGCGCACTGGAACGAGAAGTTTGGCTGCGTGGAGAAGGTGAACCTGAGGAACCCGGTCGAACGTCATACCGTCATCGACCACTACAGTCACAGGGACGACCGCATAGCATTTGTCCAGCTGATTGGTGAGCAAGAACTTAAGCAAACATGTTTTGTTGACCAAATTATGTTGTTTTTTTCTTGCTCAAATAGCAAGCTCCTACAACTTCACCACCCTCTGCCAGGCCAAGGAGGCCGTCATCACCGAGGCTGATCTCACGGCCCAAGTGAAGGTGTTCTTTCCCGACGCCAACAAGAACAACGGCGACATGCCCAGAAGGAATCACGGCTACTTGCCAGGTGAAAACAAATGCTGCCGAGAAAACCTTCTTCTCCTGGCACCTTTTCTTTTCACATAGGGGGCATTTACGCCACCAGACAGCAGATTGAGGAGCTGTTCAACCACGAGGTGGTCCAAGAATTTTGGGCCGAAGTGGTCAAACTCCCCAGGGTCGCCAACGAGTGGTTGAACCCCAAATACGACGAGGAGCGAGAGCAACGAATGGACGACTATGAGCGCAACATCTCCAGGTTTCGCAAAGGCTCCAAGGGAGGCGGCCCGGCCAAGCGCGACTTATCGTCAGGCCCGGGCTCCGACTGCAGCGGCGGCGGCGGCGGCGGCGGCAGCGGCGGCGGCAGCGGCAACAAGAAGCCAGACAAAGGCGCGGAGACCGAAGCCGAGGACGAGGACGAGAACGCGGACGACGCCCCGGCGCGCCGCCGAAGCCGAAAGCAAAAATAGGTGAGCCGGCGCATTCAGTGTTGCACATTGTCCCGTTGCGCGCAATGGACGAATTGGTGCCTGGAAAGCCCTTTTGTCTGCTCAACATTGGCGTTTCGTCTTCTGGCAAAAGCAGATTAAGTCAATACATTGCGTCAAAATTCAAGCCCACTTGTGTGTACGTAGTGCAAGGCTCGGGCCACTACCCCAAATATCAAGCGATCGACTTTGCCGACATCGCCTCCCTTCCGCCCTCCAGTCTCTTAATCGTAGAGGACTTAATTTCCCCTACGCGCGCGCATCTCAATGTGCTCAAGTCTTGTCTTTGCGAATACAAACACCACAGGAAGTTGTCTTTGATCCTGGTCTGCCACACAGTTATGAAGATGGGAATATATTCGATGGCTGGTTTCTTCACCCACTTGTCCGTACCCAAAAGTGTGGCCAACCAACTCGTATTCTCCAATGTCGCCCGATCACTGCACATACCCAAAGCCATTTGGGAACCGGCGTGGAAACAATTTATGGCCCAGCCAGATTCGCACATTTACCTGCTTTACAACATCGGAACATGCAAATACAACACTTGCTACGTTTATTTTCCACCTCCCTCCGCAGTCGGCAAACGGACCAAGAAGAAAATGAAACCTGACCCTGCTGCGAGATCCTCGGCTCGCTCAGCAAACGAAAACGACGATAAGAAGCAGAATTCGCCAGAAGCGACCGGTGGCGGCGGCGGCGGCGGCAGCAGCGGCCGCAGCAACAATCTGACTCCCCGGACGAAAACACCATCAATCAGCGAGCCGCCGGCCGGAAAAAAAGAGCAACACAAAGAAGAAGAAGAAGAAAAGAAACCTAATACAGTCCCGTCTCTCGACACGTACTTGGCCGGAGGAGGAAAAAATTGGAACAATAGCAAAGAATTGGCGCTCTTACTGAGAGCAAAACTACTTCCCATTCTGGAAGCCTGCGCAATAGACAGCGAGCACACGATGCGTGCCGTCGCATTTTATGATTACCTTATGGCGGGGGCCCTGGACCCCCGGACTATTTCACCCTCAGACCTGGCCTTGAACCTACATCAAGCAATAGATCCTAGCGGCCGCCCGATTAAACGGCGCGTATCTCTATGCGATTACATATTTTACGTAACGTCCACAAAACCGACAGACATCCCACCCATCAACTGTCTCCTGCTTCATCGTGTAATTCTTCGCAAAGGTGTGGCAATACCCAGCCTTTTTGTGAAAAACCCTAAATTTGTTGCGCCCCCTAATATACCTGTGGGCGAGAAAAGAAAATCGATTGGAAGTGGCAGAATTTCGAAGCGGACGGCACCCACCTAATTCTCCCTCCCTCCCTTCCATTACTCAATCCGGCCAACTGGCTAGGCGCTCCGGGCCCGAGCGCCGGCCAGGTACAGTACCCAGCACATTAATAATCTACGTACGCGCGCGCACACACACTGCACAAGAATTCCTCATTAATTATATTTGAGAACGACGGGACGTAATAAAAGGGTGAAAGCCTAAAGAATGTCATTCAGTCCGTTTCATAAAGTCGACGCATCCCGACCGACCAACAAGTCATGCCAAGAAATAAAAGAAAAACCCCGGTCGCTACGTCCTCATTCTCTGTTTTCCCACCGGCGATGGCGATCCCATTTGACGACAACTTTGGACCCCTGGCCGCCGCCGCCGCCGCCGCCTCGATTGCAAATGAGAGGAAGCATTTTTGCCATCCCTCCGTGGCGAGCGGCCAATCTCCCCTGCTACCTTTCATCATTTCCATGGCTACATCACTGGTGGACGCCCTTATGACTTTGGCCGAAAGTGGCTGCATGAAGGGCGAAGATAGCGACACCAACAACAGCGGTGGCTCCCGCTTGAAAAGCGCCTACCGCAGACGGCGAGAGAAACGGCACTTTCGAATGCCGGGAAACCAACCGCCATCGGCTGCCGCCATCCCGTCGAGCGGAAGCGAAGGTTGCTGTTCTTCATGTCTTTTGCAGACAAGCGTTCCCCAGCAACACATGGTTCCCCTGGCCCCCTTTACTAATTATTCTCCGCCGGCCCCTCACCCTTTTTTCTCCGCGCCTCCACCCGCCGCCGCCGCTACTGCCGTCACAGTCGCCCCTGCCGAGCGCGCTCCTCTTTACGGAGCCGGCGCGAAAAACCCAAGCCACACACACGTAGGAGCCAACGGCAGCGGCAGCGGCAGCGGCAACGAAGCTTCTGCTGCGAGAGCACCGCCGACGGCGTCCAACACACCGCCGCACGGCTCTCCGCCCCCCGACGCCGGTTACTAC
>JAAUYK010191133.1_pt1 | contig 29000 bp, 30 predicted proteins | sample 7278021 | NCBI WGS metagenome assembly JAAUYK01 (sample SAMN14350223, study PRJNA611818) | marine sediment metagenome | isolation source: surface marine sediment (1.8m) | place: French Polynesia: Moorea | collected 2018-08
CGTCTTTGGAAAGGCGATCACATCACGAATCGTTTCGGACCCGGCCATCAACATCACGATGCGATCCAGGCCGAAAGCGATACCACCATGCGGCGGACAACCATAGGTCAGCGCATCCAACAGGAAGCCGAATTTTTCTCGCGCTTCTTCCTCACTGATGCCGAGCAGTTCGAGCACGGCGGCCTGCATATCGGCATCGTGAATACGGATGGAACCACCACCCAGTTCGATACCATTCAATACAAGATCATAGGCACGCGATGAGGCCTTGCCAGGCTCTTGCCTTATTTGCTCGATATCGGTTGTGTTAGGCGCGGTGAAGGGATGATGTAGTGACTCCCAGCGATTCTCGTCCTCGTTAAATTCGAACATTGGGAAATCGATCACCCACATTGGCGCCCATTCTCCCTGCAGTAATTCGAGATCGTGAGCGATGCGGTTACGCAGATTGCCAAGCGCATCATTGACGATACTGGCCTTGTCGGCGCCAAAGAAAATAAGGTCACCGTTCTGGCCACCCGTCCGTAACATGATTTCCGCGATTACTTCTTCAGGCAGGAATTTCAGAATAGGGGATTGCAGGCCCTCGCGCCCGGCCTCGGCATCGTTAACCTTGATATAGGCCAGACCCTTGGCGCCAAACATGGACACATAGGCGGTATAGTCATCGATTTCTTTTCGTGTCAGCGTACTGCCGTTTGGTACACGTAACGCGGCTACGCGACCGTTTTCCATTTTTGCCGGACCGGAAAATACCTTGAAGTCGACCTCGGTCATAAGGTCAGCGACATCGATCAATTCCAACGGGTTGCGCAGGTCGGGACGATCACTGGCAAAACGACGCATGGCTTCTTCATGGGTCATTCGTGGAAACGGGGCCGGCAGATCGACATCAAGCGTTTGCTTGAACAGGGAACGGATCATCTCTTCCATCAGGTTGGTAATACCAGCCTCGTCCATGAATGAGGCCTCGACGTCCAATTGGGTGAATTCGGGCTGTCGGTCAGCGCGCAGATCCTCATCACGGAAACAACGCACAACCTGGTAGTAACGGTCGAGACCCGACATCATCAACAACTGCTTAAAAAGCTGTGGTGATTGCGGCAGGGCAAAGAAGCTGCCGGGATGAGTACGGCTGGGAACCAGGTAATCGCGGGCACCTTCAGGAGTAGCCTTGGTTAACATCGGTGTCTCGATCTCCATGAAACCACGATTGTCGAGAAAATCACGCATCTGCTTCACTACCTGCGAGCGCATCAGAAGGTTACGTTGCATGTAGGGTCGACGCAGATCAACGTAGCGAAACTTCAGCTTCACATCATCATGTACGTTCTCGTCGTCCATCTGGAACGGCGGGGTCTTGGCCTTGTTGAGTATCTCGATCTCGTGGCCGAGCACTTCAACCTCGCCGGTTGGCATATCGGGATTGACCGTACCTTCGGGACGGGCGCGCACTTTGCCCGTTATACGGATTACGAATTCATTACGCACCGAATCGGCGATTTGGAAAGATTCGGGACGGTCCGGGTCGAATACGATTTGAGCGATCCCCTCACGGTCTCGTAAGTCGATAAAGATCACACCGCCGTGGTCACGACGACGATGCACCCAGCCACAAAGCTCAACTTCCTGGTCAATAAGGGTACTGGTTAATTCTCCGCAATAGTGGCTGCGCATGGGTGGTGTTCCGTCCGGGATTCAAACAAAGGGCGGAATCTTACGAGCCAGTTGCGTTTTGCGCAACTGTATTGCCGGTAATTTTCGCTTTCAACGGACCATCGGGAATGATGACGCCCATCGAAATAATAAATTTGAAACCTTCTTCTATAGTCATGGCCAGTTCCACTACCTCTTTTTTCGGTACGATCAGGATAAACCCTGAGGTCGGATTAGGCGTTGTGGGCACAAACACACCGACCATGTTGCCGCTATCAATGTCATTCAGTTCGTGACTGATGTGGTCGTTGGTAAGGAAACCGATACTCCATAAACCCTTGCGTGGATATTCCAGTGCAACAACCTTGCGGAACGATTTGCCCTGCGAGTCCAGCAGCGTACTCGAAATCTGTTTGACACTATTATAGATAGTACGAACCAACGGCAGGCGATTCAGAATCGACTCCCAGACTTCAAACAGGCGGCGCCCAAACAGGTTTGATGCCAGCATGCCTGTAAATAGCAGGATAGCGATTGCCAGCACGATGCCATAGCCCGGCACCGAAAAGCCAAGTACGTTTGCGGGTTGATACTCGGGCGGCAACAGCAGGATGGTGCGATCGAGCAGATCGATGACCAGTTTTATGATGGCGACAGTAGCCGCCAATGGAAGCCAGACCAGCAGTCCGGCAATGATATATTTACGCAGGGTACCCATGCCGGCTCATTCTACTCTGAACTGGCGGACTTGCTCCCTGAATTTGAGCTGTTGCTGGCTGGCTTGGCAGGTTCTTTGGCCTTGTCGGCGCCCTTCTTTTCAGCCGAGCTTTTGCTGCTGCTCGATTTCTCCGCGGACTTGGGCTTTTTATCCTTGAAATCAGTTTCATACCAACCTGTACCTTTCAGCTTGAAGGCAGCGGCTGACACCAGTTTTTTCAGGCTGTCAGCACCACAGGCCGGGCAGGTGACTGCAGGTGGATCACTGATTTTTTGTAACATCTCGGTCTGAAAACCGCATTCTTCACATTTGTACTCGTAAATCGGCACGAAAATGTCTCCTAATCAAAATCATCCGGGAAAATAGGGTCGTCCAGGCTCAAAATCAAGTTTTGCCAGAGCAAAAGGGCGAGAAATTTTACCCGCAGACAAATCTTGGGTATTATCGCCGCCTTTGTGACGCAGCAGGTCAGTTCTGACCGCGATGTTTTCCAAGAGGGGCCGTTAGCTCAGCTGGTAGAGCAGTGGATTTTTAATCCATTGGTCGGGCGTTCGAATCGCCCACGGCCCACCATTACCTCTCTAACTTCCTAAGTTTAGTAAATTAACTGGTCTGTCTTTGTCGAGCGGGAATATTCAACGGGCCACGGAAAACTGATAGTAGAAGTGACTTTCCCTGCACCAGGACAATGCCCTGGCTATCCCGCACGCCGTAGCCGTGTTTATTTTTGAAAAACGTCGCTCGGGTTAGGCCGTCATAGCCAATCACTTCATAAAGGTCCGTGGTTTTATCGCTAGCGCGATAGCCATGACGTGTCTCAAGCAGTTTCAGGTCTGCAGGTGTAAACCTGGGAAAATGAAGCATAAAGCCTCTCCAAAGTCTTGGTATATGTTTGGAGAATACTGCCCGTCGCGTGAATTGACCGTGAAATAAAGCTCTGATCGGCCAGATCAGGCCTTGCTAGCGCCTTTCAAGCACTTTCCACCGTTTGCAGCAGCTTGTCGGCATGAATTTTTTTGCCTGTTTGTTCACTGCTGTAACCCGGTAATTGCGCTATCCGCTGCTTGAGATCCGGGTGCTTCAGTAACTCCCTGAGTTCACTCTGCAGCTCGTCAGGTAATGAGCGATGATAAGCAATGATATAGGTTTCATGCTGCAAGGGCAGAAACTCCAGGCTGAAATCTGCGGCAGCGGCCTTCAAGCCTATACCGACGTCGGCATGACCACTGGAAACCATGGCGGCAACGGCGGTATGGGTAAATTCTTCCTGCTTGTAGCCATTGATATCTTTTGGATTAATACCCTCCATCGCCAGGAAATAGTCCAGCATTGCTCTCGTGCCGGAGCCCCTCTGTCTATTGATGAAGCTGATAGAGCGGCGCGTTAAGTCATGAATCCCTTCTATATGTTGCTTGTGTGATGCGCGAAACATCAGCCCCTGCTCGCGTTGCGCCAGGTGAATATAGTTATAACGTTGATCATCCAGCCAATGCAGGTATGGGCTGGTCATAGCGGCAGCGGCAGGCTTCTCTGGTACATGGAACCCGGCGATATAATGGTCTGAATATTGTAACTGCTTCAATGCATCGATGCTGCCCCGGGGCACGAATTCGAGCTCTATCGTGGAACTCGCCCCGAGCAGAGCAGGTAGTATCTCCAGGGCCAGATCGTGACTGGCGAAGGCGGTTAATCGGGTGCGGCGCGATTCGCCGTTGGCAAGCTTGCCTAGCTCAGCATTTAACACTGTCGCCGCCTCAAGCATAGACTGGCCGAAGCGATTATCAATATCCTGTTGCGCCTTCACCAACTTTTCTCCAAGCGGAGACAAACGCGTTCCGACGCCACGACTTTTTACGCACAAAGGCATATTTAAGCGGCGACCCCAGTGCTCGATTAGCTGCCATGCGGTTCGATACGAAACCCCAATCTCTTTTGCTGCCTGTTGCAGTGATTGATTGCGCTCCACCGCCTGCAGCAGCTTCAGCATACGTGGGTCGATTGGGTCGTTGGCAAGTGACCAGCCGATAGATAAATTTATCTTAATTGGCAAAATTTTGCATATTTAATAGTTTCTTATAAGTCACTATTATAGCTATCTTTTTTTATAAAATATGTAAATTGTTACCGTAAATAAATATGTTCAGACTATACATGATTACCCCCGTCATGCTGGCTTTGCTCTGTTGTCAGGGCAGCTATGCTGATGAAACACCCTGGCGACTGAACCAGCTAAACCTGACCCCGGACTGGCTTGCCATATCAGGACAACATCGAACACGGTTTGAAAACCTTAACAACCAATTTCGTGCCGGCCGTTCCGGCGGTGACCAGGCACTGGTATTCAGGACCAACGTAAAGGCCATCGTCAGTGTCGACAAAATACGATTTGCCGCAGAGATGATGGATTCGCGTGCGATGCTGGTCGACACGGGCACGCCTTTGAATACAACAATTGTTAACCCGCTGGAACTGTTGCAAGCCTATGTTGAATTCCCGCTAACAGAAACGGGCAATAGCACTGGTTCTACACTGAAGGGGGGCAGAATAACGATGGATGTTGGCAGCCGCCGCTTTGTCGCAAGAAACCGTTACCGCAACACCATCAATGCGTTCACCGGCGTTGACCTGAATTGGCGTAGCGACAGTAATAGTCACTTTCGCGCCTTCGCAACGCTGCCGATCCAGCGTCGAGTGGATGGCAACATCCTAGATAACGAGCCAAGACTGGACAAGGAATACAACGAGGTCAAGTTCTGGGGCCTCTACTACTCACCATCATCATTACCAATCGGGGAACGCCACAACGCTGAGATCTACCTGCTTGGATTGGATGAAAAAGATGTCCCGGGTGAACTGCAAACGAGAAACAGGGAACTATTCACACTGGTGGGAAGAATTTATACAAAACCAACACCCGGTTCTTACTACTATGAACTGGAATCAGCTATTCAATTTGGCGACTCTCGTAGTTCTGTAACTGCAACAAGAGACCTGGATCACTTTGCCTATTTTTTTCATCTTGAGTCCGGTTATTCGTTTAACACGAAATGGAAACCACAGTTAATCTTTCAGTTTGATTACGCCAGCGGCGATAAAGATCCCAATGATGGTGAGAATAATCGATTTGATACCCTTTATGGTGCCCGCAGATTTGAATATGGGCCAACAAGTATTTATGGAGCGTTTGCACGCTCGAACGTTATGACCCCAGGCATCAGGCTGAAAATAAAGCCGGCCAAGACTGTCAGCAGTTTTGTTGCCTTGAGAGGTTTTTGGTTGGCATCAGACCAGGACGCCTGGACAACGACAGGCATCAGGAATTTACCGAGCCAGTCAGACAAGTATATTGGCACACAGGCAGAAGCACGTGTGCGCTGGGACATCAAACCGAAAAATTTGCGTCTTGAAAGCGGGGCAGCATTCTTGTTATCAGGGGACGTAATGAACAATGCCAATAAAACAGACAGTAGTTATTTTTATTCCCAGGTTGTAGTCAGCTTTTAGTCAGTATGTTTATGGAGCTAAATATGGAAAAGATATTTGCACGAATTTTAGTCGCCCTGTTAGTTGGATTTTTTTCGACTTCAATGTATGCCGACGCACCGCGAATAAGACTAGCTACGACAACCAGTACCGATAACTCTGGCTTACTTGGAGTATTAAACCCGGCGTTTGAAAAAAAATATAACGTCAAGGTTGATGTGATTTCGGTAGGAACAGGCAAGGCTTTGCGCCTCGCGGAAAATGGTAACGTTGACGTACTGATGGTTCATGCGCCCGCTGCCGAAAAAAAATTCGTACAAGCTGGATACGGTATTAGCAGGCTTCCTGTTATGCATAATGACTTTATTATTGTTGGACCTGCAAAAGACCCTGCTGGGCTAAAACAGGTGACTACTCTCGAACAAGCCTTGAATCAACTGGTTAGTCAAAAACAGGGGTTTGTCTCACGCGGCGATGATTCAGGCACGCATAAAAAAGAAATGAGCTTGTGGCAAACCATCGGTGGCAAACCAGATGGTGACTGGTATATGTCGGTCGGCCAGGGTATGGGTGTCGTGCTAAGAATCGCGAGTGATAAGCAGGCCTATGCACTTACTGACCGTGGCACGTTCCTCGCGTTGATGGACAAATTAAGTCTCGACATTGCCTTTGAAAATGATGCGTCATTATTCAACCCATATCACGTCATGATCGTAAATCCGGAAAAACATCCGCATACCCAGGTAGAGCTGGCAACGATGTATGTCGAATTTATAAGAGGCCAGGAAGGCCAGGATCTGATCAGGAACTTCAGGGTCAACGGCAAGGTTTTATTTCATCCTGATGTCATTCAATAGCATCGCTTTTTTCAGAACATGGTGTTTATACTCATAGCTCAATATAAAACAACAATGGAGTCAGCATGAACGAAGACCATATCATTGCAGCAATTCTTGCTGCCGGATTAATTGCTCAAAACAAGGATGAGGAAGTACAGCCTAAGGACGCGGTCGGCATTTATAGTTTATGCCTATCCGAGCTGCTGGATTCGAACAGGGTGCCACGCAACGCGGTTACCGAATAAGTCAGACAGTATTTCTCTTGAAAAACCTGAGATAGTAAATGCTGATACAAAACAGCATGACGGCAACGCTGAGCCAACCAAAACTTGAGTTGTACTGACTAACCAGGAAATCGTAGTTGCTGTTGTTCGCTCTCTGGCCATAGTAGTCTGCAAGCTTGATCGCCATTACGACACCCGCATGCAAGCCAATACTTGCTGCAAGCGTCTTGTGTCTTAAACGTAACAATGACAGCAGTACGCCAAAGGCAAATAACGTAAGAAAGTAATCCAGGATAGTCCACTGGGTAAATCGGCCGAACGCAGCAGGTAACATCTGCAAGCCGGTTAGCCAGCCCGGTTCGACCCCCTCTGGTAATGCCCCGTAGCGAATGAAGTGGACGGCAGCGTATAAAAAAGAAGACAGCAAGACAGCCAACGTTGCACCCACCTGGTTATGCAGGCCTGCAAAAAGACCACCTCGAAAGATCGACTCTTCTAATAAACTGATAAAAAGACCTGCCAGCACAGCCTTGAATAGTCGCAAGGCAAAAACATCAACTGTATAGCTTCTGCGTGGATCCAGTTCATGAATACCAAGAACATATAACAACAATTCAATGACGATGATGATGGCTATACCATAGCCACAGCCACGTAACAGGTGGCGAAAAAAAACAGTTCGGCTACCTGAAAAGCCGAATGCCTTGAGTGACAATAATGAAAAAGTTTTTAGATAGGCAGCGCTGATAACAATGCCGTTAATCAATGTTGCGTAGGTAAGGTATTTACGATATTCGAGCTCCAGAAAAGGATCTAGCACCAGCCATAATGGATAAGCAAGTACAGCGCCCGCGACGTAAGCAAAAACAACAAATAACAGGAATAGCAGCACGGCGCGCATTAAGCTCGGCCTTTATTCAATGGTGGTTTCTACACTATCTGTTTTACCCTTGGTATCCAGCCAATCCAGCTGCAACATGTCCCCTGACTTGGCGCCGGTAAATTCAAATGACAGGTAAGGATTCTTTGAAACTGCTCTGCTCCAGTCACAGGACATCACAACATCACCATTATGTTTGATGGTGACAAGCTTGATGTAATGCGCTGGTATCACGTCCTTTGTTTCTTCGTTAAACCGAAAACCGGTCTCCATTGGGTGACGAATGATAGCCCGCACTGTCGTGACGCCGTCTTTCAACTTGGTTCTGACTCGAATCGTAGACATCAGGCACAGCCTCCCTGATGCACGGTAACAAACACCTTGCTGCTATAGGGTTTACCGCGCGACATAACGACAGCCATGACTTCAGAGGACTGATCCATTTTAATCCTCGAGGAGACAAATGCCTTGCAGCGCGGCGACAAATCAAAATTGGCAATCAACGGATTCGGGTTCTTATCAACAAATATTGCTATTGATTGAACATCAGGTAAATCTGTTGTCACCTTAATAGGCACTACAGCTCCGTTTTCTATTTCCTGTCGTACGCCAATAGTAATGCTGTCGCTGGGAACAACCTCAGAATCCGGGTAATAAGCGTCAAGTGCTGACTGCAGGTTTTCCGCGCCAAAGGCGGCGTCGTTCCAGACAGCCCAAGTTTTCACTGGCCGCAGTAACCCGCCGACAAAAACGGCACCTGCGCCAAGCATGGTCTTAAGTAAATCTCTTCTAAACATTAAATATTAATCGCCTGTTCCAGTTCCAGTTCGTATTTCAACTCTGCCATTTTCGCCTTAACGCGCTCTTCCTGGTAATAATCCAGTGAATATTGCTGCTGTACAAACCTTAGTTTATCAATAGCAAGTTTGGTTTCCCCGGCAAGGTAATAATAATCCGCCTGGATGATCGCTGTTTCTATTTCATTTCCAAGCATGGCTTCTGCCTGACCAAGTAACGCGAACGTATTGAGATCATGAGAATAATAACGCTCATAACCCTTCAATATCTCCCGGGCCTTGCCGCCCTGCTTCACGTCTAACAGTGCGCGGCTGTAAGCAACCAGCACCGGTTTATAGTCAGGGTATAGCTTGTGCGCCCTTTGATAGATTTCCAGTGCATCATCATACCTCGACTGTTCTGTAAAAATCTTGGCAGACAATATCATATAAGCTGCGCTATCAGGGTCGGCCTGTAACAGCATGTCACTTTGCACCCGCGCCTGGGCAAAGTCGGTATTAAGCATATGCGCATGGGCAAGACCGTAGCGCAACGGTAACAAGTCCTCATCTGCTAATTGCGCCTGGTTTAAACGCATATTCAACTGGCTGACTGCGCCCTTGGCATTACTGAAGGAATAGGCCATCAATTTGTATTTGACCAGCTCATAACTTAGTGAATTGCTGTATTGCTTTACCGGATAACTTTCCGCACGGGCCATCGTATCTGCGATACGTGAAGTCGTAAGCGGGTGAGTGCGCAAAAACTCCGGCGCGTTACTCTGTGCAAAGCGCGATACCTGCTGCAGCTTTTGAAAAAAAGCTGGCATAGCGCGGGGGTCGTGACCGGCCCGGACCAGTAACTGCATGCCGACACGATCGGCTTCCTGCTCGTTGGCACGTGTAAAGTTAATCTGGCTTTGGGCATTGATGCCGGTAACGCCAGCCAACGCCGCCGTTCCCGCCTCCGGGTTAACGATAGCCAACAGTATTGCGCCTACCATCGCTGCGGCACTGGGTACGCTGTATTTTTCATGCTGCTCGAACATGCGCGCAAGGTGTCGCTGGGTGACGTGCGCGATTTCATGCGCCATTACGGCCGCTAGCTCACTTTCTGTGGAAGAATTCAGGATGACACCGGAATGCATACCAATCATGCCGCCAGGGCCTGCAAACGCGTTAATGACCGGGTTATTTACAACGAAAAATTTAAATGGCTGTTGCGTGTTGTCGCTATGCGATGCCAGCTGGTAACCAATCGATTGTATGTAGGACTCAACCTCGGGATCTTTATTGATATTGGAAAAGTAACGTACCTGTCTCAGAAACATCTGGCCCAGACGACGTTCATATTCCGGCGAGATGACGCTACCGGCGGAGTCGGCAAAGTCAGGTAACTCGGAAGAACCAGCCCACACCAGCAGTGGAATCAGGGCGATGATCAAGGCGAGCTTGTATTTAGCCGTGTGTGTTTTGATAATAGCTCGAAACATTGAATAAACCTGCTACACAGGTTTGCAGCAGTGGTACGTCACTTTTTGCCAATTATACATAATAATTAAGACCAGCTGATTCAGTGATCAGTTTCATAACATCATAATTTATCAGGAGCTTTCATAATGGCAGCGGCCAAAAACGCTTTCTACGCACAATCAGGCGGAGTCACCGCCGTCATCAATGCCAGCGCCTGCGGCGTTATCGAGACAGCCAGGCAGCACCCGGACAAAATAGCCAACGTGTATGCCGGCCGCAATGGCATCATTGGCGCACTTACCGAGGACCTGATAGATACCAGCCAGGAAAGTGACGCGGACATAGCTGCCTTGAGGCATACCCCGTCCGGCGCCTTTGGCTCATGTCGCTACAAGCTCAAGGGGCTGGAAGAAAGCAAGGCCGAATACGATCGGCTAATGGAGATATTCAAAGCACATAATATTGGCTACTTCTTCTATAACGGCGGCGGCGATTCTGCAGATACATGTCACAAGGTATCGCAGCTGTCAGAAAAAATGGGGTTCCCCATACAGGCTATTCACGTACCGAAGACGGTCGACAATGATTTACCGATTACTGATGTCTGCCCCGGCTTTGGTTCCGTCGCAAAGTATATTGCTACATCAGTGCGTGAGGCTTCATTTGATGTCTGTTCGATGGCGCGCACGTCGACCAAGATATTCGTCATCGAGGTAATGGGCAGGCACGCCGGCTGGATTGCCGCGGCCGGAGGACTGGCCGCTGACGAAAATAATGATATTCCTATCGTCATCCTGTTTCCGGAAGTGGAATTCAACCAGGATGCGTTTATCGCGAAAGTAAGAGAGAAAGTTGAAAAATACGAGTACTGCTCAATTGTTGTCTCGGAAGGCGCACACTGGCCCGATGGAAAGTTTCTTGCGGAGCAGGGGACACGTGATGCCTTTGGTCATGCGCAGTTGGGCGGTGCCGCACCCGTGGTAGCCAACATGTTGAAGGATGCGCTCGGGTACAAGTATCACTGGGCCGTCGCGGATTACCTGCAGCGGGCAGCCAGACACATCGCATCGAAGACAGATGTCGAGCAGGCCTACGCCCTGGGTAAGGCCGCGGTAGAAATGGCGCTGGCAGGTGACAATGCCGTTATGCCAACAGTCGTCAGGAAATCCGATTCGCCATACCAGTGGGAAATAGGGCAGGCAAAACTGGAAGACGTGGCCAATGTCGAGAAGATGATGCCAAACGACTTTATCAGCGAAGATGGTTTCGGTATTACCGAGGCGTGTCGGCGCTACCTTTCACCATTGATCGAAGGCGAGGATTATCCGCCGTATGAAAACGGCTTACCAAAGTACGTTACGCTAAAAAATGAACCGGTAGCAAAAATCCTGAATACAGAATTTACAATTTAATATTATCCAGGCTAATACTGCTAGCGACCCAAAGCGGAAATATACGCTCGCGGGGAAGATGGCCCGCCCGAGGTAATGATATGAAATTTGCATTTCTTTCTTTGTTAATTTTTATTGTCTTTGCCGTACTATTAGTGATTTTGTTATACCTGCCGGTGAGATACTTCGTTAGGCGTGAAATAAAAGAAGAAACCAAGACTAAAAAGAAATCAAAACTAAATACCGTCAAGGTAACCAAGGCAGGATTCATCGTCTTTGGCATTCTTGTTTTTTTTCTTTTTGCACTGAAGGCTGTTGGTGAACTTGCTCCTGAAACTTATCTAGGAAAATTGATTAATCGTGACAACGGTGAAGGCATTTTTGAATTCCTTCTTATTTTAATATTTGAGGGTATAGCTAAATTTCTGGAAATGAAAGGGATCCATTTACTGGAAAAAAATAAATACTCAGACGACAAGAGTTAAATAAATTTTTGAATTATTTTCCAGGCCGATAGCTTCTCTTCTGTAGACATCGCTGCATGTGCGGGACTGGTCGATGGCATGCGCTTGTAGGTGAGATCAAATTCATCGAGCGTTTTCATCACATGCTTTTTAAATAACTGCTCTGCAGCCCCGCCGTTCAAAATAACGTGGCTAATATTTTCATGTTCTTTTAGAAAGCCATGGAAGTCATTGCATGTGATCGAGTCTTTATCGATATTGGCATCCAGGCTGCCGGGTCGATAGCAGCTCTGCAGTACATCCCATAACGCTATACGGTTATCGATAAGAAGACGTTTACGACTGGCGTAATCGAGATCAGCCGGGGCATTGAGCAACTTGCACATGATCGGCCAGAAGGCATTGCGCGGGTGCGCATAGTATTGCTGCTTTTCCAGCGATTTCTCACTCGGCATTGAACCCAGTATCAATACTCGCGCATCCTTATGGGCAATAGGTGCAAATCCGGTGTTTAGAGACATGCTTAAAAGACTATCATACCGTTAAGACGTCGCTACGGACTTCCTCGGCTCTGGCTGCTGCTTCGCTCTACCTCCTGCATCCATGCAGTCGTGTCCTCCCGCGACATACAGTCCATCCCTGGACATAAAAAAGCCGCAACTAGTGCGGCTTTATTGATTACAGCTGCAAGAACTTTCTAGACTAACAGTGGCGCAATTACCAAGCTCACAATCGCCATTACATTGATAAGAATGTTCATAGCCGGGCCAGAGGTATCTTTTAACGGATCACCAACGGTGTCACCGACAACGGCAGCCTTGTGGACTTCAGAGCCCTTACCGCCCAGATTACCCTGCTCGACGTATTTCTTGGCGTTATCCCAGGCCCCGCCAGAGTTTGCCATCATCAAGGCCATGGTAACGCAGCAAATCAGTGCGCCACCAAGCATGCCACCCAACGCCTTGGGCCCCAGTAAAAAACCAACAACCACAGGAGCCAGAACAGCGAGTGAACCGGGCAGGATCATCCTCTTTAGCGCGGCCGACGTCGCAATGTCGACACAGCGCGCCGTATCAGGCTTACCGGTGCCTTCCATCAGGCCCGGGATTTCCTTGAACTGACGACGTATCTCTTTAATCATGTCGAAGGCTGCATCACCAACAGCGGTCATGGTCATGGCGCTCACCAGGAATGGGAAAATGCCACCAAGGAACATACCGCTAAGCACCAGCGGGTCATTGATTTGCAGTAAGAAATCTTCCTGGCCGGCAGATACCTTTTCTATGTAGGCACTAATCAGTGCCAGCGCTGCCAGTGCCGCGGCGCTGATGGCGAAGCCTTTACCAATCGCCGCCGTGGTATTGCCAACCTCGTCCAGCGAATCGGTAATCTTGCGGGTTTCAGGACCCATTTCTGCCATCTCGGCAATACCGCCCGCGTTATCAGCTACAGGGCCATAGGCATCGATTGCCATGGTGATACCCACCGTACTTAACATGCCTACCGCTGCAATGCCGACACCATACAGGCCGGCGAAATGGCTGGCGGTATAAATGATGGCGCAGATAGTCACGATCGGAACGGCCACAGACTGCATGCCTGTCGCCAGCCCGGTAATCATGATGGTCGCTGGGCCGGTTTCGCCGCCCTGTGCAATTTTACGCACGGGTGCGCCACCGGTGTAATACTCGGTGACAAGTCCAACGATAATGCCGCCTACGGCACCGGTAAGCACAGCTACCCAAACGTTGGTTGCTGCTCCCAATGCATTAATAAGGAAATAGGCAGCGACAATAAAGATCACTGAAGAGCCCATGGTGCCGATACGTAACGCAGTTTCTGGACTCTTGGATGAAAACAGCTTCACCGCAAAGATGCCTATCATTGAACATAAGAGACCAACTGAAGCCAATGCCAGCGGCATGAACATCAACACATCAACGCCACCATCAGGCGCCAGGTCAAAAATCTCGGTAGCCGCCATCGTCGACGCCAGCGCGATAGTTGCAATCATCGAACCGCAATAAGATTCAAAAATGTCGGAACCCATGCCGGCAACGTCACCCACGTTATCACCGACGTTATCAGCGATTACACCCGGGTTACGCGGGTCATCTTCCGGAATACCGGCCTCAACCTTACCAACCAGGTCGGCACCGACGTCGGCACTCTTGGTGAAAATACCACCGCCAACACGTGAAAACAGCGCCACTGAGGACGCGCCCATCGCAAAACCCTCGATAGCGTGAATAGTCTTGGTGTCGCCAGCAAAAAAGTAATACAGGATGCCAATACCGAGCAGCCCCATCGCAGCGACGGTCAGCCCCATGATCGAGCCGCCGAAGAACGCCACGTCCAGTGCAGCGGCTGCGCCCTGTTGGTTGGCTGCAACCGCGGTGCGCACGTTTGCGTGGGTCGCGGTGTACATACCCCAGTAGCCTGCCGTGCCTGAACAAATAGCACCCAGTAAAAAGGCCAGCGCGGTATTGATGCCAAGCTCGGAAAAGGCGATCGCAACGATACAAATCAAGCAGAATATAGCGAGACGCTTATACTCACTTTTCATGAAAACCATGGCGCCGAGGTGAATTTCATCAGAAATCTCCCTGACTCGGCCCTCTCCGGCAGATGATTTTTTCACTGTGGCAAATACGAAAATGGCCGCAATCAGGCCAAACACACCCAAACCAATGGGCAGAAATGCATTGGACATATCCAAAATTCCTCTTGATTAAGACTGTAATTCGGAGGGCAGTGCTGTTAATTAGTTATAATGAAAACTCCCCGCGAGATTTATACCGAGTTCGTCCCTGACTGTAAAGCCGGGTGTCGATGGCTGATGTAAAATGGGGGCAATTGCCACACCAAACGGGCTATTAATTATGTCGAACAAATCGTTTTTTCAGCCATTTACGCTACTTATGCTGATTACTATGGCGCCAGCTGTAATGGCAGAGTCAATCCTGGAATTTCATCAGCGCCAGTGTAAAGCGGGCCAGCAATCAAGCTGCGAGCGAGCACAGGTTATGCAGGAAGCCGACGAACAGGCCAAACGCATCGAGGCGTTGGGAGAGGCCTTTGCCCGGCGGGTAGACCGAGACAAATATGAAACGGATAACAAGCCTGAACTGGAGCTGGCGTACCCTGAAGTCATGCAGGATTTTTTCGCCGCTGAAAAGAAGTCCGGGGTCAAACAGACGATTGGTGAACAGGGCTTAATGATGTGCGCCGGGCATTTTCACGATCACTGGCGTAACCGCAAGCTGGTTTGGCCAACTGATAGCGAGCAGCGACCAGACTGGTCTGCTATTTATTACTACATTGTTGACCACTACTACGGCTATTGCATGCGCAGCTATCTTGGCGGATTGAGTAACTCATAGGTCTCATAAAGCGGTAACCCCATTACGCCGCTGTAACTGCCAACAAGTTTCTCGATAAAGGCCGCTGCATAACCCTGTATCGCATAGCCGCCGGCTTTGCCCAGGGGCTCACCAGTGTTTATGTAGGCTTCGATCTCCTCCGCAGTTAACGGTCGAAATGACACCTGGCTTTCATTGATCAATGTCCGGGTTGATTCACTCACTACGGTAACCGCAGAAAGTACAAGATGCGTCTTGCCAGACAGACGCGTTAGCATGTCTGTCGCCATCAATGCAGTATCGGCCTTGCCAAGGATTTCGCCATCCAGCACGACGGCTGTATCGGCGGCTAGTAACGGAACATCCGGGGAAACCATAGCGACACCCGCATGGGCTTTTTCCCGGGAAACACGGCAAACGTAGTCTTCAGCAAGCTCCTGTCCATCCCAGTCTTCATTGACCTCGATATCAACGAGTTCAAAGTCAATGCCAATCTGCTTTAATAACTCGCGCCGCCGGGGTGAACGAGATGCAAGGTAAATTTTCATCGTGTTAAGACTGATCTTTTTCAATGCCGCCAAACTGCTTGATTAATTCTTTAAGCAGCTGGTGCAATTGCATACTCATTACCGCAAAATCCTGGTCAAACTGGGTAATACGATCGGCAGCCTCTGTTTCAGCCTGCTCCTGCACAATGTCTTCAAAGCGCAGTCGCTTTATGGTCATATCTTCATTGAGAATAAAACGGATTGCGTCACGCCATAGCAGCGCCAGTTGTACTACGCGTTTGCCGGCCTTTAAATGGCTGCTTATTTCAGTGCTTTCCAGCTCCTGGTTCTTACAGCGTACAATGTTCTTACTTTCACGCGGATTTTGTAGTTCACACTCGTTGTCGAGCATAAAGTGATCTGGCAAACCATCTTTCAACCAGTGGGTCATGATGTTTGCCGCATCACCATGACACGCCAGGGGCACGACGGGCAAACTACCCAGAGTTGCCCTTAGGTGCTCCATAAACTCCTCGGCGCGATTACTGCTGGCTGTATCGATGACAAGCAATTTCTGTTTTTCATCAATGTACGCATAAACAAGCGACGAACGTGTTAGTGCTCTGGGCAGCAGGGTATGCACAACGTCTTCCTTAAGCGTGCGTTTTTCCTTGCGATACATCTTGCGCGATTGTGCAGCTTCAAAGTCGGCCGCCTTTTCCTCTACCAGCTCATTAATGGCAGCTGGCGGTAATATTTTTTCCTGTTTCCGTGCGCACAGCATGCTGAAACCAGCAACTGTATGAACGAGCATGTCACTATCGCGGCCAAGCGGCGATACCCAACCGATGCGAGAAAAATCCATGCTGGTACACGGCTTGAACGCCTGCTCAGCCAATGCCGTTTGCAAAGTATCAACCGTTAAATCGGTATCCTGCGTAAAACGATAGATGCGAAGATTCTTAAACCACATTGTGCTGTGCTCGTAAAAAGCGGCGGATTATGAAGCAAGCGAACAAGGGCAAGCAACCGCTATCAATTAGCGTTAATAGATGTCAGGAGAGAAACAACTTGTATGCTGGATTTTCCGATTCGGCCCAGTACAACATTCCCAATTGGTCCAGGAACTGCTGAAACTCGACTGCGTGTTGTTCGCTTACCTGGAATCCCATCAGCACGCGACCATAGGCCGCGCCATGGTTTCGATAGTGAAACAGGCTAATATTGAAACGCTCACCCAGCTGAGTAAGGAAGTGTAATAACGCACCAGAACGCTCGGGGAACTCGAAACGGTAGATGACTTCATTCTCTGCCTGTGGTGCATGACCACCGACCATATAACGTATATGCATCTTCGCGATAACATCATTACTTAAATCAGTTACCTGATAACCCTTGTCCTTAAGATGCAGCAGCAGGTTTTCCTTTTCTTCAACGCCGTGCTTTAGCTGCACGCCAGCAAACACCTGTGCATCGCTATCGTCTGCATAGCGATAGTTAAACTCGGTAATTAATCGCGGTCCAAGATCGTGACATAATTGCTTGAAACTGCCCGGCCGTTCAGGAATCTGGATTGCAATCAATGCCTCGCGTTGCTCGCCCAGCGCGGACAACTCGGCGATATGGCGCAGCCGATCAAAGTTCACATTTGCGCCACTGAAAATACTGACTATTTTCTTGTCCTTAATTTTTTCGCGGGCAACAAATTGTTTCAGTCCAGCCAATGCGAGTGCGCCGGCAGGTTCAGGGATGGAACGGGTGTCTTCAAAGATATCCTTGACGGCAGCACAGATCTCATCAATCGTCACCAGCAAAATTTCATCCACCAGTTCGCGGGTAATTCGATAATTCTCTTCACCGGCCTGCTTCACAGCAGCACCGTCAGCAAAGATGCCAATTTTTTCAAGCACAACACGCTCGCCAGCCTGCAAGGCTGCATGCATACAAGGTGCCTCGTCTGGCTCAACGCCAATGATCCTGATATCAGGATGTATCTCTTTAACATACGCGGCAATGCCCGCTATCAGTCCGCCTCCACCGACCGGGACGAAGATATAATCAGGTTCTTCACCCAGCTGCTCCAGTAATTCAACGCCGACGGTGCCCTGCCCGGCGATCACCAGCGGATGGTCGTATGGTGGTACGTAGGTCATTTGCTTTTCTTTAGCCAGCTTCAGTGCATGCTCACGTGCGTCATCGTAATTATTCCCATGCAATATCACCTCGCCTTGCATGCGCTTAACCGCCGCCACCTTAATTTCCGGCGTAGTTTTTGGCATTACGATAATGGCGGTTGTCTGCATATGCATAGCTGCCAGCGCAACGCCTTGTGCATGGTTGCCAGCAGAGGCAGCAATGACGCCGGTACGCTTCTCTTCATCCGATAGCGCTGCCATCATGTTATAAGCGCCACGAAGCTTGTAAGAAAAAACAGGTTGCTGGTCTTCACGCTTTAACCAAACCCTGTTTTGCAGTCGGTCACTGATAAGCGGTGCAAAATCCAGATCGGTACGTTTTGCGACAGCGTAAATTCGGTGGCTCGCCTCGTCGATCAACTTCTTGTATTCATCAAACATCGGCATAAGATAACATTTAACAAAAGCATGAACATTACCTGTATGGAGCAAGACCATGTCACAGGACGAGAGAAAGAAAGAAGCCGCCAGAGCCGCTATCAAGTTTATCGAGGACGACACAATAGTTGGTGTGGGCACTGGCAGTACTGTCAATTTTTTTATCGAAGAACTTGCGGGTATAAAGGCACGCATTGACGGCGCGGTGTCGAGTTCCGTTGCCAGTGAAAAACTACTAAAAGAACATGGAATTCCGGTCGTATCCCTGAACAGCGTGATAGATATTCCGGTTTATGTTGACGGTGCAGACGAATCAACGCGCCATCGTTACCTGGTCAAGGGCGGCGGAGGCGCCTTAACCCGGGAGAAGATCGTGGCTGCAGCCAGCCAGAAGTTTGTCTGCATCATCGATGACAGCAAACTGGTACCAATGCTGGGCTCATTTCCTTTACCTGTAGAGGTCATCCCGATGGCACAAAGCTATGTAGCGAGAGAAATCACCAAGCTGGGCGGACAGCCAATCCTGCGCGAGGGCTTCACAACCGATAATGGCAATATCATCCTTGATGTGCACAACCTGAAGATTGAGAACCCCCCGGAGCTGGAAACAAAACTCAACCAGATCGTGGGCGTTGTCACCAACGGCCTATTTGCCCGCCGACCCGCGGATATCGTACTGATGGCCGGAAAAAACGGGATTGAAACCCTTTAATTCCAAGTATTTACAATAATTTAGCGGATATTATTGGCGTAGATACAGAAAATTGGATTAAAATATGAAAAACAACTTGAACTGGCACTTATAGGGGTCCATCCATGCTGTTCTATATTGTATATGTCTTATCTGTCGTCGTGCTGATACTGCACTTCACCGGTTTCCTGGCACGCAGGAACATGGACTGGGTAGTTCTGGTCGCGGCAGTCGCCATTTTTGCAGTCAATATTCTCGACTTCCTCAAGATAATCTAATCCTCAACCCGGCGTGTCATGATCGGGTTGCTACAGCGTGTTACCACTGCGTCTGTTGTCATCAACAATGAGACCGTTGCAGCAATTGAGCGCGGCATCATGGTACTGGTTGGCGTAGAGCGAGACGACTCAACAGACAAAGCAAAGCGATTATTCGATAAACTGGTTAACTATCGCGTCTTTCCTGATAACACCGGCAAAATGAACCTGTCGCTAAACGATGTTGCAGGCGGACTGTTACTGGTACCGCAGTTTACGCTGGTGGCCGATACCCGAAAGGGGCTACGCCCCGGCTTTTCCAATGGCGCCAGTCCAGAACATGGAAAAACCATGTTTGATTTCCTGGTGAAACATGCTGACAGCCATTATCAAGGGTCATGTAGTGGCGTCTTTGGTGCTGACATGCAGGTTAAACTCGTTAACGACGGCCCCGTCACCTTCTGGCTGCAGGTTTAGCTTAACAAGTAGATGGCCAACAGAATGGAACAAACCAGTACTGCCATCCCGAGCAGCCTTTCATTCCCAGCCAGTATATTCTGTTTTAATCGGGTTCGATAAAAGTAACTCAACGTAAGGAATATAATGATGACCGTAACACTGGCCAGCTGTCCCGTTAGCGCCTCGTTCAAGCAGTTAACCAGTCGGTGGGTTTAAGAAACACGTCGTAGAGCTCTGCTTCCTTGCTGCCTTGCTCTGGTTGCCAGTTATATTCCCAACGCACCTGGGGCGGTAAAGACATCAATATTGATTCTGTACGGCCACCTGACTGCAAGCCAAACAGCGTGCCCCGATCATAAACCAGGTTAAATTCTACATAGCGCCCGCGGCGATACAGCTGGAATTGACGCTCTTGTTCGCCGTAGCTGGTATCCCGACGTCGCTCGACTATTGGCATGTAGGCCTTGATAAAATGATCACCAACGCTTTGCATGAAGTTGAAACTTTTTTCAAAACCCCACTCATTTAAATCATCAAAAAAAAGTCCCCCTATGCCTCTCGGTTCCTGCCGGTGTTTCAGGAAAAAATATTCATCACACCACTGCTTGTATCTTTGATACACGTCATCACCAAACTCCTTACACGCCTCATATGCCATTTGATGCCAGAATTTTGCATCCTCTCTGAAACCGTAATAGGGCGTAAGGTCAAAACCGCCGCCAAACCACCAGATAGGATCTTCGCCATCTTTTTCGGCAATAAAAAAACGCACGTTCATATGCGTGGTCGGCACGTAAGGGTTCGATGGGTGGATAACCAGCGAGTCGCCCAGCGCCTGAAAAGAACGGCCGGCGAGTTCCGGTCTATGGGCCGTTGCTGATGGCGGCAAACTATCCCCGTGAACGTGAGAAAAATTTATCCCTCCCTGTTCAAATATGCTGCCGTTACGCATCACGCGACTGCGACCGCCGCCGCCGCCCGGGCGCTCCCATTTGTCTTCCTGCTTTTCCAGGGTCGGGTCAATGCCTGTCATCGCATCGCAAATTCGGTCCTGCAAACCTAGCAAATATTGTTTAACCTGTTCAATTTCAGTCATTTTTTATCGTTCTATGTTGGTAATCATTAAACTAGAGGGTATCCTATCACGCTTCTAAATCCGGGTATTTAAAATGACTAAGCGCAGCGTGAGCGTAAATCGCGATACAAAAGAAACACAAATACAGGTTTCGTTAAACCTTGATGGTAAAGGCACGTCGGACCTTTCAATAGGTCTGCCATTCCTTGAGCACATGCTCGATCAGATAGCCAGGCATGGCATGTTCGACCTTACTATCAAGGCAACTGGCGATCTTGAAATTGATGCGCACCACACTGTTGAAGATGTCGGCATTACGCTCGGCCAGGCACTCACGCAAGCATTGGGCGACAAAAAAGGTATACGTCGTTACGCGCATGCCTATGTGCCACTGGATGAAGCATTGTCGCGAGTTGTTATTGACTGCTCTGGTCGACCCGGCCTCGAGTACCATGCTGATTACCCACGCGCCCGAGTCGGTGATTTCGACGTTGACCTTTTTTATGAGTTCTTCCAGGGACTGGTCAATCACGCCATGCTAACTGTCCACATCGACAATATTCGTGGCCGTAATGCACATCACATTGCGGAAACTATTTTCAAGGCTTTTGGACGCGCCCTGCGCGCAGCTGTAGAAATCGACCCGCGTCAGGAAGGCACTATTCCTTCTACCAAGGGTTCGCTGTAAACATCCGCCATGTCCCGCGTTGTTGTCCTCGATTACGGCAGCAGTAATCTTCGCTCGGTTGCAAAAGCACTGGAAACCGCGAGCAGCGGCAAAGACCAGGTTGCCATTAGTAACGATGCAAAAACCATTCTTGCCGCAGATCGTGTCGTGTTTCCCGGGCAGGGTGCCATTGGCCAATGTATGCAACATCTGCAACAGCTGGAACTTGATGATGTAATCCGCGAATGCATCAACAACAAACCATTTTTTGGTATATGTCTTGGCCTGCAGTCGTTAATGGATCACAGTGAAGAGGATGGCGGTGTTGCCGGTTTGGGTATTATTCCAGGCAAGGTATTACGTTTTGAAAGTAATATCAGGGATGAACAGGGCGATCTTTATAAAATACCGTCTATGGGCTGGAACCGTGTTTATCAAACGAAATCGCACCCACTCTGGCAAGGCATAGAAAACGGCAGTCGCTTCTATTTTGTACACAGCTATTATGTACAGCCAGATAATGCCGGCGATATAGCAGGTGAAACCGAATACGTTTGCCGCTATACATCAGTTGCAGCGCGAGACAACCTGTTTGCAACACAGTTTCACCCAGAAAAAAGCCAGCACGACGGTCTGGCTTTGTTAAACAACTTTATTAACTGGCAGGTTTAGCGTTTCGCTTGCGCGATTTTCGCTGCGCACTTTTTTGCTTACGCTTTTTCTTTGCTTTTTTCTTCCTGGTTTTACTTGCTTTTGCTTGACCGCTGGCATCATCAAACAAACTGATCTGCAACTGTTGACCCGCAACCCTTGTTTTCTGTAAGTCGCGAAAAATATCCCTGGGCATACCCGAAGGCAAATCAACCGTGGAGTAGCGTTCATGTATAGTCAGGTTCTGTATATATTGTCCTTCAAGACCCGCTTCATTAGCCAATGCGCCAACAATACTAGCCGCGGAAGCGGCGTGGCTGCTACCTACCTCTAGTCGGTAGCGCACCATGTCTTCAGCCACTTCAACTTTTTTGGTTGCGCGTGGCGGCTTGTCCTTGCGCTTACGCTGCGGCTTTTCTTCTAGTAACAATGGTTCATTACCCCGAACCATCGTGGCCAGGGCTGCTGCCACATCAAGCATGTCGGCGCCGGACTCATGCCGGAAGTCCTCCAGGAGCTCACGATAAATCTGGCTATCCGGGCTGGTTACGGCATCCGCTATTTGCTGCTTAAAGCGCTGGATGCGTTCCCTGTTAATTGTTTCCGTCGTCGGCATTTGCGTACGGGCAATTTGTTTGCCCGTCACTTTTTCGATGGTGCGCAACAGGTGTTTCTCTCGCTGAGTAACAAACAAGATACTCTCGCCATGACGTCCGGCACGACCGGTGCGGCCAATACGATGAGTGTATGCCTCTGGATCGTTGGGAATATCATAATTAATCACATGACTGATACGATCGACATCCAGACCACGAGCAGCAACATCAGTCGCAACCAGGATATCCAGTTCTCCTTTCTTCAGACGTTTGATCGTAAGCTCACGATTACGCTGGGTAACATCACCGCTCAGGGCACTACAGGCGTAGCCCCTGGCAGACAGCTTCTCGGTAAGCTCTTGTGACGCGAGTCTTGTCCGCACGAAAATGATAATGGCATTAAATTCCATTGCTTCCAGTAGTCTGGTCAATGCGGATAGTTTTTCCCGATTATTCACCTGCAGATAGCTTTGCTGAATAGTCTCCGCGGTAATACTTTTTGCCTTCACAGTAATTTGCTCAGGCTTTGTCAGGTAGCGCTCAGATATCTTTCTAATTGGTGCTGGCATCGTGGCAGAAAACAACGCAATTTGTCGCTGCGCTGGCAGTTGATCCAGTATCCATTCAACATCATCAATAAAGCCCATCCTTAACATTTCATCAGCTTCATCCAGTACAAGGCAACGCAGCGCATTCAGTTTTAATGTCTTTCGGCGCATGTGATCCATAACGCGTCCCGGCGTGCCCACAACCACATGGACACCACGTTTTAATTGACGAAGTTGTACGCCGTACTCCTGGCCGCCATAGATAGGCAGAACATGAAAGCCTTTCAACGTTGCCGCATAGCGCTGAAACGCCTCGGCAACCTGTATAGCAAGTTCACGGGTAGGAGCGAGTACGAGCACCTGCGGCGTTTTTTTTGATAGATCGATCTGCGACAGCAGCGGTAATGCAAATGCGGCAGTCTTACCGGTACCCGTCTGGGCTTGTCCGATAACGTCCCGACCTTGCATAACAAAAGGGATAATTGCAGCCTGTATAGGTGACGGCTGTTCATAGCCGACCTTTTTCAGCGCTTTAAGGACAGGTGCAGAAATCGAAAGATCTTTAAAAGTGACGGGTGATGTAGAAGACATAATATTCCAGGATAAGATTCAATTGTCCGCTGAGCCGATATCTGACAATCGAATAGCAAGAGGCGAGCGAGTATACGCCCTTGTGCAGAAGTCACAAGGTGAATTAATCCTGCTGCGTTACGAACCAGTGACTGGTTCGGCGACAAAAAGCGACCAGCCACAACATCAGGGGGACCTCTATCAACACACCAACCACTGTAGCCAGTGCGGCGCCTGATGATAGACCAAACAACATAACCGCCGTAGCTATTGCCACCTCGAAATGATTAGAAGCGCCGATCATCGCGGTAGGCGCGGCATTCTCATACGAGAACCCAAACAGCTTTGCCAATCCATACGTGACTGCAAAGATAAAGACCGTTTGTATAAACAGGGGAATCGCTATCCATACAATGGTTAATGGGTTAGCGAGGATAACTTCTCCCTTGAATGAGAATAAGAGCACCAGTGTGACCAGCAAGGCTGTAATCGTCACCGGGGTCAACAAATGTAAGAACTTGTCCCTGAACCACTGTTCGCCTTTGTGCGCAATGATCCACTTGCGCGACCAGTAACCCGCAACAAGGGGTAGGGCGACATAAATCGATATCGATAATAGTAAGGCCTGCCATGGCACAGGTAATTTTCCGACGCCCAGCAGGAAGCCTCCCAGAAGTCCGAACAACGCGAGCATGACCAGCGAATTAATCGCCACCATTACCAGCGTGTGCCCATCATTGCCCCGGGCAAGGTAACCCCAAACCAACACCATTGCCGTACAGGGTGCAATCCCAAGTAAAATGCAGCCTGCCAGGTAGCTACGCCAGAGTGGCACAGCCAGCATTTTTACACCATCTTGTAATACCACTGTGCCAGCGCCATAAGCATCTCCAACCTGAAGGTCGAGACCGAAGGGCATCTTTACCAGGTCAACAGCTTCTGTGCCTATCAGGGACTTGAACACCATGCCCAGAAAGACATAGGCAATGAGATACATGGTAAAAGGTTTAATTGCCCAGTTGATAAAGAGCGTTAACGCAACCGGCTTCACGTTTTTGCCAGCACGGACAACGGCAGCAAAGTCGATCTTGACCATGATTGGATACATCATGAAAAACAGACAAACGGCGATAGGTATGGAAACAATCGGCGCCCCGTTAATCTGAATTCTCATGTCATCCAGTGTCGTTGCAACACCCGGTGCAAACTGGCCAAGCACGATTCCGAAAACAATACACAAACCAACCCATACAGTAAGGTAACGTTCAAAAAAACCGATTTCGTGCTTGTCTACAGTCATAACAGGGCAATGTTAAACACTGAACAAAAAACAATTATATAAAGTCTATGTTGAGACTTTATGAACGTACTACGCTAGCTATTCTTCCCTGGCTACAGCGCGATAGCCAATATCCTTACGGTAAAACATACCGTCATAACTAAGATGACCCAGGGCAGCATAGGCAGCAGATTGTGCATCGGTTACAGACTCACCAAGCGCCGTCACACATAATACACGCCCGCCTGCCGTGATAACCTTATCATCCTGACTCGCTGTGCCGGCATGGAAGACTTTAACGTGATCCGGAAACGCATGTTCCAGGCCACTGATTATATCGCCCTTGCTTGAACCTGCCGGGTATCCGGCAGAGGCGGTAACCACTCCGAGGGCGGCGCGCTCGTCCCAGTCAGTTTCGCACTCATCCAGTTCGCCACGTGTAGCAGCAAGACATAGTGCGACCAGATCGCTTTTTAAGCGCAGCATAATCGGTTGCGTCTCTGGATCACCAAAGCGACAGTTAAATTCGAGTACCTTTACTTTGCCATCCTCTGTAATCATGATGCCCGCATACAAAAAGCCGGTATAAGTTCGCTTTTCTTTTGCCATTCCTTTAATCGTAGGCATGATCACTTCTTTCATGATTTGTTCATGCATGGACTTGTCTACAACCGGTGCCGGAGAGTAGGCACCCATGCCGCCGGTATTAGGGCCCTGATCGCCCTCATCGCGCGCCTTATGGTCCTGGGAACTTGCCAGCGGCAGCACATGTTCACCATCAGCCATTACAATAAAACTGGCTTCTTCCCCCTGCAGGAATTCCTCAATGACAATGCGATGCCCCGCTTCTCCAAATTTATTCCCGGCCAACATGTCGTTGATCGTTGCAATAGCCTCGTTTTCATCCTGTGCGATAACCACGCCCTTGCCAGCAGCCAGGCCGTCAGCCTTAATCACAATCGGAAAATTCTGCGCCTGTACATAGTTAATCGCCGGTGCAGTTTCGGTGAATATTTCATATTCGGCAGTTGGAATGTCATAGCGTTTCAGGAAGTCTTTGCTAAAGGATTTTGAACCTTCGAGAATGGCAGCAGCCGAACGCGGCCCGAAGATTGGGAGCCCCGCATCGATAAACCTGTCGACGACGCCATCGACCAGAGGCGCTTCGGGACCAACAATCGTCAATTCAATACTTTCCTTTCTGGCAAATTCCAGCAAGGCATCAATATCTTCCGCAGCAATGGCAACGTTTTCCAGTTTAGCTTCATTAGCGGTGCCCGCATTACCAGGCGCAACAAACACCTTATTGACGTTGGCACCCTGTGCTGCCTTCCATGCCAGGGCATGCTCACGCCCACCCCCACCTATAATCAACACGTTCATTAATGTAAAAAGTGCCTCATGGATGTAAACACCATGGCGATGCCATGCTCATCAGCGGCAGCAATGACTTCTTCGTCACGCACGGAACCGCCGGGTTGAATTACTGCCTTGATACCTGCCTTTGCTGCTGAATCAATACTGTCACGAAAAGGAAAAAAGGCATCAGACGCCATGACCGAACCTGCCACCTCAAGGCTTTCATCTTCAGCTTTTATCGCGGCGATACGCGCGCTGTAAACACGGCTCATCTGACCGGCGCCAATACCGATTGTTTGCCGATCTTTCGCATAAACGATGGCATTGGATTTCACATATTTCACAATGCGCCATGCGAATAACAGATCATCCAGTTGTTCAGTCGTAGGCACTTGCTTGCTTACAACCTTTAGACTCTTCGCCGAAATAATACCGGCATCAACATCCTGAACCAGCAAGCCACCACTGACTCGTTTAAGATTAAGTTGGGGTAACAGTTGCTCGCGATAACCACAAACCAGTAATCGCACGCCCGCTTTTTTGGCAACGACAGGGATACAGTCTTCATCAATCTCTGGTGCAATAATCACTTCAACAAACTGTTGCTCAATAATTGCCGCGGCTGTCTTAACATCAAGTTTTGTGTTGAAGGCGATAATGCCTCCAAAGGCGGAAGTAGGATCGGTAGCGTAAGCGCGCTGGTAGGCTTCCAGTGGCGTTGAACCAAGTGCCACACCACAGGGATTGGCATGCTTGACTATGACGCAGGCAGCATCGCTAAAGGAAAGCACACACTCGAGTGCAGCATCAGTATCAGCAATATTGTTATATGAGAGTTCCTTTCCCTGTAGCTGCTTTGCACTTGCCAGTGTGCCTGTTATCGGTGCTGGCTCAGTATAAAACGCGGCCGATTGATGCGGGTTCTCGCCATAACGAAGCTCCTGTTTCTTTCTGAACTGCATGGAATACGTCAGCGGAAAATCAAGCGTGCTCTTGTCTTCTGTTAGACCACCAAGATAGTTGGAGACGTTGGCATCATACGCAGCAGTATGCGCGAATACTTTCTGTGCAAGCCTGAAACGCGTCTGGTCAGACAATGCGCCGCCATTTTCATTCATCTCTGCAAGCACATCAGGATAGTCAACAGTGTCGACGATGACCGCAACCGAGACATGATTCTTTGCTGCCGAGCGCAACATGGCAGGACCACCAATATCAATATTCTCAATTGCATCAGCAAAGCTGCAATCAGGCTGACTAACCGTTTCTTCGAATGGATAAAGATTTACTACGACAAGGTCGATGGCATCGATACCATGTTCCTGCATCACATCATCGTCAATGCCGCGTCGCCCCAGTAACCCACCATGTATTTTTGGGTGCAGGGTTTTAACCCGCCCGTCCATCATCTCCGGAAAGCCAGTGTGATTTGATACCTCGATCACGGGAATACCTTTTTCAGCTAATAAAGCGGCTGTCCCGCCTGTTGAGAGTATCTCCACTCCCAGCTCCTGCAAGCCCTGGCACAGTTCAATTATTCCGGACTTGTCTGACACGCTGACAAGCGCGCGCTTAATGCTGGACATAGCTACAGTATTCCTCGTGTGTAAAGAGTAAGAAACGGATAGTTAATCAAGCTGATATTTCTTTAGGCGGTTACGCAAGGTCACTCGATTCAGACCGAGAATTTTTGCAGCGTGCGTCAGGTTGCCGCGACTATGCTGCATGACTACTGCAAAGAACGGTTTCTCTACCTGTTGCATAAACAGTTCATACAGTTCGCCTGCTTCATGACCGTCAAGATCATCAAAGTAGTCTTCCATTGCCTTGCGGACACTTTCCGACAGGCACTTGTCTGACGATTCCTTACGATCTGAAGGTGTCTGCTTTCTTGTCTTCGCCTTGATCATGCAGCCTGCTCCTGCAGCTGGCCAAAAAAGGCGAGCACCATATCAATTTGTTCACTACCCGATTCAACACGATTAATTGTCGCGCGGAACGCCGTTGCATCTGCATGTTGTTTGCAATACCAGCCGATGTGTTTTCGGGCTATGCGTACTCCCTGGTACTCGCCGTAGAAAGCGTGTAACTGACGCAGATGTCGGACCAGCACGCTGCCAACTTCGGCATTGCTCGGTGATGGCAAATGCGACCCGGTACCAAGATAGTGATCTATTTGGCGGAAAATCCATGGGTTACCCTGTGCGGCACGACCAATCATAACGCCATCAACGTGATAATTATCCAGCAGCCATTTGGCCTGCTCAGGTGTCGTAATATCACCATTGGCAATAACGGGAATCGACACGCGGCTTTTTATTTCGGCAGCTGTCTCATGTTCAGCCTCGCCCTTAAAGGCACAGGCACGTGTTCTGCCATGCACCGTAAGCGCCTGGATGCCGCTTTGTTCAGCAATATGCGCTATCGTCAGGGCATTGCGGTTGTCCGTATCCCAACCGGTACGGATTTTCAGCGTTACTGGCACTGCAACGGCAGCAACCACCGCGTGCAAGATGTCAGC